>Ga0302280_1000066_pt1 | contig 103731 bp, 88 predicted proteins | sample III_Fen_E1_1_FD_198771 | JGI IMG/M metagenome (GOLD analysis project Ga0302280, IMG submission 198771) | Peat permafrost microbial communities from Stordalen Mire near Abisko, Sweden - III_Fen_E1_1 | ecosystem: Environmental > Terrestrial > Soil > Wetlands > Permafrost | place: Sweden: Abisko... | reverse complement strand
CCAAATGACGATAATACTCAAGCGTTGACTGAAGGCCTTGTTTGAATGTATACGACGGGGACCAACCAGTGTCTTTTTTCAATTTCACACAAGATCCTACTGAACGAAGAACGCCCGCATCGCATCGAGTGTCTTCAAGGAAGCTCAAAGGATTCTTTGGGGACAAGGCCAGCATCTGACGTAGAAGATCTCTTATCACTACACCCTTTTGAGAGCAAACATTATAGATCTCTCCACTGCGCCCATGCTCAGAAAGCGCCCGTAGCGCAGAACAAATATCACGCACATCGAGATAATCCCTGATCGCGCCCAGATTGCCTGTTTCAAGCTTCATAGGACCACTGCCATGCTCGGTACGAACAATATCTGAAGCAAATCTTCCAACGGCCGTTGATCGAGGCAATCCAGCGCCTAAAATATTGAACAATCTCGCCACCATCACATCCTGCCCTGCTCTGGCAAAATAAAGGGCTGTCTGCGTCTGAAGAAGCTTTACCAAACCATATTGGCTATCAACCCGGCCCATCATTTTTTCCGTGATCAATTTACTTTCAAAGCAGTCCCCATATTCAGCCGCAGAACCCATGACTATAACTCGAGGACGATATCTTGCTACTTGGGGGATGGTTTCAAAAAGAGCAATCGTCGTGTTGACATTGGCTGAAAACATAAGCTTAGGATCGGCGATCCGCCCTCCGGCCAAATGAAAGATGATCTGCGGACGTTTCTTACGCAGGAAAGCTATCATGGCTTTCTGGTCTAAAAGATCAACTTTGACAAAACCGGAAGTGTCGGAGACTTTAATATCCATCCCAACGACCTCATATCTTTTACTCAAACGCAAATGGGATGCCAAGGCTGTTCCAATGAATCCCGATGCTCCTGTGATCAAGACTCGTTTTTTCATCGATGTAAAGACCTGATAAATTTATTCTTTTTTTGAACAATAATTTCCTGCGCCCGTTCTAAGTCTTCCAAACGGCCCAAATCCAACCATTCCTGTCGGATTTCATAACATAAAACCTTCTTCGACAAGTCCCGCAGGCGCAACATCAAATCAGGCATGCCTATCGATTCTCCGCTTTGTATAAACGATTTCGCCTGTTCATTGAAAGCATTGACACCAATGCTCACAAAAGACCTGTGTTCAGGTTTCTCGTGATAACCGGAAAGTTCATGATTTTTGCCGAACCCGACTACTCCAAAATCAATTTTAATCCTGCGTTCCTTGACCGAAAGACTTGCCATGGCATCATGCTGGGCATGCCATTTCAAAAAAGCTAAAAAATTCATATCCGTAAACACGTCCCCGTTGAGTACCAAGAAATTTTTTTCAGTTTGTTTGACCAATTTTAAAGCACCTGCTGTCCCCAGCGGTTTTTCTTCATGAACATAGCGGATATTAACACCCCATTTCTCGCCTTTGCCGCAATACGCCTCGATCAATTCCGCCAAATACCCCGTCGAAATTACAATGTTCTCAATCCCCATAAATTTAAGTTGACGGATCAGGATCTCGAGGATCGGATATCCGCCAATCGGCATCAGCGGCTTGGGTAACACCGTCGTGTATGGCCTTAGACGAGATCCCTTGCCACCCGCCAGGATAATGACTTGTGCTTTAAACATTATAGATCTCCGTTTTAAAATGATTTAAATTATGCTTGATCCAGGTGCATGTTTCACGCAAACCCTGCTCGAGCAAAACCTCAGGGGACCAGCCTGTTAATGCCGTCAATTTCTGCGCACCACAAACAAGACGCTCCACCTCACTATTGGCGGGACGTATCCTTGAAGGATCAATTGTCACGCGAACCTTCTTTTTTAATATTTTCTCAATGGTCCCGACCAATTCTCGGATAGAGACCTCGACACCGCTGCCTGTATTATAGACCTCTCCCAAACCCTTATCAGTTTGAGCCAGACGGATAAATGCTTCTGCCGTATTGCCGACATAATTCAGATCACGCGTCGTGTCAAGATTGCCCAGCTGTATCGTCTTCTTGCCGGCCAAAATTTGTGATATGATCGTCGGTATAACAGCCCTCGCTGATTGACGCGGCCCAAAAGTGTTGAAGGGCCTTAAAACAGCAACCGGCAGGCCATATGAACGGTAAAATGAAAGCGCAAAACTATCCGCAGCAGATTTAGAGGCCGCATAAGGTGACTGGGGATTGATCGGATGTTCTTCAGAGATCGGGACCTGTTGGGCCGTGCCATATACCTCGCTAGTGGAAGTGTGAATAACCTTCTTTACTCCTTGCATGCGCGCAGCCTGAAGAACGTTAATAGTCCCGTTGATATTGGTCGCCGCAAAACTTTCCGGTGAACGGTAACTATAAGGAATACTGATCAAAGCAGCGAGATGAAAGACAATATCCATCCCCTGACACGCTTCATGGACACAGCCAAAATCACGGATGTCACCTGGAAAAACATCGATCTTCTTTAACGTAGCGCTCGGTAGCGTATCGACCCAGCCCCAGGAATTAAAAGAGTTGTAATAAACAAAAGACCTCACCTTGGCTCCTTCACGCACACAACGTTCAACCAGATGACTGCCGATAAAACCATCAGCGCCAGTGACAAGTATTCTTTTACCTTTTAATTTCATATAAACCTTTCAGTAAGCAGATCTTTTTAATTTTTTCAATTCTGTCAAGCAACCGGATACCGCCAACCTGAACGCATCCCTCGTTACATTACAAAAAACCCTCTTTAATTCAAATAGATCATCTTCACGGCCATTGAGTCCTTCGATGGTGGTCACTGCACATACGGCCCCTTGTTCTTTCACGATCTGTTTGGACAGCTCATTGAAATCTCCCTGATTACCATAGGTATACGCAAAGAGAATATCTTGTGAATTTAACTTCTTTTTTATTGTCTCAAAGGATTCAACGATCTCACGGGTCAAAGCATCCTTATCAAGATTGATCAAGAACGGATGGTTTGCCGTATGGCTCCCAAAACTTATAAAACCGCTCTGATTCATCTTCGTGATCTGCTCCCATGATAACATGGCAAATCGACGTCTCAACCCCTCATCCAAATCCCCCACTCCCAATCTTTGCCTGATAATCGCTAACAATCTTTTCTTATCTTCTTCAGGAAAATTCTTAAAACAACTACGCATATCATCTATGACCTGGGTATTGAGCGTCATCATATTCGTATTACTGGACATAGTCCTCAAATCATAAATACCCATACCGTGATCACGCATGTCCAGCCCTTTTTGTGACGAGGCCGTCATCATCAGATATAATTCCTGGGGCCAAAGGATCTTGTCCGTTTCAACAAATCCCGTCGGTATAAAAATCGTCGCTGGTATTCCCAGACGCTTTAGAACAGGATAGGCAACCGTATAATTATTCTCAAACCCGTCATCAAAAGTCACCACCGCTATATTGTCCGGCAAGACTTCGTTCTGGTTGATCTTCCTGACAAGCTCGGACAGCGGCATAACATGGTAATGCCGCTTCATATAGGCCATTTGCCAGGCAAAGTCTTGTACAGAAAGCTGCAATGAACAAGGAGGAACCAAAGCCTCAGGAACAACTCCGTGATAAATTAAAATAGTAATTTTGTGCTTGTTGATCATCCTAAATAGATGATCTACGCCTAAAAAAACGAACAAGGACAAGATGATCCGTAATAAACCCTTTATCAAAAACATACCCTGTCACCATCCAAAGGTGTTCCATAGAATTCATTTGCGCCAATTTGGCCTTGAGGATCAAAATAGTAGAACCGTGCTCGCCCTGCAACGCTCCAGAAGCCGGATCTGTTCAAAGCATTGCGCATAGGTTCGCTAAAAGCATTAGTCTTGATAAAAGCAATGTCCGGTTTCCATCGAAGTACTAATTCCCTTAATTTATCTACGAGGGTCAAGTACATCGATGCGTCATCTCTAAAGAGAGCAATATCAATAACTTCAACATAGGAGTACTCTGGCCTGGATACAAGCCGCACACCCAAAAAACCCAACAATTCCCCATGAGAACGAAGCTCAAGGACCCGGCGTGTTTTCAAATATTCGCCCGAAAAAAAGAAATAGCGCAACCCCATCGAATGACGTGCAATAGTAAATGGATGCTCGGCCTTAAACGCATCCCACCACTGCTGGGTATCTGCAGGGGGTTCAATGACTTCTTTGACATCAACGAGGGATGGCCCCTTACTCCTCGTTCGTGCTACCACATTGGATATAATCATGGCTATAAACGCTGCGGCAAAATTAATACTTTTAAATAATGGATGCAGTTTGAAGCGCTCTTGCAAATACCTTGAAAATGCTCCACTCCTGACAGGAAAAAAATAATCTCTCTTGAGCCAATCTGCCGTCAACGGTAAAAATTTTAAAACACCCTTCAATAATTCTTCCACCTCAAACGTCGGCGTCGTATTGATCAAAACTCCCGTCTGATCCATAAAGCATCCGTACAGCTCCAGGCTGTGTTTGCGCGCGTCATCACGGACATACCATGTGGTCAATGCAAAACCTGTTTCCTCTTGACCACATCGAGCATATTGAATCGGAATATTCCCCAAAAACCCGCAAACGGTGCAGGTTTCATCCCGCAAAAGCCAGCCCCGCTCATGCTTATCTTCTCTAAAAAAAGGATTGTGGTCCCAGAAAACAAGAAATTTTTCTCTCCACTGGTCTATTGTAAAATCACTGGCCTTTTGCTGTTGGAGAAACTCTGCAACAGCAGGATAGTCGACAGGCTTCACATTCTTTATTTCGATTTTCTTACCTAGCGGCATTAATTCCCCTTGGCAGCTTCTATGACCTGACAAATCTTCTCAATAGAACGCATCCGTACCGTGTCCTTCGGATGAAAAATAAGCCCAAAATCTTTCTCCAATGTCATGATCAACTTCAAATGTCCCAGTGAATCCCATTGAGTAATGGTATCCATGGAAGAGTCTTTATTGATTTGAGTTTGATCTATTTTCCATGCTGATGCCGCAGATCGGCATACCCGTGAACAAATTTCCTCTTGCATAAATTCTCCTAAAAACAAGCGACTATCTGATTAATTATTTTTTGAACATTAGGCAAGATCCTGCCTTCCAGCTGCTTACTGCTGGGGATAACGCTGTATTCGCTTCCAATACGCAGCTGTCGCAACTGACAATTCCTGGTATTCAAGGCAAAATCTTGCATAGAAGCCATCATTTCCGATCCCCATCCTGCCGCCACACTCGCTTCTTCCACATATACCAACAATGTATCTTTATATTGGTCAAATAATGTTTGTAATTGCACAACGGGCGTAGGTGACAGTTGAGTGATCACTGCCAAATCCATGCTGATACCTTCACTATCGCGCAATAATAAAACGGCTTCGAGGCACATTTTACTTAAACCCCCATAACATAACAACAGTCCCCTCATCGCCGGATCCGGATTCCGGTGACGAAGAACAGAGGCAGGGAAAAAGCCCTTTTCACCGGCCAACTCTTCCAATACCATTCCATCGGGGACATCAAGTAAAGGTTGGGCGTAAGCGTATTTATGCTCGACAAATAATACCGGTTCCTGCAACCGGGTCACAGCTTGCTTCAATAATTCTCCGGGCTCAGTAAAAAGATTAGGAGATATAACCCATAAACCTGGTACACCTAAAAAATGTTTCTCCATCGACTGGCTATGGGTGGGGCCATAACTGCGGTAAGCGCCCATGGGTGTGCGAACGACCAGAGGGACACGGACTTTTTCATTATACATCCAGCGGAATTTAGCGGCATGATTGACCAGCTGATCAACGGCCAGGGTAATAAAATCACCAAACATGATCTCAACGATAGGCAGAAATCCGCGCATGGCTAACCCTGTTCCTAAACCGACAATCGCTGATTCCGAAATAGGTGTTGTCAAAACTTGTGAAGGAAAACGGCTGGAAAGGCCTTTGCTGACTTTAAAAGCACCGCCATAAGGATCGAGAATATCTTCGCCGATCAATATTACCCGCTCATCTGCCTCCATCATAGCATGCAAGGATTCATTCAAACTGGCAAGATAGGTTTTATTACTCATAAGATTTTTCCTGCAGCACTTTTTGGCGCGTGGCATCAATAAACTCTTGGGCCTGTTGATAGATACAGGCCTGATCAGACGGTGTTATTAAATCCTTCATCAAGGTTAATGGATCTTTATCCCGGATCTCATCCATTTCCTGTTTGCTTCGATGATCATCCCCTTTGCTGTGCGGCCCTAAACGCAGCGCCTCGATCACCAAGGCCTGCGGACTTCCGTCATGGCGGATTTTATCGATCAACGGGTACACGGCTTTGATCACCTGCCGGACATCCGTCGTTTTTATTTCTTGCACAGGGATATTAAACGCTTCCAAACGCCCTTGAAAAGTTCCTGACAATTGTAATTGGGTGGGCGTGCTTTGGGCATTACCGTTATTCTCGACAATGATCAATATAGGCAATTGCCACAGGGAAGCAATGTTCAAGGCCTCATACACCGCCCCTTCACCGAAGGTCCCGTCCCCTAAAAATACCGTCACAATCGCCTTGGATTGGCGTAGTTTCTCGGCCTTGGCCATGCCAATGGCAATCGGCATGATCCCGCCCTGAATACCATTGGAATAAAAATTCCTTACATTTAAATGCTGGCTGCCGCCACGGCCGGCACAAACACCGCCGGGTTTACCCATGATCTCCAAATATAATTCTTCCGCCTGGCCGCAGTAAGCTAAAAAATGACCGTGACAGCGATGACTGCTTAGGATAATATCCCGCTCACGGTCTAAACACGACACTACTCCCACGGCGGTGGCTTCCTGACCCAAACAAGTATGTGTTGTCCCTGCCAGCAAACCTTGACCGAACATATCCAGCAAGGACATCTCAAAAAGACGTATGCCTGCCATCAAGGAGTATAAATCTTCCGTGGATGATTGCCGGTGGCATAAAGGCAAATGGCTCATTTTACAACTCTTTCAATTTCCAGGATAAGATCAGATAAAAAAGCAGAGGCCATCCACCCGTCGATCAGGGAATGGTCATACGTTAATGTCAGCGTTGTCGTCGGTTGTGAGCCGGCCACGGCCAGCATGGCTGACTGGTACGAATCTGTAAAAGCTTCAAATCTTGATATTGATTTATTGCCGATATAGGACACACAAAAACAGGCCCCCATTAACTGCGATGGCTTAAGACGTCCCCTGTTGGCATCAAGCGCCAATTCCTGAGAAGCTTCGGCGATTTGATCAATAACCATCTTATCCAAATCAAGGATCACCGGCATATATAACTTACCGTCGATCGTCCGTACAATAAAAGCAATATTGACCTGACGATAGGTAAATATCCGGTCATTGACCTGGAACATTTTAAAACGATCATGCCGGGCCAATGTCTTAGGCAGGGCTGCAAGGATGATATGCAATAGGCTAATCGTTATCCCCTGCTGCTTGATCCGGTCGATATATTTATTCACGGCCGTCAAATCAAGAACGGCATCCATCGTCAAAGGCAGTGTTGTTTCACGGGTGGATTTAAGCTTGCGGGTCACAAAATGTTCGTAATCAGGCATTCTTCCTTCATCAATGACAAAGGGACGCAAGGTGCTTGGGATGCAAAGGAATTTTTCCACATCCGCTTCCTTGATCGTCCCCAAAACCCCCATGCGCGCCACGTCTTTAAGGTCAATGCCATGTTCTTGAGCCAATGCCTGGGCCTTGGGCGTGGCCTTTATAGCTGCGTCGATGGATGATTTTTTGTCCGATATGACAGAATTCTTTATGTATTGCTCTGATAGATAGGCTTCAATATCCGCCATTGAATCTGCGATCAGCCCAATGGTATCGCCAACCTTGACCATGGCACCTTCCTGGGTCACCGTCGGATAAATGATCCCTGCCTGGGAAGCATAAATTTCATTGACTGTCTTGGTGGTTTCCACCGAACAGATCAATTGGTCGAGGTCCACATGGTCCCCTTTTTTGACAAACCATTTCACCAGTTTGACATGTTCATCATTGAGATTAAGCTGCTCGACTCTGATCGGGATTACTGTTGAAGACATATCAGCCTTTCAGATTAAAATAATTCGATAGTGCCAAATAATTTTTTAAACATTATCTTAATAAAAAAAATCAACCCTTTGTTTTTTAAACGGTATTTGATAAATTCCCTTGATCCCCATAAAAGAATTGATCCGTCGGTTTTCATGAAATTAAAGACGATAAATAAATTGGTGGTCAATGGCGTATGTTCTTGAATATACTTCCCGTACAATGAAAAATAAGCCCGATCCAGTTTTGCTGTATTGGATATCCTGGTGTGCGAACCATGGCTGCAATTGACAAGGTATTCCTTAACCGTATACACCTGAGATATTTTATTCTTTTGCATGATGGCAAGCCACATGTCCCAATCCTGCGCGGCTTCACGGGTTTCCTCAAAACGGCAGCTTTTGACGACAGCGGCTTGGCCCAAGACAAAACTGCACGAACCAAGATAATTGAGATATAACATCTCATCAAAGCTTATAAATTCCGGATGCTGAAGATATCTTTTCCGGGGAGTGTCATCATAGCATAAAATACAGTCGCAGCTAACCAAAGGGTATTCCACAGCCTTTTTTAACTGCAGCTCTATTTTGTTGGTCATCCAGGAATCATCATCATCCAAAAAAGCAATAAAATCTCCCTTAGATTCAGAAATACCGATATTCCGGGAATAACACGCCCCCCGGGATCTTTCATTCTTGATATATTTTATGCTGCCTCCAAGACGCAAGGCCCCTTCGCAGTTACCGTTCTTTTCTGAATCATCGATCAATATGATCTCAATATGCCGATGTGACTGATCAAGGGCACTTTTAACCGCCTGGACAACCATCTCAGGTCTGTCCTTGGTGGTAATTATACAACTGACTAAATAATCAGGCATCGACATTTTGCCACCCTATCTTATATTCAAATATTTTATCTAAACTCAATTCCCTCTGAAACACGACAACACTGGCAGCTTTTCTACTGCCATATTCAGATGACACCCATCCTCCGTCAATATTATCTTGATGGCCTTGGATTAAATTATATTTATAATCCCAGGAATCCGCAACTTTAAGTCTGATAGGCGTATTATAAATACTGACACTTCCGTAATCCTCTTCTATTTCCAATCCCGGGCTTATCTGAAAACGGCTTTCTACAGTATTGCGGAGCGCACTTTTAAGATTATCCGTAATGATCATCCTGTCGGGATAAACCGTGAATTTTCTGGACCATTTTACAGGCACGGGTAATCGTTTAAATCCTTCAGAGCAAATCTCCAGGCTAAAATATTCTTCATTTTGCAAAACATTAAAGCGGGTATTTATAAAATGATATGCATTTAACCTGTTTAATTTATAATCTTCACACAAAGCTCCAAAAGAATCAAGTAACAATGAATTATGGGCCTTGGCAGATTTAGCCGTGCTGTATTTTTCATCATAAGAGAACAGGCCTGGATCAGCAAAAACCTGAATACCTTTATAAAACAGGACAAAGCCGCCTAGATCATGATGGCCGTGATTGAGATCAAACACCTTTTTTTCAGCTTTATGCCAAAAGATCGTCACAGGCCCCTCATTGATGCGGATAAAATCCCCTTTATTTTCAAACCCTTTCCTGTCGGCCTTGGGATTCTTTTGCGGCAGGGACCAATTTAGCCAGCGCTTCAATTCTTCCCATCCTGATTTAGCATCAGGAAGGAACCATGAAGGAGAAAAATCCGGGGAGATGTCCCCGAACAAAGGTATCTGCCAAGAATTACTCTCACTATGGACAAAAAAGAAATCACAAGCTTCCTGCATGAGATAAACCCATTCTTGCAAGAAATCAGCAAAAGGCTTATCCTCTGTATGACGGGAAATAAAATAAACCTGTTCGTATCTCTGAGACAATAATAACTGATAATGGGAAGAGCCTTCCTTCATCATCCCGTCTGGATAGAATACTTTTTTAGTCCAGGAGAGAAATACCTCCCGCGCTTTCTTTAAAGCATGTTCATTATTTAAAACAACCCCGCTGATATAAAGACCCCTAGCATCATTGAGCAGATGGTTATTCGTAAACCTGCCGTTATATTCGAGATTATTCATCAGATATCTCAGCTGATCATCCATCGACCGTGCGATCACTCTGAGATCTTCATCGGAGATCGGGATCATTTTTCGGATGATTAAAATTATGAACGGCCAATTAGCCAGTCTTTCGGCAATAGAATAACTTTCCCAGGCAAGGCTTGAGCGGTCATCACTTTTTTGAGAAATCCAGGAAAGCATCTTTTTTAAAGCCGTCCGGGCGTAGTCATCTGAAGGGAAACGCAACAAAGAGCTCAAAAGCCAGCCAAATCGATTCAGAGCATATGAATCTTCCTTGTCCCTATAAGGATAATCCCAATTAATGTCAGAGTTAAACTTTATCTTTTCCGTTGCTAATTTTATGTCTACATCTTGAGGAACAGTTCCGGCAAAGGGCTGAAACATGATCTCAGGCAATTTGTCTAAGGACAAGATTGTTTCATCCTGAGGGGCCTCTTTGGGCCTATGCCTCGGAACCGCTTTTCTTAATAAAAGAATAATTCTAAATTCCAGGTAACAGACAACAAATTTCAGGAATCCCAAAGCCAACCAGAACAATTCTGATGGATGTTTAGCCAAGTATTGACGATAAAGCTGTTGTTCGCTCTTCAGTAGATCTTTCATGAAAAATCATCAAGGGTTAAATGAGACGGTTCGAGCGGCTCAGCGATGACCCGGTACCATATTTCCAGGCAAGCCAGCTTCCACAAATCCCAAGGCTGAATTTCCTGAAAATTAATTTTGTCCGTCTTAAGTAGTTGTGCTTTCGCCAGCATCCCTGTTTCAATGATACGCCGCAGGATAATCGCCGTCTTATCATCGAGCCAATCGCCAAGCGGAGCCCCAAATCCTTCTTTTTTATGATTTAAGATTTCAGTGGGCAAATATGGTCCCAGCATTTTCTTAAAAATATATTTTTTATTTCCGTTTTTTATTTTCCATGCGCCTGGTAAATGAGCTGCCAGTTCAACAAACCTGTGATCTAATAAAGGCACCCGTCCTTCAAGAGAAACAGACATCGCTATCTTGTCCAAAAGAAAAAGAACATTGGACTGCAAGTAACCATCGATATCTTCAGCCAGGATAGAATTCAAAGAATCTCTTCCAAAAGCATCCTTTAATGCATCCAACTCATGATGAGTTCCTCCATCCGTATATAGTGGGAATATTTTTCCCCAAGTGCTCTGGTTATATGGTTTGCCCAGTAATCCGCGAAGAGTTGAACCAGCCCCTGTTTTGCCAAGATCTGACAAGATCCGTCTTGGAACTAGAAAATCATCCCGGTGATGGGAATATCCGGCGAAGAGTTCATCCCCTCCGCTTCCGTTGAGACAAACGGTCGCTTCTTTTCTGGCCATTTCAGAAATGATATAAGTCGGGACACTAGCCAGGTCGGCAAAAGGCTCTTCCAAATGCCAGATCAATTTTGGCATCAACCGGATAAAATCATCCCGGCAAACCTCTACCTCGGTATGGATCGTCCCATATCTTTTAGCCACCATCGCAGCATACTGGCGTTCATTAATCTTGGTTGTTGCTTGAGGAAAATAAACATGGAAGGTCCGTAAAGGAATTGCCGAGGCCATCGCCGCAAAAGCTGTTACGGCGCTGGAATCAATACCTCCGCTCAAAAATACACAGATAGGGACATCCGCTCGTATTTGCAGTTTATTCGCGTCTTTTAAAAGATAGGTCAGACGTTCAATTGCCTCGGCTTCAGAATCCGGCATAGCCTCGATAGGCTTATCTGATAATTTCCAATATGGCTCGATCGTGATCGTATGAGAACTGTCGATCCGCAAATAATTCCCCGGCTGCAACTTTTTAATTTGTTTAAAAGGGCTTAGAGGAACAGGGATGTACATGCTATCCAAATAACGACTTATAGCATTCCAATCAAGCTCTTTGGAAACAAAGCCGGTTGATAAAATCGATTTTAGTTCCGAGGAGAATAAAAACCGTCCGGCAACCTCAGCATAATAAAGCGGTTTGATCCCCAATCGGTCGCGCGCGATATATAAACATTTCTTCCTGGCATCAAAAAGTGCCAGGCCAAACATTCCGTTTAACCGCTTAAGGCAATCGATCCCGTATTCTTCATAGAGATGCACGATGCATTCAACATCGCTATGCGTATAAAATTGATGGCCCTTTTGCTTAAGTTCATCGGTTAATTCCTGATAATTATATATCTCTCCGTTACAGACCACCCATACACTTTTGTTTTCATTACTGATGGGCTGATCGCCGGTGACAAGGTCAATGACACTCAGACGACGAATGCCGATGCCAACACCGTCATCAATATGAAACCCTTCTGAATCAGGGCCGCGGTGCAATTGCATCTGCGCCATGGCACGCAAAAGCCCCAATCCATTTTCTTTTATATTCGAATATCCGAAGATCCCGCACATAAAATTTATTTCTTACCTTTTATTTTTCCGCTTTCTTGGAAGCAACGATGTTCCAGTCAAACCCCAGAGTACTTCCAAATATTTTCTCAAACTCCGTTTCAACATGATTCGGGGATCCGTAAACGATCATACCGCTTTTCCATGTTTTACGTTTAAAAGCCTTCGACAGGACCTGATTGATCCGACCCAACACAGGGACGTGAGAAAAATCAAATGAGTACTTTCTCAAGGATCTAATTTCAAAATCTTTAAGTAAAACAATTAATTCTTTGCTCGAATATACCCTTGTGATCGGATTTTTGACCGAATCAAACTTGGGCTTTCCTTCAGTTAAAATGCCAAGCCTTTCCGGTTCAGGATACCGGAAGACCAATCCGGATAATATGCTTTTAGGCAATAACTTCAGCCAAAACAAAGCTGAATGCCTTGAATATAGCATAAGGATAGCCATCCCTTTTGGCTTTAAAACCCGTAATACTTCTTTAAGACATTTTTCGGTGTTCTCTGAATGATGCAAAACCCCGTTGGAATAAACAATATCAAAAGAATCATCCAAGAAAGGAAGATTTTCCGCATCGGCCTGGAGAGCTATGCCCGCTCCTTCTTTGACCAGGGACAATTTTTTGGCCGTAGAGACGACCCGTTCTTTTGTAATATCAATGGCCGTGACCAAAGCCCCATGTTTTTTAAATAAAGCGGAATGGGCCCCGCCGCCGCTACCTATCTCCAATATGTGTTTTCCCTTGATCTCATTTAAGGGCATTTCTGTCACGGCCAAATGCCTGCGTTGTTTAAACATCTCTTCTAAATCAACCAGATATTCATCTAGAATTTCAGAAGTTAAACTACGATCAAAATCTGTATACCATTGTTTGCACAGGTCTCCCCAAAACCGTTGGATCTTTTCCTTGGTAGGTGTCGTGCTCTTTCCCAGGATCATAGAAATAATATTTCCGGCCCCTATTTCATAATGGCATTTGCAATGCGAGCAAATCAATACCCCCTCATCCTGAGAAACTTTTAAATTTGCCGCTTTACATTCCGGGCATCTTAAAATCTTTAACATCTCTGATGATTTTAGATCGATCATATATTTAAGCCCTGAACTCAACGCCTCACTTAAAAAGAATAAAAGATTGAGTTTCTGAACCCTTTCGTTTGAAGCCCCTTACTTTAAAACCTTGTTGGGTGAACATGGATTGATATTGCCTGTCTGTATAATAATGGTCCCCTAAAACAGGGTCCGGCGGGAATAATTCGATCGCTTTAGGGAAAAACTTAATCCCGTGATAACTTTTCCCGAATAACCTTTGTTGGACATGGGCAGGCAGAGTCCTTGAGATGATGGCCTTTAAGAAATTCTTTATATACCCGTTGGCCCAATTTATTTTAAACTCCCCGATGATAATAACAACACCGCCGGGTTTAAGGACTCTTTTGATTTCCTTTAAAAGCTCCTGTGGCCTATCGGCATGATGGAAAGCCGCGGAAAGATAAACAAAATCAAAAAAATCGTTACCTACCTTTAAGTCATAAAAGCTCCCCCATACCAAAACAGCCTTGTCCTTAGGGATATCATAATGCTCAAGCACCTTGGGGCCCAATTTAAGAAGGCGGTGTTTTGAAAACTCCAGGCAGTACAATGTATCCACCAGGCCCGACTTTAAAATAGACTTGGCGCTCCACAAATTACCTGAAGCCAGATCAATGCCCACACCTTTCAATTCATAATTAAATTCCTCTTTTAAGATCTTCAGGCACTCTTCATAATCCAGCGGAAGCCCCGTCTTTAAAAGATATCCTTCCATCTTGGAAAAATCACCATCCAGGACATACCATTCTTTGATCTTTTCGTGCTCCTCATTATTCCAATAGTCTGAAAACCCTATGGTTTTTAACTGAGCATCGTCTAACCAATTTTGAACTTTATATTCTGTCATGACGTTCTCCCTGTTCATGCATCATCCCTTCCAATATCCTCGACCACCGTGGGAGCGAAGGATCCAGGTTCCAATAATTTCTGATAAAGCTTCTACGTCCCTCAATGTTATCTTCGAACGACCCCCCTATGATTCTTTCCATGGCCAGCCTTAATTCCTGAGGAGTCGTGACACCATGATAATGATCATCAAAATCAGCCAACGGGTTCATGATCATCACATCAGGAAAGACAGGAACAATGACCTCACAGCCGGCAGCCAACGCCTCCATGGCCACCGTGCTTGTGGGGACGATCACCACCCAGGCATCATTTAAATACTCAGAAATATTATCATGCTTGATCATGAATCCTGCCTTTAGATAATTAAACCCAAGCTCTTCAAATATGCCTTCTAAAGGCAATGAAGGATGTCCTTTGAACCAAATATCAAACTGATCCACCATCGGAAAAGCTGTTGAAACCAACGCTACTAACGCCCTGGCCTCATTCCTATTATATGGGCCGGCTACCAGCAAAACCGGTCTTCCTTTACGCGACACCGGCTTCATTGATAAAACTTTATCAAGATATAGATACCGGACGGCTTCTGTCTCTATAAGATTCGGATATCCTGATTCGGATAAAAGATCATAAAGATATTTACCGTTACACGCCAAAATATCCGGCAACGGCAGATCTGAAGTTTTTCCTGTGCGATTGGTTTCAGATCTATCATAAAAATAACCCAGATCATTCTTAGATAGAGATGAATGCTGATAAGCTATTGTCCTTATGGGAGGGTTTATGCCATTTTTAGCCGCGTTTAATGCTTTTTCCCATGCATGCATCTCACAGTAATACAGGCAATCTTCAACAACGGGGACTTTACGGAATGCTTCCCTAAAGATCAACGTGTAAAGAATACCTTCGATAGCAATTGGTCCACAAAATGAATTAGCCCAAAGGGACCTGACAATGGGATAACACTGATCTCCGACAGGTTCATGGGCAAGGTATGTCTTTCTGAGCTGATAGAATAAAAAAATACTCTGCCCCATTTGGATGATCCACCAAAGAAAAGCTTTTATGGCAATGCCCAAAGTCAAGAATTCATCAAGGATAAAAAGACTCTCCCCGTTCTTAGAAAAATCATTGGCCAATTGTACAGCATCTTTAAAATCATATCCGTCAAGCGGCACCGGCATAAAGAGCCACGTTACCGGAACAGCTGCCTCTTTCAATTTATCTTGAAGCGCCAATGCAAATTTATTCCGGAACACCCCTTGATTGGCTGCTTCTTTTTCTATGGAGGGAAAATAGCTGACAAATAAGAACTTGTTAGCTGATAATTTCCTTTTTCTAAAGTCCGGCAATCCTTTTCTGGCCGTAATCCCACGCAAAACAAAACGGAGCCACGTTAGAATGCCATATAAGAAAATCCCCCCTATACCCAGACAATCCAATAGACCATAAACCCGGGATTTGAAACCATTCACAGGCAGGGACGAAGAGGCGTAGATTTCTTTAACGGACAATTGCCGCTTTTTGACAATTCCTCTTACAGAGTCACGAAGATTCCTGTCCGCTATCGAAATCAAACACAAGCCAGGATTTTCACCGATCATTATTTCTTCAATAGCATGAACTTGGGCTATACGAAAATAGGCATCGGTCTTGAGGGTGTTCTTTTCTGAAAGAAGACCTAACCACCATGCGCTAAGACCACACCCAGGAAGCAACATCCGATCTTTTACCGTTCTTGAGAAAACCTGCGCATTGCCGATATCCGCAGACCATTGACAAATTCTTTCCCTTAATTTCTTAACATGGTCGCTAACGGCTTGTGCACTGTTGCAGACTTTAATAGAAGTCTTCTGGCCGATCTGGATTTTCTGTATCACAGTATCCAAGAATTCTTGATCACTGATCAAAGAAAAAATAGCGACTTCTGGAGTTTGGTATTTTCTTAAAAGTTCCCCGATCCGTTCTAAATCAAAGCGATTGTCAAAGATCAAAATAATTTTCATAGGAGCAATGGAGCCATCAGGGATCATGACGCTATTTTATTTGATAGTGTGGCAATTAAATGCGATTGGATCAGATGGTCCATGATCAAATGCACATCTTCAACCGGGCCATATTCTCCGGAAGGTGTTTTTGCATGAATAACATGATCACAAATATCTTTGAGCTTCCCGCCGCTAAAACCAATGAACCCGATAGTTATGCCCCCCGCCTTTTTTGCGAATTCCACGGCATTGACCACATTAGGAGAGTTCCCGCTGGCAGAAATGGCCACAAGAACATCCCCGGCGCCAAAAAGCTCTTCCAGTTGAACGGTGAATATTTTGTCGTAGCCATGATCGTTGCCGGCGGCGGTGATCAAAGATGTGTTATCAGTCAAACTCAATGACTTAAAGCCAGGGACCTTGGCCTTTCTTCCGACCTCACCCAGGTCCTGCGCAAAATGAGAAGCTGTCGCAGCGCTTCCGCCATTTCCAATAAAGAAAACAGTCTTTTTGTTTTTCCGGGCTAATAAAAAACAATTCTCCACTGCTTCAATTTCATTCAGGTCCAGACTTATCAAAATTTCATGTAAATGCTCAAAATACTTTTTAAAATAATCTTTTGAATTAACCATTAAATCCTCCTAAAAAAGAATACTTGAACTTGACGCCTTGACATTTAAAACAATATCGCTGTCTACCTTGTCCACACATACTACCCCGCCAGCAGCCTTAACCAAGGCCAAGCCTGCGGCAACATCCCAAATCTTGATACTGTTTTCACGATAACAGTCGACCCTGGCACTGGCCACATACGCCAGAGACAAGGCCGCGGAACCAAAGAGACGAACTTTTTTAAACATCCTGATATCCTCGACAAATTCAAGCAACGGCTTTTTGGAAAAATCCATACTCACCGGAAATCCTGCGCATAAAACAGCTTTAGATTTTTCTGTCACACCACTGACCTTGATAGCAACTCCGTTAACCCATGCTCCTCTTCCGACATAGCCTGTAAACATCTCCTGGCGATTGAAATCAAAAATAATCCCTAAAATAGGTTCCATGTCTTTCCAAAAACCGATCGAAATACAGTTCATTGGAATGCCGCGAAAAAAATTAAGGGACCCGTCCAGCGGATCGATAATCCAGCGATATCCATTCCCGTCCCCATGATTATCCACAACCCCTCTCTCCTCAGACAATATCGGGTATTCAGACTTCTGTGTGATATTTTCTATGATCACTCGTTCAAGTTCATAATCCGCCTCGATCTTGATATCCCGCCCCGAATCATCCTTCAAATTGCGGACGACAGAAGAAGATTTAAAAACACTTTCAGCGGCAAACTTTGCCGTATCAGAGGCCAATGACAACAATTTATCAAAATCGGGAACAGCCATAAAATGCCTTTATCAATTAATAGGATCCCCATAACGGATCATTTTTCATATGCTGTTCTACTTGATGTACATCTGCCGGGCTGTCGATAGAAAATACCGGCTTGTATGGGTAGGGTGCAACCCTTTGACGGTATCCGTTATCCATGATCCTGTTGCTATCGCATGATTCAGCCAGCTCAAGCGGAGATTCCGGCAAACTTGTAAATGTTTTTAGAAAATGCCATCGGAAGGCAAAAATACCTCCGATACGACGGGCGCCAAGCGCAGGGCTAAACTTCTTACAAAAAGGGATAGGCAAACGGGATGTATAAAGAACATCTCCCTTGATATCATGCACGAGCTTCACAATATCCGGGTTCTTAAATTGTTCCTCATCCGCAATGGCAATGGAGAGCACGGTACAAGGGATCTCACTATTTTCCTCAAGAGGATAAATGACCGCCTCGATCATGTCTGGATGCAACATCGGCTCATCCCCTTGTACACACACCACAATATCATTTTCATCGAGATTTTGTCCGCATTTACCGGCTGCTTCAGCAACCCTGTCTAGGGCGCGGGTATGTCGATCCGATGTCATGATGGCCGGCCAACCCTTCGATCTCCCAAAATCAAAAATTTCTTTATCACAAGTCGCCAGACACAACACATCCCACCTTGAAAACTTGGCAGCCCGGCAAAAAACATGTTCAATCATGGGCATGCCACAGATAGGATGTAAAGGTTTCCCTGGAAATCTACTCGCGGCCATACGGGCTGGTACAACACCGATGATCTTCATTCAACCCCTCCTCATTGATCTGGATTTCCCAACTCTCCGTCACCCTGACAATGTCCTTCTATAGAAAGCCCCGAACGCACGGCAACAGGGAATTGGATCCATTTTTCTAAAAAAAGCATGATACGCCTCAACCGCGGTTTCCATTTACGACGCAGAGGGCTTCTTGTAATAATCCCTTTGAAAACTTCTGCCTCTTCGGCCGGCATTGCTCCCTTTTTGCTAAGCACATCTATGAACATCAGCGCTTCAGACGTATAACCATATAAACAAAGTAGTGCCAAATATCCGGCCCTGATCTCCTTTGTGCTCAATGCAGGAAGATTAGATTCCAAAAAAGGATCCAGACAGAACAACGCATCTCCGAAAAAAGGTATTCCTTTAACCCCGTAATTTCCTTTAACCGCAATATCCTCCGGGCTCCAATAATTTCTACGCAAATCCAATAAAATATAACCCCTCTCGCGCATATGGCGCATGATCTGATCGAAAAAACAAGTCCCCTTACGGAACGGATAAAAATTAACTTCGATCTCAGCCATCAAGAATGTTTTACTGCATCCTTCAAGAACAGCTAGTTCATGACCCTCAACATCCGCCTTAATATAATCAATACGATTTATACCTTCAGACGCGCAAACAGCATCCAGACTACGCGTGGTAAAAGATATTTTATCTTCGGTCATGTATCTTTCTGAATCCTGATAATAAGACAACCTCTCCATGTCCGTTGTGTAACAGGACGAAGTTTTTCTCTTCTTGTGTAATTCAAAGACAATCTTTTCATTATTCCGACCAATCGCAGCGTTAATATGCCTCTCTCCCTGTGCGGCCAGTGCGTTAAGCCTGGCGCATTCATCCGGGTCAGCATCAAAGCCAATAATTTCCACCTCTGAGCGGATAGATTCCAGCCTCGGATGAAATCCGCCCGCGCTCCCAATATCAACACATACAGGTCGCGCCAAAGCATTCTTAAGAAGTTCTTTGGCAATAGCGGCACATGTACCCATTATTCTTTCCTCTTTTCTCAAGTCCTGTCAAAAACCCGGCACTTTATCATCAAGGTTATACTTATTACGCCATTCGGGGTCAGCACAATAGATCCTGTAGACCAAGCGCATGGTTTCCAACGCTTCTTTAGAAGACCCGTCCAAAATAGGCTTGTCCTTCAAAATCACGTCGGCAAAATCATAGATCTCATCCCGCCAAGAATTGTCCTGATTATATCTCATGGTCATCTCCCGCGGGTCGCCGGCATCTTGCTTATCCGCATACGCGACCAAAAGCGTTTCCGCTCCGTAGCTTTTCGATCCGGATAAAATTCCAGAAAGGATGATCATTCCACGAGCCAGGGTGATCTCCAATTGGAAGCGATGGCGCCACTGAGTTGCCGAAGAATGTAGTATAGCCACAACGCCATTTGCCGTACGCATCAAGGCATAGGCATTATCTTCCACATCATGGTGCCAAAAACTATTAGACACAAAGCTGTGAATATCCACAAAATCTCCGGCAAACAAGCGCATCAGGTCTACCATATGAATGCCTTGGTCCAATAAAATACCCCCTCCGGCCATGGCTCTTTTGGTACGCCAATCGGAATCAAAACTGATAATCTTGGACTTCCCGTAAATTCCCCGCATATTAATAACAGCCCCCAGCTCATTGGCCTTTATTATTCTCAAAGCCTCCCGGACAGAATCATGATAGCGATGATTGAACCCATACTTGAGCTTTAAGCCCGGATGTTTCTTTTCACAGGCTATCACCTTGGCAATATCACTCAAATCCCTTCCGGGCGGTTTTTCACAAAAAACATGGAGCCCCTTTTCTAAACCTGCGACTGTCACTTCTGCGGCAATATCATTAGTCATACAAACAAAAAGAATATCTAAGTCTTCCTTAAGGAGATCTTTATAAAGGGAATAAAATCTGACACCATCGTCAAACTTACCATTATCAGAAAAAACACGGTCACATAAAGCTACTGTTTTAAGATCCGGGTGCTGGTCTATGGCTTCACGACGCCGTTTTCCGACAACACCATAACCTGCAATGCCGACTTTAAGTCTTTTCATTTAATGATATCTCCTTAGGCCATCGGTGTCCGGTAGAGGTCTGCTAATTTTTCATCCGGGAGCCCCAGACGTTTTGATTCTTTATCGCTATCAACATCTACCCATGTTCCATCCTCATCGGCACGATAAAAAGCATGCAGCAATTTAATTGTGTTTAAGCAGTCAGTCTTATTGACCGGATACGGAACATCCTTGTACCAAAATGAACCAATATCCTTATACATTTCTTTATGTCCATTGCCATAAACACTACCAGAAAAATCTTCGCAGGACACTGCGCAGGCTGATGGATCAGGAGTAAAAATCTGAAGTTCGTTAACAGCGATCCCGCCGATCTGAGCTAACCCATTTTCACAGACAAATGAAATCGATGCCTCAAAGTCGATGGGTCTGGCCGAAGTTGTGACTTCAAGCACGCCTATGGCGCCACTTTCATAGGTTACCGTTGCAACGACGCTGTCTTCAACTTCAATGTTAGCCCCAAGCGTACGCATGGCCGCATTGACTTTCTTGACAGCCCCCCCAAGATTTCTCATCAGATCAACATGATGTATCCCTTGATTAGTCAAGGCGCCTCCATCCATGGCATAAGTGCCGCGCCAGGCAGCCAGATCATAATACCGTTGAGGACGACACCAGCGCACACGAACAGACACGATACGTACACGACCCAGCTCTCCACTTTGAAGGGCTTTACGTACTCTTTGTACAGCGAGATTATAGCGATTTTGAAAAACAGGGAATACATGCAGCCCGAGTCGTTCAGCCAGATCATACGCTTCTTTAAGTTGTGAAGGACGCATGAAGGTCGGCTTTTCTACGATTATATTCTTTTTATAAAGACGCAGCATCTCCATGGCATGTTCATAGTGCATCCCTGAGGGTGTAATAACGGCGACCGTATTGATCTCGGGTAAATCCCGAAGCATCTGGCGATAATTAGTGAAGTAAGGGATATTGAATTCTTTACCATATGCTGCGGCTTTTTCCTGGATCAAATCACAAACAGCTATCAGTTGAACCCCTTGGGTGGCAATGATCGATCGGCAATGATGACCGGCAATACGGCCACATCCAATAATAGCAACTCTGATTTCTTCCCTTTTCATAGCTTATTTCTTCTTTCATTAATGGTTTGACGGATACATTCAATAATCGGATTAAAACGTTCTGGCGTCGTTGCAGAAAACCGGCTGAAACCCTTAAGGCAAGGCTCTTTAAAATCAAGCCTGTAAAGGACCTTGGCTTTAAGACGCTCATGCACCGTTGAAGCATAATCACCAAAAGCAACATGAAGAAAATTGCCCTGTGATCTTAATACTTTTAAACCCAGATCTTCCATGGCATCCAGGAAAACTTCTTTCCCGGCATTCAATCTTTTTACCGACGCCATCATTTCATGGCTGTGATCAAGCATTTTTTCCATGGTTGCCACAGCAACCGTATTGACCTCATACATCGGTCTGACCTTATGAAGAATCCGGGCCAATTCTGGACATGCCGCCGCATAGCCAATGCGCAAGCCTGATAATCCCCATGCCTTGGCAAATGTTTGTGTCACTACCAGGTTTGTATATTCATCCACCCACGAAATAATCGTATTTCCATAAAATGGATAATACGCTTCGTCTATAAGTATAAGAGAACCTGCCTCGCCTGCCGCTTCAATGATACGGCGCAATTGGTCAGGAATAAACACAGTTCCTGTCGGGCTATCAGGATTAGGAAGGCAAACCAATTTAGGCCTGATTTCTGCGATAGTTTTTAACACTGCTTCAACAGATAAAAATGGGCCATTATCTGAAGGATGATAGTCCAACGGGATAACGCTCGCCCCATACATGCTTGAATAAACAGCATACATGGCAAAGGTTGGTACTGTATGCATCACCACATCACCAGGATCAATATAGGCTTCAAAAACAGAACGGATGGCGCCATCTGAACCGGCGGTTAATAACAAATGGTCGGCACCGATCCCAAGATAGGCCCCTAATTTATGGTAAAGGGGCGCACATTCCGGATATGTCCTAATCGCCGTCTGGTCAATATCGGAAAGGACGCGACTTACCAACTCTGCCATCTGCGGATCCGTGTTTTCGTTCTTATCCAGCCATAGCAATGCCGGATCCCTTGAAATACCAACGGTCCAATCCGGCCTAAACAGTTTCGGGTCAGCGACAGCTGCCCTCGCCATCGGTACTATGTAATGATGTTTGCTCATATCTGGATCCCTTTGTTTCAATGCTTCTTAATCACTGGTTTGTTTTTATAACATTGATCACCGTGAGTGAAATGTTATTTGCAAGAAGCCAACAGCCTTTGGGTGTCATGTGCCCTAATTCATTAAATTTTTGATCTTCAAAATATTCAAAATAACCACTTTTAGCGACCCCATTTTTAAAACTGGATTCATTATCCACAAAATAAAGCGTTTTTGAAACCGGAAGTTCTTTCTTTAATGCTTCCACGTTTTTCATGGGGTATTGAACGGCAATAAGAGGAATCCCTTTGTCCTTACATATTTCAAAAATTCTTACATAGGCATTAGAACGTAATTCTTCATACCGCTCAATCTTTGTTTTTAATATAGAGGATAGCATCTGTTTATGGTCCAGATCATAAACTTTTGATAACATTTGGTAATCGTACAGATCTCTATCTGTTCTTAAGCGAAGACCTTTTAATGTGTCAGGATTATTGGGAGAGACATGAAGGAATCTTTCTAGAATGTTTTCAGCTTTCCCTATTTCATTGATATCCAAGAGCTCCTTGGCCCAAAGATTATACAATATATGGTCATCGGGGATCCTCTGAATTGCAAGTTGTAGAATTTTGAATGATGAAGAAAAGTCCTTGACCTCAAAGTAATATTTGGCCAAATCCATGTATGGGTAATCCTGCTTAGGGTCAACTGAAATTTCTTTCATATACGCATTTATTGCCTCAGCAAAATCCTTCTTTTGCATTAAATAGGGGCCTAAATGACTATACCCCCAAAAACTATTGGGCCAGTTTAAAACGGCATGTTCATACAATTGCAATAATTGGTTTTCTCTATGTGTCGCGTTAAAACATTGAAAAAGATATTCATAGGCCCAGAGTTTCATATCATAATTTGAGTCAGGACAAAATTTAAGGAACTGAAAAAGAGGCAAGACCGCGTCATTAAAATCGAAAACGCTAAAACAATATTCAGCCAAATCATGCCAAGCCATGTAGTTAGACGGGCTACCCTTAAAATAGGACTCAAAAAAATAATACATGGCCATGTAATTATTGGGATCTGTTTCGACAGCTTGCCAAAGGCACTGCCGCGATTTCGCTTTTTTATAAGTCGATCTATACAAAAGACCAAGTTTTGTATAATTCTCGGATGTCGGAAACTGGGCCACTGTAACAACCATGGCATCCAGATAAGAATCAATGGACGCATCTTTTTGACTTGTTACTGAATGAGGGGTTTCCTCCATATGAAGGAGCATAATTTGTTTTATTGGGTGAATTTTGTCTTTAAACTCCAACCATAAGGACTGTGCTAAACGTAAAACTAATGATTTTTTTAAAAGTCTCAGAGGAGAAATCTTATTGATGGGAGACACAGCTTCTTGGGCCAAAGGGGCAAGCCCGATCATGGAAATAACTAGGTTTGGTTTATATTGGTCGAGGTATATCGGCAAATGGGGTAAAAAATAATCAAAACTTGCACCAGGCCTTCCTAAATTAAGCACAACAAAATGTATTTTCTTTTGTTTGGCATTAAGTATCGTTTCTAAATCTACAGGATAGGATCCCACAGCCGTTATAGAGTCTCCAATACAAATAACCTTGTAGTCTCCCCGACTATTAAAATTCTTTATATCTTCTCTCCATATGGTTATTAGCCCCCCTAGATGCAGAAGGATTTCAAGGGAAACAAGGTATAGCAGGATCCAAATAAAAAGTTTTTTAACGATAGCCATAGTTAGAATTGAAAATAAATGAACTTCTCAGGCCTCACCAGACCAAAACCTAATACCAAATACGTCATTAGGGCATATGCTGCAATCTTGATTATTTTAGGTATTTTATATAACCACATTAAATCTTGCGTTTTCAATTGACCTATCTGGACCATGATTAACGGTGTGATAAAAAATAAGAGTTTAGGGAATAAGGCCATAAATACTGCCGGATGAAATTCCCTGAGCATCGCATAAAGCATGTCTATGGCCTGATTAATGCTTGTTGACCTAAATAAAAGCCATCCAAAAACTACGGCATGAAAAAATAAAATTGTTGTTAGCCCTTTGGAACCTACAAAGTTCAATTTTTTTGAAAATCCGTCGAATGTAGTTAAAACTTTATGCCCGCAAAGCAAAATACCATGATAAGCTCCCCACAAGACAAATGTCCACGAAGCGCCGTGCCATAATCCTCCCAGAAGCATCGTCAGTAATAGGTTGATAAACATTCTGAATTCACCTTTACGGTTGCCTCCCAAAGGGATATAAAGATAGTCCCTCAGCCATGTTGATAAACTGATGTGCCATCGCTGCCAGAATTCTTTTGGGTTAGAAGCAAAATAAGGCAATTTAAAATTGATGGTGATCTCAAAACCCATACATTTACCCAGCCCCCTGGCCATATTGGAATACCCATCAAAATCACAAAAAATTTGAAAAGTAAATGCATATAATGCAATTAAAACCTCTGCGCCACTATACGGCGATGCTGCCTTGAAAACAGGATTAACGATTTTGGCCAGGTTATCTGCTATAAATATTTTCTCAAACAGCCCCCAAAAAAAGAGATGACATCCTTCATAAAACAGCGCGAGATTTATTTGTCTGGGAGATGTGATTTGAGGCAAAAAACTTTTCGCACGCATGATAGGGCCTGCAATGAGATGAGGAAAATAAATAACAAAAAGAAGATAATCTTCATACTTTGTAGCAGGTTTGGTTACCTGGCGGTATACATCCATGACGTAACTGATGGCTTCAAAAGTATAAAACGAAATGCCCAGGGGTAAAATGATCTTTAACGCCAAATGGACTCCGGGAGAAATCAAATGGAGGCCTTTGAAAATCAATTCAATATTAGCCTCAAAGAAATTGAAATATTTAAAGAATCCTAATATTAAAAAATTGACAAAAATGCTTGTTAATAAAAGGTTCTTCCTGACTCTTGGATTCTGATTTTGATCTATGTATTTGGCGCAAATATAGTCTGTCGTAATAGAAATGAACATCAAAAACAGGAATTTCCAATTCCACGACGCATAGAATACGCAACTTGCGATAATAAGAAGTCTGTTCTGCCAACGATGTTTTAATAATAAATACGTGGGATAAACAATGGAAAAGAAAATAAAAAAAGCGATAGAATTAAAAAGCACGGGATAAAGCTCCAAATTAAAACAACTGCTATCTCACAGCAGTTGGTACAACTTATGCGGACGGATTAATAAATAAGCCAGCTGGTAAATGCAGCTCACATGGGATATCTTTTGAATCATTATTACCCTTTCTCACAGCTAATGCCGTAAATACCAATCGATCATATTTTGTTCTGGCTGTCCGTGAAGGCTCTCCCCAGTATCCATAAGCCATAATATGGTCCGGCTTGGGTTGAAGGCGTGATAATAATGAAAAGGCCTGGGAAACATTCAATACAATATACGGGGCTTTTTCAATCCCCTTCACCTTCTCCGGAGACCCTTTACCAAAATAAATATACTGAAAGCTTTCAGAAAGCGTGAGCAAAGACGCCTCAGGGGTCAATCGTAAAGTTAAAATAAAGAATCCTCCGACACGAACGCGCTTCCAGCATTCACTGATAATATCTTGCGTTGCCTTGTTCCAATCCGCACAGCTCAAAGAAAAGACATTATCAAATTCTTCGCCCGGCAACAGATCAATCGTTACAATGTCCCCACAAATAAATTGGCTCGGACAATTTTTATTTACCTTCCTTTTCCTGGCCTCCTCAATAGCCGGAGCATTGATGTCCACTCCCACATATTCCGATAAAGAAAAACGCTCTGCCAGCGCCAAACCAAGCCCCCCGGCAGCACAGCCCACGTCCAAAACTTTTCCCATTTTTTTATCAGCGCCGGCGACCCTCTCGAATATCCACTTCTCAGATGGATAGAAATGGTCCCATTTTATCCTATTCATAGTAAAATATTCCGAAATTTGCTTTGTTTTATATTGTATGTTTTTATTTGCCATATATCTCAAGCCAGCAACCCTCCTAGGACAACGCTGGTTTTCTATTTAATAAGCGTAAAATATCCTGCCGCCCCAAACCTAAAAGACCTGGGCAACAATAAACAGCCAACGCTACCGCCAAAAGATATCCAATCCCCGCCGCTAAGAAATGAAACAACACGCCTCTTTCAGTAAACAAATGATCCATGCCAATAGTAATAAAAAAAGCTAAACCCAAAAAAACAATTGCGCTCACTAATTGATGCATCAAATACCATCCAAAAGACAATTTCAAGAACCTGGCATTATAATAAAGCATCACATTAACGGCTAATATATTTATCACAACCATTTTGATCGCCAGACCTGTTGCGCCCATGGCTAATCCAAGGTGTTCGGGGGACGCCAATAGAATATATGAAACAGGCACTCCTAAAAACATAACAATCATACCAATATTACGATAAAGACGAATTTGATCAGTAGCATAAAACACAGCGCCGCTTAATTGCCCATAGGTCTGATGCATCGGATATAACGCCATAATGGCGACCGGCAATAACGCCCCTTTAAACCCTTTGCCCCCCATGATCAAGGCAGCTTTATCCGCATTCGCAACCACAAAACAACACATGATCGCTGTCAATGCGTAAAGCAGAGGAATATGACGACGGAAAAGTTGAGCCATCAATTGATAATCCTGCTTATGATGAGCGATGGAGAACTCTCGTGTTATCAACTGGGCCATAGATGCAGATAATATAAAACAAATACCGCCTATCTTATAGCCCAGGCTGTAAAATCCCTGTTCCACCCCCCCATTACACCATTGTAAAAACCACCGGTCAAAAATACCGACAATTAGCCCTACCAGAGAGAATAAAAACAATGGTTGAGAGTACGCATAAAATTCATTCCCATAGGACAACATTTCTTTACCGCTAAAGCTGACAGGTTTGACCTCAAACCCTTTTTTACGCATCACATAAAAAAAGAATAATATCAAGATCAGCATCGAAATATATTGGTAAATAAAAACACTCTTCATGTAGATCCAGCCCTCCCAAAATAACAGGAAGATCAAACCTAAGCTCAAAACTCGCTGGATAATTTTTGCAATCTCCCCTTTAACGGTCAGCCCATACGCATCGATCATGTCATTCATGCTGGCAAGAAGCCATGTCATAGCAGCAAAAAAAACAGCCATTAATACAAACGTCAGCTGCTGGCCTGGCCACAACTTCTGCGTCCAACCAAAACCCCCTACAATCTCAACACCTAATAAAACAACAATAGTGGCTAAAATAATGTAGCCTAAATAAAAAAGAACCATTTTTGACTCTTGCGGACGCTTTGAGAGCTTTGTGTAAAAACCTATTGAGGTTCCCATATTCATAAAGCCCAACAATTGTATAAAAAAATCTGTCAAAAAATTAAAATTTCCATATTGCGCAGGCCCCAGGGCCCGCGGAATAATGGCCTGCGTTACCGCACCGGTTGCCACAGAAGCCACATTACTGAAAACTTTATATAAATATCTCTTTTTTAAAGAGGCCACCTTTTGCATATCTACTTTCTTCCCTGTATCAAATTCATTGAGCGCCTATATCATTTCGCCAATTTTCGAGCCAATGATCAGACGTATTGGCAAAACGGGAACAAAAATTATTTTTTGCTTCCTGGACCTCTTGTCCCTGCCACCAAGCACCGGGATCAAGAAAAATCTCATTTACTTTCTGGGCTGCCCTCTGAGGAGTATCATGCAATATCCCAACCTTTTTTAATTGATCAAAATACGGCTTAGCTGAATCACGCAACTCCCAATGTTCGGGATTCCAAAACATAATAGTTGGGAAGTTAGCCGTAAACGACTCAAGAAATGTTGTCGCATTATAGGTCGTAATAAACAATCTACTAGCCTTCATTGACTCAATAATAGACTTTCTATGATCAAAAACAACATCCGGAAAAAACTCCTGGAACCTTTCTCGTTGCGACCATTCATAATCCTGTGGATAAGTACGGATTAAAAGATCCTTGTACACACGATCGTTTAATCCTCGTATAAATGAAAATTGATCCTGGAAATACGCTAACGTCCCGGTCGAAGATAAATAAACACTATATAAATGATATGAATATCTTGGCATTAGCCCCAATGTTAAAAGGATATTACCTTGAGGGTCAAAAACAATATCTTTCCTAAATCGGTTTAATTTAACCGCAGGTAATGGTTTTGCTTTATGTCCTTCATCGGTTTGCCACCCCCACGTATAATAGGTATCACTGATTCTTAATTCATGTTCTTCAAAAGCAAGAAAAAGAGCTGTCCCGTAATTTCCTCCATGCTGAATCCCAACCAATCTTGTACCATGCTGAGCATGTTCTGCTGAGAAAATCTTAAAACTTTCATTCGAAAAAAAATCACAAGCCGTCAATATCACCTTAGGAGATGCCGGATACTTTGCTAAAGCCTGTTCTTTAAGAAACGTATAATTCTCCAGATAAGCACGCGGGATCTGTGATGGAATAATTTGGGCCAAAAGTCTTTCGAATTGATTTCCTGCACAAGACAAAACTACTTTTGTCCGGATCGCCAAATTCACTTCACTCTCAGCCTCCTTCACCTCTGGGGAAAAAAGTGAAGGCCATTGCCCCAAGGACAACTGTAATAACCATTGGTCCTTTGCCCTTAAATAGCTGGAAATAAAAACAAACTTATTAAACCGATGAGGCAAGAGGCCTTCATAGGCCAGCATCATTTTTTTACTTAACCGTTTTACCCAAGTAGTCTTCTTATCTATCTGCTTTTCAGCAATGTTTTCTCTATTATCTATTTTCTGATAACTATAAGAAAATGGTTTCACGCGCTCGATGATCCAGCTATACAAAAATTGATTGAAAGCATCTTTTGTAACCCATCCAGAGAAATCAACATAATCCCTCGGGACCCAGTCATTTTGATCATACTTTCCGATCATCGTGCCGGAGACCTTATGACTTTGCGCTGCTTTCTCTATACATACATAGCGATCATAAAAAACATGAATAAAGAAAAACAACCACGGACCGATAATAATCCGCCAATACCGTAGTGAATGATCGTCATCGTGAATGGCATTCAAAGAGCGGACCATATCAACCAAGACCCGTTCGTAAAGCCCCTGCAAATACTGGTAATTTGCAAATAACTTTTTACGGTCATCCCAATGATACGAAAGAACTTCATACTGCATGTTCTGCCAAAGAGCTCGATCGGAATAAAGCTTGCACCATTCGCCTAAAAAAAGAACAGGCTCATCGGTTTTCCAATAACGGTGATCTGCCGTAGTGATCAAGAACATGTAAGCCCACCGTCAAAAAAATCCTCTGCATTTTTTGATTTGTCATCGATGTGGATATCATACATTGGTTTACCAAAGTGCAATTCATGGTATTGGACTTTCCATTTTTTTAATTGCTTTTTGGTGGTTTCTCTCCAATCGATCCCTGTTGTTGATCCTCTGGCCGTAAAAAACAGGATGATATGCCCCTCTCGATACAGTTGATTGATCTTTTCAATCCGATCAAAAAACGGCTCGGCACGATGGTATTCACCTTCTGTATTGGTACATATAGTCCCATCGATGTCAAAACAATACCGCATGATTAAAGTCCTTTTGCGAGCCAACCACCGTCGACAGGAAGATCTATGCCTGTGATATAGGCGGAAGCGTCCGAAGCTAAAAAGATAGCGGCCCCGATCAGATCAGCCGACTCTCCCCATCGGGGGATCATGGCCCTTTTAAGTCTTTCCTGATAGAGAACGGGATCCTTAAAACTTTTTTCAGTCATGGTTGTATGGATATAACCGGGGCAAATATTATTGACCCGAATATTGTACTTTGCCCAATCCGCTGCAAACGCCCTGGTCAACATTTTCAGCCCCCCCTTGGCGGAAACATAGGCTGGATTTCCCGGAAATCCCAACTCTGCGCCCATGCTTGTTATGTTGATGATGCTCCCGCCGGTCTTTTGCTTGATCATATGGCGTGCAACCGACTGACTTAATCTAAAAGGAGCCGTTAAATTAATCTCGAGCGTCTTGGTCCAATCACCCAAATTATATGTCTCTGAAGGACCGGGAATTGTAATCCCTGCATTGTTTACAAGAATATCTATTTTGGCGCGCTCTTGAATGATTCGTTTGGTCAAATGCTGTATAAACTTCTCTGTGGTGATATCCCCTTTAAGGACTGTTTCTTTTTTATCTAGGGGAAGCCGTGTATTCAAATCAACGGTATAGACGATGGCTCCACTATCAAGGAACCCCTGGGTAATCGCTTTGCCGTTTCCCCGTGCTGCACCGGTCACAATAGCAACTTTGCCTTTTAAACTAAAGAGTTTGTTCATTATTCACCGCCATTTTTTATTTAACACCTGTCCCCAAAACCATCAACTCAATAGACCATCGAACAAACTTTATTTTTGATTGTGTGGTTACTGGCACAAGCACTTGCAAGATCTTACTAAAAATTTTAAGTGCGGGATATCGCCACAGTACCGGCAATTGATAAAAACGCTCCGCATGAACATCCTGAAACCCCTTTATTTTAAGGAGGTCCCGAAGGGCAACAACTGTATAAGGCTGACGATGCGTATGGTCATCAAAATAAATCTTCATACAGGATACCCAGTCGGGCACCATGGTAATGATCCTCCCGCCAGGCTTAAGGACCCTTCGACTTTCTGATATAAATAATTCCGGATCAGATAAATGTTCAATGACAGATTTTGAAAAAACTACATCAAAAGTTTCATCTTGAAAAGGGAAAGCAGATTTTTCCAAGTCACCATATTTAATTTCCACATCAACAGAAACCTTGGCTCCTGCCGGCTCCCTGTCTACACCATAAACTTTCAAACCGTAAGATTTAAACGCATTAAGAAAATCTCCCCGGCCACAACCAACATCCAAGATCTTTTCGCCCTTTTTAATATTAAATCTCCCGCATAAATGAGCGATCAACTCATCCGGATAGCTTGTTATCGGCCGTAAATTTTCATTATAAATAGTATCAATATAGCCGGACATTCCCTTTTACCCCATTTACAATATCTCTTCAACTAATTCCACGTGATTACCCTCAAAATCAAAACAAAATGCCACCTTGGCACGACCGTCGGGCGAGACCCTGGGCGTTGCAATAAAATTGACTCCTGCATTCTTCAGGTCTTGATACAAGGCACTGATATTATTTACCGTTAATGCAATGTGTGTGAACCCCTCCCGTGTAAATTCCTTGGCCTTCAAAGCAATAAGTTTATCATTAAAATCCAACAGTTCTAAAAGCCCCTCCTTACCGCAATGCATCTTAATCGTCCGCACCTTGACACCAGGTATCCCAAGAATATGCTCAATAAAAGGGCCTGTTTCAAGGGCATCTTTAAAGATTGAAAACCCCAGGAGATCCCTATAAAAATAAAGAGCCTTATCAACATCTTTAACAACCAAACCGGCATGACGTAATCCTTTAATCATCTCGATCCCCCCTTAACCCAAGATTTCCTTAAAACATTCTCCTAGAACAGCTATCCCTTCCAAAAGGGCGGCATCCGGGATCATCAAAGGCGGCCCTATCTTGATCGACTCCCGTCCTGTATGGACCAAGAGCAACCCTTTTTGCATGGCCTTTTCACAAACTTGACTCGCCAACAAACCATTGGGTTTTTTTGTTACGGGATCCGTGAGCAGGACGGCGGCTAATAATCCTTCGCCTAGAATATAAGAAATATATTTAGGATATTTCTTTTGTAAATCCCTCAAGCCCTTATGCAAAATTACACCTTTTCGCTTAGATTCTGAAACCAAATCTTTAGAAATAATTTCTTCGATATTGGCTAACGCAGCCGCACAACATAAAGGATTTGCCGAATGTGTGCTGCTCATGGAGCCAATTTCCGGTAAATCCAATATGCTCCTGCGCCCAATAACAGCTGATAGAGGCAAACTTCCGCTCATACCTTTGCCCAAACAAAGCAGATCAGGTTCAACCTGATAATGCTCATAAACAAACATTTTTCCTGTTCTGCCAAATCCTCCTTGAATTTCATCAAAAGTGACTAGAATATTTTGTGCGCGTGCAAATTTAACAAGGGCCTGAATATACTTCTTAGGATAAAGAATCGCTCCCCATCCTTGATATGACTCAATGATAAAACCGCAAATATGGCTTAGATTAACCCCCGCGCGTTTCAATGAATCTATGTCCCTATCAAAATGTGCGGCCCAATCATATTTAATGTCGTCATCGTCGGGAATAGACCATGGATACGGAAATGGCAGATGATGCATATTAGGGTCCATATACCCGATCCACGCGCTGGATTTTGGATTCCCCTTTAACATTTCCGCGCCCATCGTACGGCCATGCATACTCCCCTGAAAAGAAATAATACCGATTTTCTGGGGGTTGCTCAGCTGGCCATGCATACGCATCAATTTAACGGCACACTCTGTGGCCTCAGTACCCGCTGATAATAAAAAAGATTTTTCACAGAACTTTGGAGTAACTTCGACCAGCTTTTTTAAGAACTTCAATCGTATCTCGTGAACAAAGGTATAGGTATGTAATAATTTTTGATCCAATATTTCCCGCAACGCTTTAATAATCCGGGGATTTGAATGACCGGCATTGGCAAGAAAAATCGTCGAAGTAAAATCAATCCATGTGTTGCCATATTTATCAAATATCTGACATCCTTCTGCCCTGTCCCAAACCACAGGCAATTGACCGTGCATGGAACGCGCTTCATATTTGTCTAATTCCTTAAAAATAGGCAATGATCTCATCACCGGGATCTCGGTCTTAATCCGACGGTATTTTGTTTTTATTTGGGGCACTTTTTGCGGGCCCTTAAAATTAAATTCAGACATTATTGCTCCTCCTTAATAATTCTTCTTTAAATAATTGAAAACAGGATTGTCTTCTTTATTCAAATGAAATTCCAGGCGTTCAAAATCATCCTTGGTATCCACCTCGATGGTAAACGGTGTTAGGAAAGCCGAAATTTTGTTGCCATACAATGAATTATTCTTCACAAATAAATCGGTTTTTATAATGTCCACATAACCATTGGGATGATACGCCTTTGGAAGCATCTGCCTGGGCAGATTATAATATTCCGGCCGCGGATCATCAGGAAAGAACCCATCAAAATAACCTTCCGGAGTCAATTGAAACATCTTGTGGGGAGGTTCCGGGAATTCATGAGCTGAGCGTAAACCTGATGCTTCTGGGTTTTTCTGCAAATTCATAATGGCCTGTTCTATCAGTGCCGGGATACGCAATGGGGTGGTAGGCCTTAGTTGGACAATTAAATCCGGGGATTTACCCTCATGCTGCTTAAACCATTGCACGGCATGAGCAAATACTTCGGTATCTGTCGACTTATCACCTGCAAATTGTTCAGGCCTCATAAAAGGGACTTCAGCCCCATAGGACAAAGCAATACCGGCAATTTCTTGAGAATCTGTCGATACAATTGTACGCCCAATGGAGGGACATAATTTAGAGGCTATTATTGAATAGGCAATAAGAGGATATCCGCCTAAAAGAGCAATATTCTTTTTAGGCACGCCTTTAGAACCACCTCTGGCCGGAATAATTGACACAATACTCATCTTAAATCCCATTCTATTTAACTAAGCTGGCCTCATCCCATGGAATATGTGCGCGTAATTTCTTGGCAATGGGGACTTCTTTAGCCTGTACTCCAATCTTACCGTCGCCAATGGCCTGTTCAATCTTGCGCACAGCGCCGACCAACATTCGTAAACCCGCAGGTTCAACAGAAGCTGCCTGATCAGAACCATACATCGCTCTATCTAACGTAATATGCCGTTCAAGAGTTGTCGCCCCTAAAGCCACAGCGGCATAAGAAACAGCTAATCCAACTTCATGGCCACTATAACCAATTTTACAGTTGTATCGATCTCTTAACGTCTTAATACATGCAAGATTGGCATCTTCGTCATTCATAGGATAGGTGGACTTGCAGTGCAATAATTCAAAAGGACATCCCGCTTGTTTGAATATTTCAACGGCCTTGTCAATATGATCGACGGTACTCATCCCTGTTGATATAAAGGTGTGCTTCTTTTCTGCGGCGATACTCTTTAACAGAGGTTCATACACTAATAAAGCCGACGCGACTTTATTATAACGACAATTAAAAGGGCTCAAGAATTTCTGACTCTCCAGGTCCCACGCCGATGCAAACCACTCGATACCAAGTTCCTTACAATACCTGTCAATTTCCTGATATTGCTTAAGTCCGAATTCCAAGCCTTCCTTCTGAGCGCGCTGGGTCTTGCCCCAGGGGCTTTCTCGGGGTGAATCGAGGAGTTCTTTTGTATAAACAAGATCTATCGTCCGTTTCTGAAACTTAACCGCATCACAGCCGGCCTCTTTGGCAAGCTTGATCAATTCTTTGGCAATATTGATGTCCCCGTTATGATTGATCCCTATCTCAGCAATTATAAATACTGACATTGTCTCCTCCTCGTTTTTATCCAACTAATACTCCCCCTTTAAAATTGCTTTTCATTTCTCTATTGATCCTTGGTCGCAACCGCTATAAGCGTATCGGTGTTATCCATTTTAGCTAACATATCACTGTAAGCTTTATCCAGCGTTAAAGTTCTAAGATGATCCCATGCGATATGCCCGCCGGGTTTTCTTTTGGCCAACCAATGAAGATGATTAGCCAGAGGATATCGCTGATATCCCATAATTGAAATATTAGAAAATCCCGCTTTCTCCAGAAAAATCCTAAGGCTTTCCCTAGTGTGCAAAATAAGATGCTCACTCCAAAAAGTAAAAGATTTAAAGGCCTCTAGATCAAGAAATGAAATAAGAAAGTCTCTTGCATGGGGCACTTCAATAATGATCTTTGCCCCTGGCGCCATTTTCTTTCTCAGTGTTTTTAATACCCCTATGGGGTCGGTCAAATGTTCAAAAACATGGAACAATGTCGCCACCTCTATGTCCTTAGACGGAATCTCATCTACAGACGGGTAAACTTTAAACCCTAATTCAATTAAATTCCGTCTTGTATCTTCCTGCGGTTCAACCGCCGCTGTTTCTGATGCGAGGGGAGACAATAGATCCAATATCCCTCCGGCACCGGTGCCTATATCTACCCATTTTTTACTGACGATAATATTTTTAAACTGTTCAAATCTTCGCCTGTCATCTTCCTGTCCGATCAAGATTGCCATTTTCCTGTCTTGCGCATCCCAATATTTAAACCCTTGCTTGGTCTCGTAATGGGCTGAATCCATATGGTCCGTGCGGGAAAGAAGAATCACTCCAGACTTTTTGCATTTCAGAACAGATACATCATCCCTGTCACGTACCTTAGGGAAAAAAGTAACTATTGATTGTTCATCACTTAAGCCTAATTCACATAATAAGGATTTAATGATATTCTTCATTTTTTAACCTTCCCCTACTGATTAAATTCTATTTTAAAAATGATTTAATCAAATTATCAACCGCCATCTTCTCCATAATCACTCGGGCTTCCCTAGCATAAGAACCAATATGTGGTGTAAGAATCACGTTATCCAGTTTCGAAAGTTCGCCCTTGTAAGGCTCTTCCAGAAACACATCCAGTCCTGCACAGGCAACCTTACCCGACGATACGCCTTTAAACAAAGCCTTCTCATCAATCAACGAACCTCTGGCGGTATTGATAATAATGACACCTTCCTTCATCGCTTGAATTTCTTTTTCACCAATGACACAATCCTTGCCCGAGCAGTGCAGGGAAATAATATTGGCGGATTTGATCAATCGAGCTACGCTCACCTGCTTGGATTTCGCTTTTTTGATCTTGCGGACATCTGTAAAAATAATATTTGCCCCAAAGGCCAAAGCTAACTGGGCAACGCGCATCCCAATATTGCCAAAACCGACAATCCCGACGGTTTTTCCTTTGAGCAAAGCCCCCATTTTCTTCTCCCACTGCCCCACATGCATCTTGCGATCCAATAGTGCAATCTTGCGTAAGGCCGCAAGAATAAAACCCAGTGTCAATTCTGCCACGGCATCCGTCAAAACTCCCGGGGTATTAAAAACTTTAATACCGAGCTTTTTGGCAGCAACCTGATCCACATTGTCCATACCTACACCTACACGTGAAATCACCTTAAGGGTCTTCGCTTTCGCCAAAACATTCTCAGTCAACGGCTCAAGTCCGGCAAGAAGGCCGTCATATTGGCCCTTAACCAGAATATCCGTGATCTCCGCTTCATTCAAACGCCGGGCATGCGGATTCATGGTGGTAGAAATCTTGGCTTTAGCCAATTCCTTCAATATAGACGGATCGTCTTCGCCAAATGTTGTTGTTGAAATGAATACTTTCTTCATTGGCCAATTCCTCACGATTTACCCATTCCGTTTATTAATCAAATTGACTACTAAAACCACAATAACGTCTTTTTCTTTGGGTTGACTTTCAGCAATCATTAATGTAATGGCAACCAAGGCGTTATCGGCAATGCGTTTGCTACCATCAATCTTATAAAGAATTTTATTACGGTCAAGGAACCAAACAAACAATGCCGCCGCTATACGCTTATTACCATCTGAGAATGAATGGTTCTTGACGACCAGATAGAGTAGATTAGCTGATTTCTCTTCAACGCTTGGATAAAGGTCCTTGCCTCCAAAAGTCTGATAAATGGCCCCCAAAGCGCTTTTAAAAGACTCATCTTTTTCATGCCCGAATAAAGCACTGCCGCCAAATTTTTGACGCATTTGTTGAATGAGACGTATCCCTTCGTCATAGGTTAATTGATAAGATTCTTTTGCGGTGGCTGACTTGATCTGTATGCGTCCATGATCATAGTCGTCCAAGACATCCAACCCGTAACTATAATCACGGATTACTTCAAACAATCCTTTTGCTTCATCGCTGGTCAAGGCTTTACGCTGGCTTAAATCAGCCAACATTTGCACTGTGCGTTGAAGCGTCTTTACATTTTCTGCTTGCTCCTTAAGACGTTTTTCATTAATGGTATACCCTTGAATCAAATGTTGTTTTAAAACATTCGTCGCCCAAATACGGAATTGCGTACCTCGTTTTGACTTGACCCTATAACCGACAGAAATAATAACATCTAGATTATAAAATGCCGTGTCGTAGATTTTATTGTCGCTGGCAGCTATCCGGAAATTCCGGATAACTGAAGTTTTGCTTAATTCTTTTTCTTTAAATATATTGATAATGTGCTCGTTAATCGTACGCACATCTTTATCAAAAAGCTCTGCCATCTGTTTTTGAGAAAGCCAAACAGTTTCGCCTTCTAGCTTAACTTCCAAAGCTACCTTATTGCCTTGAGGACGAAAAATGACTAAATCAGAAGCGCTTTTATTCATACAGCCTCGTTACAGTTCGCTTTTTGCCAGTTCTTCGATCATATTGACTGCTTTAAATCCTGATGGCACTTGCACTTCTTCACGGCAAATAAGAACCACGCCATCCTTCATTGCCGGTGAAATTTCCTGCACATGCGCAAGAATACAATCCTGCTTGAAATTCTCCCGGATCGCCATTTCGATAAGCCCTCCCAAATCAGACTCACCCAAAACATAAAACTTCCTCACTCCGTTCACATAAAAATCTTTCAGGATGCCCAAAACATTTTTTTTGATAAGCCCGATGGAATTGATGGTCTTTAACGTATAGTTAACGGACTTGCGCATTTTCTCTGCAAATCCTTTAGGGGTCAAAATATACTCAACTTTACGACGATCGAGTTGTTTAATACGGATGTATCCCTTAGTCACCAAACGCCTTAAAAGCATGTTGGTCATTCCTAAAGAAAGGTTCATGTGGCGTGAAAAATCACGCTGATTGGAGGCCAATTGACCGCCGACAATGTTGATCAATTCAAAATCGCGTTCGTTGAGGATGTCTGGGGGCATAATTGTATTTGTTCAATCTGTGAACATTATAAGCAAAATCATAGTAAGGTCAAGAATTATAATGCCATGATTGTTTTTGGAATTGCCATAAAATGAGATATAATGTCGTCTGTGCAAAAAATTACCGACATCTTTATCCATCAAAAATTGACCTGTTCCTTCGAGCTTTTTCCTCCTAAAACTGAAGAAGGATATGTAAAGCTATTGAACACCATCCATAAGCTAAGTGATTTAAAACCAGATTTTATATCCTGTACCTATGGAGCTGGTGGCGGCAGCCGCGAAAAAACTTTGGATATTGTTGAACTTATTCAAAATCAACACAATATTCCCTCAGTGGCGCATTTAACCTGTGTTTTACACACTAAGGATGAGATCAAAACCATCCTGACTGATATGAAAAAGCGCGGGATTTGCAATTTATTGGCCTTGCGGGGGGACCCTCCGAAGGATAATCCAAACTGGACACCGGGCAATAATAATTTTAAATACAGCTGGGAATTGGTTGCCTTTATCCGCAAGCACTTCAAGGATCATTTTGCGATTGGAGTGGCCGGCTTTCCGGAGGGGCATTTACTTTGCCCTGACCGTGATCTGGATGCCCACTATCTAAAGAATAAAATCACTAATGGCGCTGATTATGTGATCACTCAGTTGTTCTTTAATAATCAGGACTATTTCGATTATGTGGCACGTTTAAGAAAACGGGGGGTTAGCTCCCGCATCATCCCGGGAATTTTACCAATCACCGACTATCCTGCTTTAGTGCGCTTTTGTTCAATGTGCGGGTCTTCCATCCCTCAAGAAGTGCATGATATCTTTAAACCAATTGCCCAAGACCATGAAAAGACATTGGCCGCGGGAATTGCTTTTTGCTTAAAACAATGCCGGAACCTCCTCGAAGGAGGCGCTCCGGGATTGCATTTTTATACTCTTAACAAAATTCATCCAGTGGATGTCATCATAGAAACATTACGCCCATGAAAAATTACGTTTGGCACAAACAAACGATCTCCCCTGATTTTGAACTTATCGATTGCCCTGTTTACGATCCCATCAAAGATTTTCGCCGTGATCCAACAGGGATCTATGTTCTTATCCGCTGTGATGTCGAGAATTCCTCGATTGAAGTTGCTATCTGCGACAAAAAACATACGATCATCAAAGCCTTTCGCGGCCGCAAATCACAGGATCTTTATGTCACTATTTTTGAATACGAAAAAAAACACAAATTAAAATGGTTTACCAGAAAAGATCACGTCGCTTATCTGGGAAAAGAACTTAAAAAAGCCGAATTCGCCATTTTAAAAAAAGAAGACTATGTCCAGGAATAAAGCGATTCTAAATTGGAGCGGCGGAAAGGACTCATCCTTAACGCTCTACCATGTGCTTAAGGACAAGCAATATGATATTAAGTATCTGGTCACTTCTTGCAGTAAAGAATATGACCGCATTTCTATGCATGGGGTAAGGGTGTCCCTGCTCAAGCGTCAAGCTGAGCTTATAGGGATTCCTTTAAAAATACTCTATGTGCCAACGATGCCAACGATGGAAGCATATGACTCTGCCATGGCAAAGATACTGACAGAATTCAAGAATGAAGGGATAGAATATTCCATCTTCGGAGATATTTTTCTGGAAGATCTAAGAAAGTACAGGGAAGACCGATTGGCTGAAGTAGGACTCAAAGGTGTGTTTCCCATATGGAAAAGGCCGACCCCGGGGCTAGTCTATGAATTCATTGATTTAGGTTTCAAGTCAATTTTGGTTTGTACCGACGAAAGTCATTTAGATGCTTCCTTCTGCGGACGCATGATCGACGATTCCCTACTTGCAGATTTGCCCAAGAATGTGGACCCCTGCGGAGAAAACGGAGAATTTCACTCCTTCGTCTTCGACGGGCCTATTTTCACCAGTCCGGTAGAGTTTAGCATAGGTGAAAAAGTTAGACGCACCTATGCTAAACCTAAGAACCCGGATGATGACAAAGACTGCAGCTGCTGCAAAACTTCAGATACAGCCTTTTGGTACTGCGACCTAAAGGAGTCCTCGGTATGAGAGGGCGACCTGGTTTAAAATGTTACCTTAACCCCCGCCTCGATATTACGTCCGGGAGCTGGATAATATTGCGCATCTAAGCCTGGATCGCCAACCCCATAGGAATAATACTTGGTATCAAATATATTCTGCAAGGATAGCCACACTTCAACATTCTTAAAACCATACCTCGTCGTCCAATCAACAGTATCATATCGTTTTAATTTTGCGTCAGTATTCGCCTGATCACCATCCAGGAACTCTTTACCCACAAAATGGGTGGTAAACGATGTGCTGAGACGCTCTAAGGGTTTAAAGGTTATCCCTGCATTGGCTAAATGGTCAGGGACAAATGGTATTGTATTCCCTGAATATTCCCCCTTTACGAACATGGACTGTTGAAAAGTGATATTAACAAATGGTTCTATTTTCTTGTTAAACAAGTCAACCGAAGCATCTGCTTCTTCACTATAATGCCTGGTCCTGCCGTCATAATTTGAGTTCACATAGGTCGCCGGATCAAAAAAGATCTCATTTTTATACTGCGCCTCTGTAAAAGAAGAACCTAAATGAATATCCTTAAAACTTTGGTCCTTAATTCCCACTTGATACTGGTTGCCAACCTGATAGGTCAATCCGGAATTCAATGTTGCCGCAGATCCCTCATAGGGATTCTGGAAGAATTCATCAAGATTAGGCAGACGATAAGAGCGGGTGTAATTCACAAAAACTTTTGAATCAGGATTATATTTATACCCCAATCCGCCTTCGTATCCTTCCGTGGTATCGGAACGGTTAAATTTTGTAGGCGTCTGTTGTGTTTCATGAAAGACATATTCTGCCCATGCTCCCCTAACTCCGGTATTGAGCAGCCAACGCTCATCCATGGTCAATTCATCCAACAAATAAACCCCCTGTGAAGCCTCATTGGCAAAGATCGTATCTTGAGGGCTGCTAGGATAGGTGAAATTTCGCTCTTCTTTATAATATATGTAGTCATACCCCGAAGTTAATTTGTTATCCAAACGGTCTGTTAATGGGGTTGATACGATAAGTTTTGGCTGGAATTCATAAGATTCCGTTTCATAACTGAACGCATCCGCATATGGGCCATTCGGATAATCGACAGAACTTTCTCTCTTTCTGGCTGAAGAAAACAATGAGAAATCGAAATTACTTGTCCCTGCGTCGAATTTCATATGCGGGGTCACATCAAAATGCGAGTCTGATGTAGTGGAAATTGAAACATCGTCCGGGACTACACCCGTCCTTCCACCGGAAGCAATATCTTCTATGGTCAACCCTCCGGGAAGGCGATATCGGTCTAAATGATATCCTTGTGAAAAATCAACGCCAAAAACATCGGTAGGATTATAGTTTAAATGTGAATCGTAATCATTGGCCCAATAATTATCATCCGTTCGATAATTATCAGATTGTTGACGGTCATAATTAAATTGATACGTTAATTGGGAAAGTCCGCCGCTGACATCCACCCCGTCCTTATTACCTTTATAACTATCTACCTCACTACTTAAAGTAACCACCGGCTTTGCATTGACCTGACCTTTCTTAGTGACGATATTGATGACCCCGCCGCTGGCATTGTCCCCGTATAGTACTGTGCTGGCTCCCTGAATGACTTCAATATGATCGACGGAATTAAGATCGATCAGTGAAAGATCTGTGCCGGAAAGATCAGGCACATTCAAACGCCGGCCATCCACTAATACCAAGACATTAGATACGCCGGTAACACCAAAACCACCGATGTCTACCCGTTGATCTTGAATATTACCATTGATAGTCCCATAAACCCCCGGAACGGTACTCAGCAATTCCGGCAAACTTTTGGCCGGCGAATTGGCGATTTCTTCAGAAGTAATAATGCTTACATCTTTATTCATATTCCCCACCGTATCATTACTGCGTGACGCCTCGACAACGATGGTGCCCAGATCAGCCGCATCATCCGCCTGTGCTAAATTAATAAAAAATAAAACCGATACAAATATTAAACCTAAAATCCTCATACATCCTCCTTAAAAATAAAAAAACCCAATCATAATTAAATGATTGAGGTGTGCCCGACACTGCTCAATATATGCGCATCATGTCCTGTTCTCACGCAGGCAATCAGCTATGAAATACCGTCAGGCCTTCGGGCTCGCTCAAGATCAGCTTACCGCAGCGGGACTGCTCTCGAATCTCACGAGATTTCCCTAACCGGTATGTATTTTTTAAACCAAACGTGCCAAAACCGTACCTTGACTTCGTTTTAATAACCATTCATACCCGGCGTAAAAGACCAAACTATACGCCAGCGTACTAACAATGGTGCTTCTAAAAAAAGGAATGGCTAAAATATAACATTGCCGCAAGCCATCCATCGTATGCGGATATAAGGTCAGCCACGAAGCAAAATTAGTAACGATGAAAAAAATGACCGCCGAAAGAACGCTACCACTTAATACCGTCACAAAACTCTTTCTCTCTTTAAGCCAGAATCCCAAAACACTGATCAACACGATACTGCCCCATGTTACATACATTAAAGGATAAAAGCCGATGATAAGATCACTAGCGACCATCAATGCCAAAGGCACCCACAGGGCCTGACGGCCTTTGAGATACATGCCACCCAAAAAAGCCATGCTTAATACCGGCGTAAAATTGGGTGTATGTACAATGAGGCGAGAAAGTATGCCAAAACTTATAATTAAAAATGCTAACATGTAATGAATTTTAAGACAAACATTCAAGAATGTCCATCTTTTTAATTCTGTTTTATTTTATAAAAAAATTGATACAATAAAGTTTCTTATGAATACGGTCACTAAACAATCTGCCATTTTGCGCGATCTCCTTTTCAAACGTATCCTTATTCTTGACGGAGCTATGGGAACCATGATCCAGAAACATAAGCTTACCGAAGAGCAATACCGCAGCGAACGTTTCAAAGACTATCCCCGTGATATTAAAGGTAATAATGATCTTTTGTCCCTGACCCAGCCTCAGATCATCAAAGAGATCCATCAACAATATTTCAAGGCTGGCGCAGATATTGTTGAAACCAACACCTTCAACAGCAATGCCATTAGCATGGCTGATTATAAAATGGAAAGCTTGGTCTATGAGCTTAATGTCGCTGCGGCTAAACTGGCTAAAAGCGCCGCAGATCAATTCACTAAAGAGAATCCTTCAAAACCACGATTTGTGGCCGGAGCTATCGGCCCAACAACACGGACAGCTTCAATTTCCCCGGATGTCAATAATCCGGCTTTCCGTGCTATTCATTTTGACCAATTGGTTGAGGCTTATTCCGAACAACTCAGAGGCCTACTTGACGGCGGTGTTGATCTAATCCTGATCGAAACCATTTTCGATACCCTTAACGCCAAAGCTGCTATTTTTGCTTATGAAACAGTTTCTGAAAAAATCGGATATAAACTGCCCTTGATCATTTCCGGGACCATCACTGATGCTTCCGGCCGAACCCTCTCCGGACAAACGACGGAAGCTTTTTGGATCTCTGTTAAACATGCCAGGCCACTCGCCATTGGTTTAAACTGTGCCTTGGGCCCCAAGGATATGCGCGCCTACATCGCCGAACTATCGCGTATTGCCGACTGTTTTGTCAGCTGCTACTCTAATGCGGGGCTTCCTAATGCTTTTGGTGAATATGATCTTGAAGCCCAGGAAATGGCTAATATCGTCAAAGAATTTGCTCAGAGCAAATTAATTAATATCCTGGGCGGCTGTTGCGGGACAACACCTGCGCACATCCAAGCCATGGCCCTTGCCGTTAAAGATTTCACACCAAGGGAGATCCCCAAGCTTAAAAAATACAGTTCATTTTCCGGGCTTGAACCTTTGATCGTTCGTGAAGACACTAATTTTATCAACGTAGGTGAACGTACCAACGTCACCGGCTCTAAACAGTTTGCCCGTCTCATTATTGCCGGAAAATACGATGAAGCTTTGGTCGTGGCCCGTCAGCAAGTTGAAAATGGAGCTCAGATCATTGACATCAACATGGATGAAGCCATGCTCAATTCCGTTGAAGCCATGACGACATTTTTAAATCTTATCGCTGCTGAACCTGATATTTCCCGTGTCCCTATCATGATCGATTCTTCCAAATGGTCGGTGATCGAAGCCGGGCTTAAATGCGTCCAGGGCAAATCCATCGTTAATTCCATTAGCCTCAAGGAAGGTGAAGCCTCATTTAAGGAACAAGCCAAAAAAGTTCTATATTATGGTGCCGCTGCCGTGGTCATGGCTTTTGATGAGAACGGCCAGGCAGATACCGTAGCAAAACGTGTCAGCATTTGTCAGCGGGCCTATAAAATCCTGACCGAAGAAATTGGCTTTGCTCCAAGTGACATCATTTTTGATCCTAATATTTTTGCGATCGCCACAGGCATCGAAGAACATAATAACTACGCCAAGGATTACTTTGAGGCCACCCGCCTGATCAAGGCCAGCTGTCCGGGCTGTATGATCTCCGGTGGGGTATCAAACATGTCCTTCTCTTTTCGCGGTAATGACCCCATGCGTGAGGCCATGCATTCTGCCTTCCTCTTCCATGCCATCAAAGCCGGTATGGATATGGGTATTGTCAACGCGGGGATGATCAGTGTTTACGATCAAATACCTAAAGACCTATTAGAACTAATCGAAGACGTTATCTTAAATCGACGTGAGGATGCTACCGAGCGTCTAGTGGCCTCTGCCCAAACTCTGAGATCTCAAGGCGAAAGAAAAGTCGAAGATCTTGCCTGGCGCAGTCTTCCTGTTGACCAAAGACTTTCTCATGCCCTGGTAAAAGGCATTGTGGATTTCATTGATCAAGACACTGAAGAAGCCCGGATACGGTCTTCTCGTCCTTTGGATGTTATTGAAGGTCCCTTAATGGCTGGAATGAACGTGGTGGGAGATCTGTTCGGTTCCGGCAAAATGTTTTTACCGCAAGTCGTTAAAAGTGCGCGGGTCATGAAAAAATCCGTGGCCTATTTAAGCCCTTTTATTGAAAAAGAAAAAGATCAAGACGCTAAGGTCGCTGGGACAGTCGTGATGGCAACCGTTAAAGGCGATGTGCATGATATCGGCAAGAACATCGTCGGTGTTGTGTTGGCCTGCAACGGTTTTAAGATCATTGATCTGGGCGTCATGGTGGCTTGCGACAAAATCCTGCAAGCGGCCAAAGAACATAAAGCCGACATGATTGGTCTCTCGGGGCTTATTACTCCTTCTTTGGATGAAATGGTCTTTGTGGCCGGCGAAATGCAGCGCCAGGGCTTTACCATTCCTCTGATGATAGGTGGCGCCACTACTTCCCCTGCACATACGGCCGTTAAGATTGCGCCGGCTTATGAACATCCCGTGATCCACAGCAAGGATGCTTCCCGGTGTGTGGGTGTTTGCCGAAGCCTGATGGAGCCGCAATTAAAGAATGATCTGGTCAATAAAACCAAGGCTGAATATCAACGCCTGCGCGAAGATTATGCCAGCCGACAATCCGTAAAATCCTTTATCCCCATTGAAGAAGCGCGCCAAAAAGGACTTATGACTGATTGGAAAAAAGCAGGCATTACTACGCCATCATTCACAGGCATAAAGATTTTTAAAGATTTCGATCTGAATGTGATCCGCCAAAAGATCGACTGGTCCCCTTACTTTTTCACCTGGGAGTTTAAAGGCAAATTCCCTCAAATACTCAAAGACCCTGTGATCGGTGTTGAAGCCACGCGCGTTTATAACGATGCCAATGCCCTTTTAGATGAGATCATCAAAAAGAAACTTCTTCGGGCCAACGGGGTTGTCGGATTCTTTCCGGCCAATTCGGTGGGGGATGATATTGAACTCTATAAGGATGATAGTCGTCAGGAAGTATTGGACGTTCTTTATAATTTGCGCCAACAGATCCTTATCAACAACGGCCAACCGTTTTTGTCACACGCCGATTATATTGCTCCTAAATCTTCCGGTGTCAAAGATTACATCGGCGCATTTGCGGTGACAACCGGGATTGGCTTGGATGAAATGGTCAAAACCTTTGAAGCAGATCACGACGACTATAAAAGTATTCTGGCCAAGGCTGTGGCTGATCGCTTGGCAGAAGCTTTTACAGAGCTTATGCATGAAATGGTCCGGAAGGATCTTTGGGGATTTGCAAAAGATGAGAATATAAGTTATGACCAAATCATTCTAGGTCAGTATCGAAGTATCCGCCCGGCTCCGGGCTACCCTGCATGCCCTGATCATACCGAGAAGGCCACTATATTTAAACTCCTTGATGCCACCAAGAATACCGGCATCACTTTGACCGAAACCTACGCGATGTTCCCCACCGCCGCTGTCTGCGGCCTCTTTTTCGCCCACCCGCAATCCAAATATTTCGCCATAGGCAAGATCGCCCAAGACCAGATCGCTGACTACGCCCGCCGCAAAAACATGACCAAAGATGTAGCCGAAAAATGGCTGGGGCCAAATCTGGGATACTAATAAAAAGGGGACACTTTAAAGTGTCCCCTTTTTGCTACGACCTATCTTTTATTACTTATTTCTTAGTTATATAGCGCACTAGATCAACGACGCGATTGGAATAGCCCCACTCGTTGTCATACCAGGAAACGATCTTAAAGAAGCGCTTCTCGCCCTTGAGATTGTTTTGGACAGTGGCTAAAGAATCATAAATAGAAGAACGCGGATCATGGATAAAATCCGTGGATACCAACTCTTCGTTGGCATAGCCGAGATACCCTTTAAGGTAGGTCTCAGAGGCTTTTTTCAACAAGGCATCGATCTCTTCGATGGATGTATCTTTCACAGAACGGAAGGTCAGATCAACGACCGACACATCCGCTGTGGCGACACGAAAAGCCATCCCTGTCAACTTGCCCTTGGTGACCGGCAATACTTCTCCGACAGCCTTGGCAGCACCTGTTGAGGACGGAATGGTATTGATCGCTGCTGCACGTCCGCCGCGCCAATCTTTCTTGGAAGGACCATCCACAGTCTTTTGAGTAGCGGTATAGGCATGGATCGTGGTCATTAAACCGGTTTCAATGCCGATGCCTTCTTTAATAAGCACATAAACAAGCGGTGCTAAGCAATTAGTGGTACAGCTGGCATTGGAAATAATATTATGCTTGGCTGCATCATATTCATTTTCATTAACACCCATGACAATGGTTTTGACTTCACCCTTGCCCGGTGCTGATATAATTACTTTCTTAGCCCCAGCTTGTAAATGACCAGTGGCTTTTTCACTATCGGTAAAAAGACCGGTGGATTCAATAACAATGTCAACGCCCAAAGCCTTCCAGGGAAGTTCGGCTGGGGTCTTGGTTGCCATCACGCATTTAGTTTTATGTCCATTGACTACGATAGTATCTGCCTCTGCCTTGGAGAGATCACTTTTAAACGTAGAAACTTCATGTTTGAATTTACCATGAACTGAATCATATTTAAGCTGATAAGCAAAATACTCAGCGTCTGTTGAGATATCTACGACAGCCACTACATCAATTTCATTTCCTAAAAGCCCCTGGTCGCAGATAGCCTGAAACACCAAGCGTCCGATACGTCCAAATCCATTAATACCAACTTTGACAGCCATTGTTCCCTCCTGTTTATAAGTCATCACTGAAGATTAAATAATATCCCCGTACGGTATTTTGTCAACCAGAAAATAGCCGGACGCCCTATGTCAATTATTCCAGCTGATTCATGATCTTCGTATATACTTCCTGAGCAACACCAACACGCGGGAAAATACCGTTGCGGGCTTTGACACGAAGCTTGCTGGTAGTCAAATTAATTTGAATAACATCAACGATGACATGATTGCCGTAAACCCTGGCCACGATCTCACCGTCCTTGGGACGCTCATCTGTGATCGTACCCATGATCGACAAAACTTTATGTGCAGATGCCAAGAGCTCATCCTGGCCTTTGGTGCTGACCCCTTCAAAAGTATCCCTGGTCACGGCATACCCGCCGACTGCCCCGGCACCGCCGATCACCAAAAACCAGCAGCCACTCGAAAATACGCAGAAAGAGGCCAAAACTAAAACTTGAAGATATTTGGCTGCATGTTTCATACTCTAAATTATCCCTTGCCGGGTTTGGCACCGTGATTAGCTTTTTTGGAACGCCAGTTCAATTTGCCTTTACGTAATCTTTTACTCATTGTTCCCCCTTATGATTTCTTTAAGTTGATTCATTTTACCGATAATTCGCCACGGTTTCAATTCTTTTAATTCTTTCTTAGAGCTTGAGCCTGTAGCCACTGCCACCATTCGCACCTCCGCTCTGCGGGCACAATTGACATCAATGGTCATATCTCCAACATACAACACGTCTTTTCTATCAACCTTCAGACGATTAATAATGGTCCACAAAATATCCGGATATGGTTTGGGCTTATCTGCCTTATCCGCGCAAAGCACCACATCAAAAAAGGGCGCTATTCCCAAAACCTTTAAAATGATGCGGGTATATTTAGTCGGACGATTACTGGCGATGGCAATTTTGTATTCGCTGCCTTTTAAAAATTTTAAAATCCCCAATGCTCCAGGCAACATTTTCACCGCTCCCTTTAACTGCAAGGCGCGGGCATGATGGGGCCGGTAAATCGTCATGGCCTTGTCCGCCAATTCTTCCCCGACAAATTGGACCATCAGATGGCGATCGCCGCCGCCGACTGTGCGCTTGATCTCTTCATGAGAACGAGGGGCAAAGCCCAAAACTTTCAAGGTATGGTTTACGCTCCGGCTTACCGCCGGATATGCGTTGACCAGCGTGCCATCCAGATCAAAAATGACTAATTTAATCATGCCGCTTAAGTGTAGAGGCGAACAGGATCACCAACCCAGTCACCGCTAAAAATGCTCCTATAAAAGCTTTGAACACCAAGACCACCGCTTCCCATTGTTGTAAAACCAGGGTGATCCCAAGCGTGGTCAGAATGAACCCAAATATGAAAATAGCCGCTTTACGCCACATGAATATTCGCCTGTTCTTCTGCAGGTGCAGATTTGGGACGGCTTTTCCAGCGACGATGCATCCAGCCCCATTCGTGGGGATATTTACGGATATACCCTTCAATGATATTGGTCAATTTCTGCACATTGTATTGGATGGTTTCTTCATCCGTGGCCTTTTGTTCCAAATAAAAATGCTTTTCAATCACCAACATATGTTTGTCGCTATCCCCCTGACGCAAGGTAAAGATCGGTAATAACGGGGCCCCTGTGCGCATGGCAAATATGATAGGGCCCGTTGCTGTTCCTGCTTTTTGGCCAAAAAAATCTACATAAACACCTGACTTGCTGCCTGTATTTTGATCCAGTAAAACCACTAACAGCTCCTTGTCGCGCAAAGCTTTGAGGGACTGGGTCACACAAGCTTCTCTGGGATAACTATGTACGGTCTTCAGCCCTAAACGGGAACGCGAAGCTTGAAAATCTTTTTCAATGATCTCATCGCGGCTGGGACGAATAATGGCATTGGTAGCATAACCCATCTGCGCCAAGTAAAGCAACATCATAGGAAAATTACCAAAATGCGCGGAAATGCCAACGACACCATGCCCTTCTTTGAGAGCGGCGTCCAAGTTTTCACGGGAATTGCCATCAAAAGAGAAGGTTTCCTTGATCAAGGCAGGACGTGCTGTAAAGGCCCCGAGTTCAATGACCCCACGCCCGGCATTATAAAAACAATCTTTACATATCTTCTTCAATTCTGCCTGAGATTTTTCTTTGCCAAATGCAATATTTAAAGTATTCATCGCTGCTTTACGCATACGCTGCAAAACAAAATAGACCACCACCAGCAATCCGCCTGATATCGCCTTGATGGCCGGATAGGGCAGTACCCCGAATAGCCAGGAAAAAAAATAATACGCCCAGCGCACAAGGGTTCTCTCAAATTTCTTCTTTGTATCTTTAAACATGATTATTATCCGAGCTCCGACGAGTGTCCGGTACGGGGACCGATGATCCCATGGATGGAGTTCACTAAATCAGTAGGGTTGACCGGCTTAGTCAGGTGGCGGATGGCGCCTGCTTCTAACTCAGCTTTAATATCATCTTCGGAATCTTTAGCTGTCAAGAAAACAACAGGGATATCTTTAAGCACATCATAGGCTTTAATTTTCTTACACAGATCACGCCCTTTGATCCCCGGCATAATGACATCCATAATGATCAGGTCGGGACGTTCATTGAGCGCCAGGTGTAATGCCTGCTCTCCATTTTTCGCAGAGATCACCATATATCCGGCTTTGCTTAAAATCGGAACAATGATCATGTGCGCGCCCGGATCATCATCCACCAATAATATTTTCTTAGACATATGATCTCCTTGATTTTCTCAATACCACTGCCACTAATATACACAAAAAACACAAGTAAGTAAAAATATCTCCGTATTTTGTATAAAACGTCATTTCATGGTTTAAAGGTAGCTCCCCCCAAGCCGTCCCTTCTATAAATGTTCCTTTACCATGCCCGTCGTCAACCATGGCAATGATACGGCCCCAAGGATCCACTAAGGCGCTGACGCCTGTATTCGCCGCACGCGCAAGCGAACGGTGATTCTCTACACAACCAAACACCGCGGCCTGCAAATGCAAAAAGGGAGCCTTGGTGTCCCTAAACCAGGCATCATTGGTCATATTCACAAAGAAACCAGCCCCGGCTTGTGCAAAATGACGACGCAAATATCCTAAAGTATCCTCAAAACAGATCAGAACACCAAACTTCTTGGGAACAGGCGTTATTGAAAAGATCTTATACGCCTTACCCGAAGTAAAATCATCCAACCCAACAAATTTATTGATCCAGCCTAAAACCGGCCTTAACGGCAAGTATTCCCCAAAGGGAACTAAATGAATCTTATCATAACGGCCCAGCATTTTTCCATCCGCACCGACCAAAAAAGCTGAATTATAATACTTTTCATCATCTTTGCCAACAGATCCTATCAGGATCGGTACGTGTAGACTACTGGCTGTCTCTTGGATCTCGTTGACCAAAAGCGGAGAGTCGTTGATCGTGCCCGGCAAAGAAGTTTCCGGCCAGACGATCAAATCTAATTTTTGCCCCTGCAGCCTTTTGGTCAATTGAATGGTTTTATCAATGATCCAGGGCCTTTGCTCCTCATCCCAATCAACAGCTAAAGGAATATTGGGCTGCACAACACCTACCCTGACCATTTCATAAGATCTTTTTTGTCCGGTGACCACCAATCCATATATCAGGACCAACGCCAAGATCGCCATCACAGTGATACTTGCTTTGAGTAAGAATGAACGCGCCCGCCAAGTTTCAAAAAGCAAAAGATTAACTAAAACCAACAGGAAAGACACCCCATAAACACCTGTCTTGTCCGCAATTTGAATGAGCCAAATATTTTTATACTGTGAATGCCCCAGCATCACCCAGCCAAAACCCGTAAAAAGATGGGCGCGAATATATTCCAAGGCTACCCAACAAGAAGCTAAAACAAAAATGCGCGGGATAAGTTTAAAACGTTGAAAATAAATAAAAAGCATGCCAAAGAAAGCGAAATACAAAGATAAAAAAGCCACCAACAAAATAGCCCCGGGATAGGTGACGTAGACAAACCATCCTAAGGTGGCGAAAAAAAATAAAAAACCGCATATATAGGCGCGTCTAAAAGCAGCCCACGGTTTTTGCCCGTCAAGGGCCCCAAAAAACGGCACTAGCGCAACCCACGCTAAAAAAGCCAATTGAATTTTTGGAAAAGATGCTGCCAAAAGCCCCGCAGATAATAAACAAGATAAAAATGCCATTCGGTTATTTTAACGGTCGAGACAGGAAAGTCAAACATTCCCTATTACTTACCTGGGACACCTAATTGAGCAAGTCCGATCAATGACCAAACACTTGTCAATGGAGTTATTCTAATGATTACCGGTGAGAGACTGCTAATACCTTCACGCCTGACGCGTTCAATCATGGAGGGGTCTACGTTCATTTCAACGCCACGACCTTCTTTGTTGATCTTCCATTGCATGCCATTAGAAGTATTTAAATCAATACCGCCGGGAAAAGCATTCTTCTCATGGGCTATGTCATCATTGCTTCGCATCGCCGCGTTTATAGACGAATCCTGGATGACGATGTAACGTATATCCGAAAAATTAAACACTTCCGGTTCAGATCCAGCTATCGCATTCTCTGGATGGTAAAGAATAGCCCCCTTCCAAATGCTATCAAATCTTGCATTGACTACACTCTCAGAGCTTCTTTCCCCTAAAGGATTGGGTATAAAACTAATTTTTGCACCTTTAACAATATTAGGACCTTGGGCAGGACTTTCAACCCTTAAAAACGCCTTAAACTCTTTTACAGTTAATTCTTCAGCTGAGCTCTGCGGCTCAACACCTAACATATTCCTAATAAGACCCACTTCATATTCAGATAATTCCTTTTCAGGGCTTCCCCAATTCTCACGCACCAAAAAAATAAATTGTGTGATCAAAACCGAAAGATCTTGCGACCCTCCTTTAACAAAAGCAGCTTCCCACAATTTATTTTTAATAAAATCACCGCTGACTCCATGCTTGATCATCTCCTTACGTAATTCTTGACTTGCTTTTATAACGCCGGAATAACCCTTCCCTTTAACCCCGGAGAGGCTGATCTCTTGTAGTTCCTTCTCTGAACCAGGGAGGAATTCCAGGATCTGACTTAAAACCTGCGCCCTCTCAACCAAAGGAAAAAAATGCTCGCTGGGTTTCAATAACAGTTTTTTATTCTTTATATTACTCGCGGCAGATAAAAGGGCCCTTTCAAACGGGTATAATGTCTTTACAGAAAACCGAAATGATCTCAATTTTAATGTAATGTCTGACAAAGTACTCCAAAAATGAACATCATCAATATGATCCAAAACCTTCAATGTTTCTATTCTGTTGTCGAGCCGGTCATACCAAAACAAATCCCCTTTCTGTAGATGACTTAAATACATTAACAACGGATCGGACATTTGTTTCTTATCTAAAAGGGGCTGATAAAATAACTGCACCTGGCCTGCAGTCAAGTCCCTAACCCCTACGGCATCAGGATCTTCTCGGGAGATTTGAAAAATATTCTTACCGTCCCTTCCGCTAAGAACAATGAAATCTGAAAAACGTAATTTATACGGCTCACTCACAATCAACTTGCCATGACTATAGGTCAAGACCATATCTTTTTTGCTTCCGGGGATCCTGATTTTTATGACCCCGTTTCTTGGGACCTTAACCTTATAGGTCTGCCCGGAATCGACCTCATGTTTTTTGCCTGCAACTTCAAATTCGATAAAAAACTCTTTTTCATTTTCTACGCTCAAAATAAACGTGTCCTTACTCATGCTGAAGACAAAACCGAACCTATTATCCTTACTTTCAACGCGAACAGGACCTGGGAACTCGGTTAACGCTGGAATTAAATAATTCTTGGGCCCATTACGTTCTAGATAAATATTACTTCTTGCCTTACCATCAAAAAAATCGATACGCGCACTAGCAAAGGACGCTTTTACAAACTGTACCCGCGTTTCTACCTTTTTGTCTCGGATGGTTTTTGTAATAACTTTGCCTAGATCTGATTTTACCCCACCTGACATGGCCGCATCTGGCGGACGACTCATATCCAAGCCTGCCGTAACATCCACGATCCCATTCGGTGTCAAACTATTGGCTAATGCCGACGGATCAGCCGTTAATTTTGGATTTTTAACGGCCATTGCCTCATCAAAACCACCTGAGAAATATTTCCTTGAAATAACGCCACCTTGAGCCGTCACATCTTCTTTAATGTAATTAAACACACCCTTTTTATAAGCTTTAATATACTGTTCATAGATCTGCTGTTTTACTGTCGGATCATTTAAATCAATACCTTTGATCTTGCCTTGATCAGTATAAACTTGATTTAATAACGCTTGTTTAAGATTGTTCTTATACCAATTAGCGAGGATCAAAGAGTTGAGGATCTGGCGGAGATTGGCGAAATTCCGGCCGAAGTTGACTTCTTTTTCAATTTCAGGAAGGATGATTTGTTTGACGACATTGGCCCCTAAAAGGCCCAATTGCGAGCAACTGCGAGTGTCGTTCAATACGACCTTCGGCTGCGTATAGTTTATTGAATGCTTTTGCAAGGCTAAGTAATCTTCTTCCAGCATTACCTTCATATGGCTGTCGACTACAAAGGCGGTTTGATTGCGTTCAAAAACTTCTGCCCGGTCAGCCATGATCCAGACCTTATTAAAGGTATTGACCGGTATCTGGGTCGTACCATACATTTCTTGGGCCTTTGAATAAACCCTGTCCCAAAACTTCTTACCTAGATCTTTTTCAGGATAAATCAATGAGGCGGTGATCTGTTTTAAGATGTAGTCCTGTTCCAAAAGATCACGCCCCATATCGGTTTTGCCCAGGGCATCAGGGATCATTCTATTTTTTTCATAGGGGCTTAAATTTACCCACACATCTTTATCAGGAACAGCCAAACTTGCCAGAAAATATTTGATGAGCTTTTCCCCTTCTTTTTTAAGCGGCTCACCGGACATTTTGTCTTGCCCTATATCTACTATAAAATCAAACAGAAAAGGATTGTCTTTGTGGACGGTCAAACCTTTAATGATCACCGGCTCATAAGCAGGGCTTAAATTGACCATAGTGCCGGGTGCAGGCAAACAAAGATCTTGTGCTTGTGCTAAAGGGATCGGCCCCATCGTGTTGAACAGAAAGGCCCCAATTATCCCCAAAGTAACAATATGTCTTAAATTTAAATTTTTATGCATATATAGAAAGGATATACTATATTCCTGGATCAGGCCACTTTTTGTAAAAAAGGGGACACTTTAAAGTGTCCCCTTTTTTATAGTGCCTTTGGAAGTTTTTACGACCCGCAGCATTTTTTGTACTTTTTGCCGGACCCGCAGGGACAAGCATCGTTGCGGCCGACTTTGTCGCCGGTACGCGCAGGGGCGACTGCGGACTGCTGAGGGACTTGGGTCTCCTCAAAAGCGGCTTGCTGAGGTGTCGCTGCCTTCGGAATGCCGCCTTGAAATTCCTGATGCACGGCTTGCTGAGGGATGGCGCTGAATACTGAACGCGGACGCATCTCCTGCGGCATGGCTTCCAATCTAAAGATCATCGCAGCCACTTCATGATTGATCGAAGCATACATGGCCTTGAACATGGCAAAGCCTTCCTTCTTGTATTCCACCAAAGGATCACGTTGGCCTAAAGCCCGCAGACTAATACCGTCCTTGACCTGGTCCATGCTGTACAAATGCTCTTTCCATTTCGTGTCAATCACATGCAAAAGGATCATGCGCTCCATGCGACGCATCATTTCTGGCGTCACCTGGGTCTCTTTGATCTCATAAGCCTGGAGCAAGACGCGTTCAAGCTCTTCTTTGATCTGTTGGCCATTTAAAGTACTCCAATGCTCTTTAAGGGCATCAATATTCGCCATAAATTTGATTTGCACATCTGCGGCCAAACGATTGAGGGCCTCTTCATTGTGTTCAATGGCATAGTGACCGTCTACCATATCATCGGAAGCCATTAAAACCATATCCAGGATCACGTCTTTTAAGTTTTCACCTTCGAGAATGGAACGGCGCAGGCTATAGATGACCTCGCGCTGTTTATTCATGACATTGTCGTAGTCCAGCAATTGCTTACGGATCTCAAAGTTATAATTCTCAACTCTCTTTTGGGCGACTTCCAGAGCGCCTGAGACCATGCGCGATTCAATGACTTCACCTTCCTTCATCCCCAACTTATCCATAACTGTCATGATGCTGTCCGAGGCAAACAAACGCATCAGGTCATCCTGCAAAGACACATAGAATCTCGACGAACCAGGATCGCCCTGACGGCCGCAACGGCCTCTTAACTGATTGTCAATACGACGGGATTCATGGCGTTCCGTACCGATGACGTGCAAGCCGCCGGCGGTGAGCACCTGTTCCCTTTCTTTGGCCACTTGTTCTTTAAATTGGGTGATAAACGTCTTGATCATCTCATCCCGGGCCTGATCATCAATATCTTTACTTTTTTCAGCAGCCAGGGCCCGTGCCAAATATTCAGCGTTACCCCCTAAGACAATGTCCGTACCGCGTCCTGCCATGTTGGTGGCAATCGTCACCCCGTTATAACGGCCGGCCTGGGCAATGATATGCGCTTCTAATTCATGATATTTAGCGTTTAAAACCTGATGGGGAATACCCTTTTTCTTTAAAAGGCTCCCGATCAATTCGGATTTTTCGATGGAAATGGTCCCCACTAAAACAGGCTGGCCTTTTTTGTGGCAAATGTCGATCTCGTCGACGACAGCATTGTATTTTTCCTGGACGGTTTTATAAATGCAGTCCGGATAATTAATGCGGACCAACTGACGGTTGGTGGGAATGACCACCACGTCCAGATTATAGATCTGTTTGAATTCGTTGGCTTCCGTATAGGCGGTACCTGTCATACCGGCTAATTTGCTGTACATGCGAAAATAATTCTGGAAAGTGATGGTGGCCAAGGTTTGGTTTTCACGTTCGATCTTGATGCCTTCACGGGCTTCCACGGCTTGATGCAAACCATCCGACCAGCGGCGGCCGGGCATCATGCGCCCGGTAAATTCATCGACGATAACGACCTTGCCTTCCTTAACGACATAATCCACATCCCGGGTAAAAAATTCCTGGGCACGCAAAGCGCAGATCACATGATGGCGGTATTCATTAGTGTCGATCTCATGCAGGTTCTTGACCCCGAATAATTGGGCGGCCTTGGTCTCCCCCTCATCGGAAAGGGAAATGGATTTATTCTTCTCATCGGCTAGATAATCAAATCCTTTGTACAGATCTTCACCCTTATGCTTGGCATCGATCTCTTGCGCTTCGGTAACTCGTTTTCCCTTGAGCTGGCGGGCGATCTGGAATGCTTTATAATATTTATCCGTACTTTCTTCCGCAGGTCCGGAAATGATCAGCGGAGTACGCGCCTCATCCACCAGGATACTGTCTACCTCATCGACCACGGCAAAGGCATGGCCGCGCTGGACCATTTCTTCTTTGAACGAGACCATGTTGTCACGCAGATAATCAAAACCGAATTCGTTGTTCGTCCCGTAGGTAATATCACAGCCATAGGCTGCCTGACGCTCACGCGGACTCATGTCATGCTGGATAACCCCGACGTTCAATCCCAAGAATTCATACAGAGGCCCCATCCAGTTACGGTCACGATGCGCCAGGTAATCATTAACTGTCACCACGTGTACGCCATCGCCTATTAACGCATTAAGATAGGTCGGCAGGGTCGCGACCAGGGTTTTACCTTCCCCTGTCGTCATCTCTGTGATGCCCCCGTTATGCAGCACCATGCCGCCGACTAATTGCACGTCAAAATGGCGCATATTTAAAACGCGCTTACCTGTTTCGCGCACGACGGCAAAAGCCTCATTGAGGATCTCGTCAAGAATGCCCTGCTTGGATTCAAATAATTCTTTTTCCAGGCGCTTGATCTCAACTGTCAGGTCTTCACGCTCTTGGCCTGAAGAAGCCTTACGATAATTAGCCTGGATCTCTTCATATTCATTCTTCTTAATGCTGATAGCCTTGGCGATACGCGCTTTGAATTCCACGGTCTTGGCCTTAAGCTCATCATCCGATAATGCCTTGATCTTTGCTTCAAGAGCACAGATCTCGGAGGCTCTGGCAGATAGTTTCTTAACTAGTCCGATCGAAGGCAGCGGCGCTTCCGGATGGATATGGATCTGAACCTTAGGATTTAGCCTGTCGATAAAATGTTGTGCGCTTTTAACAATGCCGTTACGTACAAGAAAGTCAAACATATAAGCTCCATTAATTCTCATTGAGTGTCATTGCGAGGAGCCGAAGGCGACGTGGCAATCTTTTTAAAAGATTGCTTCGCTTCGCTCGCAATGACACGATATTTTTTATTCTTCCTGTTGGCGTTCTTTTAACCGCTTATCTCTATCTTCAGGTTTCGTTTTTAAAAACCCTTCGATAAACGGATCTATTTCTCCATCAAGGACCTTCTGGGCGTTCCCGGTCTCCACTCCTGTGCGATGGTCTTTGACCATCAAATACGGATGCAGCACGTAGGAACGGATCTGCGAACCCCATTCGATCTTTTGTTTTTCCCCAGCCTCTTTATTCATAACTTCTTCCTGCTGCTGGTTCTTTAATGCCAAAAGCCTTGCCCGTAAAACCTTCATGGCCTGGGCCTTATTTTGCAATTGGGAACGTTCTTTCTGCGATTGGGCCACAATTCCCGTCGGTAAATGGGTGACACGCACCGCAGAATCCGTGGTGTTAACGCTCTGTCCCCCGGGACCTGACGCCCGGAATACATCAATGCGCAATTCCGCGGGATTTATATCCACTTCCGTGTCATTTTCGACTTCGGGTATCACTTCCACGGAAGCAAAAGATGTGTGCCGGCGCTTATTGGAATCAAACGGAGAAATACGCACCAGCCGGTGCACGCCTTTTTCCGATTTAAGGAACCCGTACGCCTTTTCCCCTTCAATGCGCAAGGTCACATTCTTAATGCCCGCTTCATCACCATGGAGGATATCGATCGTTTCACACTTGTAATTCTTCAGATCCGCATGGCGGACATACATGCGCATGAGCATGGAAGCCCAATCACAAGATTCTGTACCGCCGGCACCGGCATTGATACTTAAAAGAGCATTGGCCTGATCATAAGGGCCGTTTAAATGCGCTTGCAATTCCAAGGCATCGATTTGAGTTTTCAGAGCAGCGGCCTCATCAGCTAACTGCGCATTAAGATCTCCGTCGTCCGTGGCTAATTCCAGGAATTCTTTGGCATCACTCACACGTTTGACGCATTCAGCAAAAGGCTCAACGATATTTTTTAATCCCTTAAGCTCCTGCATGACCTTGTTAGCCTGTTCCTGATGTTCCCAAAATCCTTCTTCGGACATCCGCGCTTGTATCTCGGCTATGGATTTTTCTTTATGGGGAACGTCAAAGATACCCCCTTAGGCCGGCCAGCCTATGGGCAAGTTCATCGAATTGTTTGATCAATTGGTCTGTCATAAAATTTTAAACACTAAAACGAAAGTAGGCGGCATCCCCATCCTGCATAATATACTCTTTGCCCTCGAGGGTGACCAGATTTTTTTCCTGCACCGCTTTATAAGTACCAAGTCTTTTTAGATCGTCGTATTTGTAAATCTCAGCACGGATAAACCCGCGTTCAATATCTGTATGGATTTTCCCGGCAGCCTTGACAGCTGGCGTCCCCTGAGGGATAAGCCACGCACGCGTTTCCTGCGGGCCTGCGGTAAAAAAACAAATGAGTTTGAGCAATTCTTTGCCAGCCTGGGCCAAACGCGCCAGCCCCGGTGAAGTAATGCCTGCAGACTGATAATACTCATCGCGTTCTTCAGAGGGAAGTTGCACAATCTCAGCTTCTAACTTCGTACACAAAGAAACCAACACCGCGCCTTCTGCCTGGGCACGATCGCGCAAAGGCTTAAGTAGTGCCTCATCGGGCGTCCCTTCATCAGTATTAGCCACATACATCAAGGGCTTGGCTGTCAAAAATTGGAATTCATTTAGGATTTCCTGTGGAATATCATTTAATCGACGGGCAGGAACGCCTGTATTAAATGCTTTCATACAATCATTTAAAGCATTGCATTTGGCAATGGCGTCTTTGTCTCCACACTTGGCTTTTTTAGACCAGCGATCCACCGCTGATTGACACTGCTGAATATCCGCTAATAAAAGTTCGGTGGTGATGATATCCGCGGCAGACTGCGGATCGAGTTCATTCATCACATTGACTACATTCTCATCTTTAAAACAACGTACCACATGGGCAATGGCATCCACCGAACGGATATGGGCCAAAAATTTATTGCCCAACCCCTCACCTTGGGATGCCCCCTCAACAATTCCAGCAATATCCACAAAACGGATCCCCGATGGGGTGACCTTGGAGGAATTCCACTCCTGAGCAAAGAATTGCAGACGCTCATCAGGCAGGGGAACGACCCCGATATTAGGCTCAATGGTCGTAAAAGGAAAATTTTCCGCAGCTGCAGCAGCACCGGTTAACGCATTAAACAACGAGGACTTGCCGACATTGGGCAAGCCTACGATACCAATTTCCATGTAAAACCTTTCTAAGATAATCTATTGCCTGCTTAGTCAGCAGGAAAACTTGTACATGATAATCTTAAAACAAGGGCTTGTCGAGGTGTTTTTTGAAGGCAACTTTACGTCTTGATACGGCGGGCAATGGTTTGCTCAATTGCCAATAATCTGGCTTTTTTACCATCCATTTTACCGGCATAAGCGCCTAGCGTTCCATCTGATTTGACCACCCGATGGCAGGGAATGATCAAAGGATATGGATTATTACGCAAAGCCTGCCCCACCGCACGCACAGCCTTGGGCCGCCCTATTTTTTGGGCGATCCACTGATATGAACGGGTTTCACCTAAAGGTATCGTCAAACACGCTTGCAAAACTTGCCATTCAAAATCGGTTAATTGTGTTTTTTCTTTCATTTTACTTCTCCCAAGAATTTTTTTGACCTTAAGAGTGTGTGGTATTTTAGGCCAAAGCGATGGGCTTCATCGCGTATGCGCATCAAGAGTTTAAGGCCTAATGAGTCCTGTGCCAGCTTGATGGAATTACGCTTGCCAGGGATAAATATTTCTTCTTCACGTTTGGCCAGGGAAATTACGGCCAAGGACAATTTTAGCTTCTTTAATTCCAGCATGGCTGCCCCCAATTGACCCTTGCCGCCGTCGATAACGATCAAGTCCGGAAAACTTAGATTCTCTTTTTGAAGCCGGGTATAACGGCGGCGCACAACCTCAGCGATCATTTGAAAGTCATCTATTCCCTTAACTGTCTTGATACGAAATCTGCGGTAATTATTCTTATCAGGTTTACCATTTAAAAAAGACACCATAGACCCCACCGACTGATTGCCCATGATATTGGAAATATCAAAGCATTCCATGCGCACTGGTGCGCGCTCAAGGCCTATAGCCCTTTGTAATTGCTCAGCTTCTTTAAAATAATTAATATCCCCTGTTCCCGAATACAATGCGCCGATAGCCCGTATTTGATCACGTAGGCGGGCCGCCCCTTCGAAATTCTTTTGCCGGGCCAGGTCTTCCATTTCCAAGTGCAGATTGCGGTACAGATCATCTTTTTTCCCGTCCAGGATGAATCGTATGCTACGGATATTACGATGATACTCCTCTTTGCTGATCTTCCCTTCGCAAGGGCCTTGGCACAGGTCTAAGTCATAATAAAGGCATACTTTATTGGCAAACGGTTCACAGGTACGAAAAGGAAAAATCTTGCGAATGATCTGCAACGCTTCACGGATCAAGGTAGGATTCACATAAGGCCCAAAAAGCTCTGCATTTATATCCTTATGCCGGCGCGCATTAAATCTTATTACTGAAACTAACGGGAATTCCTCTTTAGTAATTTGAATAAAGGGATATGTTTTCCCATCTTTGAGCTCAATATTATATTTGGGCTGATATTGCTTGATAAGGCTGGCCTCTAAAATCAAAGCCTCAGCTTCGGAAGCCGTTTGGATCGTATCGATTTGAGCTATATGACTGACCAAAAAATCAGTTTTAAGGCTTCCCGTATCCTTACGAAAATACGAATCCACCCGTTTACGTATATTAACGGCCTTACCGACATAAATAACCGTACCAACAGCATCCTTATACAAATAAACCCCGCTGCCAGTCGGTAATCCTTTAATTTTTGTCTTGAGATCCATCGGATAATTTCTTCTTAAGCCCATTCCAGAGCAATAGGCAGTTGACGGCGCCTGCGATGCTGCTGGCAAGAGCTATGCCGCCGACCTTTAAGGGGAACATCAAAATAGCATTTAAAAGCGCGTTGACGATCAGGCATGCCGTGGCTATCTTGACCGGTGTCCTGGTATCCTGCAACGCGTAAAAGGCGGAGACCAGGATCCTCGAAGCCCCAAAGAATGGCAATCCCAGCGCGGCATAAAACATCACCTGTGAAGTGACGCTCGTCGAATAAGCATCAAAAGCCCCGCGTTGAAAGACAGTGTGAATGATCCATTTCGAAAAAATAACCATACCCAAGGCCGTAGGTATTAAGATCAACATCAAATTGCGCAGGGCAAAAAACAGCGTTGATTTAAACCGGACCATATCGCCTTCCTGAACAAGTTTAGACAACGACGGCAAAGCCACCGATGATAACGCATACCCAAACACTCCCAAAGGGAATTGGATCATACGATTGGCATAATAGATCGCGGCAATGCCTCCTGCCCCCACAATAAAGGCCAGCGAGGCGCAAAATGTATCCACGAAGATATTGATCTGATAAACAGCAGAGCCCCAAAGACGCGGAAGCAATAGCTTGCCAATTTGACGGGCACCCTCATGATTGAGGGATACCGGCATCTTCCAGTGAACTCCTCTGCGGCGTAAAGCCTGCCATTGGGCCAAAAACTGCCAAATACCGCCAACCAAAACACCGACGGATATCGTATACGCTAATGGCCAGGAGAACAGGCATGCCACCCAAACACTTAAGATCATGGCCAAATTCAAAAGACAAGGACCCCAAGAAGGAGCGAAGAAAGCATTTAAAGAATACAGTATCCCTGCTTGAAAAGCAGTTAACGCGATCAGGATCAAATAAGGGAACATGATCCGCGTCAGATCAACTGTCAGCTGTAATTCTCCGGGCTCCCTGGCGAATCCCGGAGCAATGAGCCGAACGATCCAGGGCGATGCAAATATACCCAGCAGGGTGATGCTCCCTAATATAATGACTCCCCATGCTAGAACCACATTGATGCATTCCAGCCATTCTTCTTTGGATTTTTTCTGAGCATACTCTGAAAGAACGGGCACAATGGCCGCATTAGCAGCTCCCTCACCCACCATATCTCTTAACAAATTAGGAATGCGCTGGGCTACAAAAAATGCCTCCGCTAAAAATCCGGTCCCTAAAAAACGGGCCAGGATCACATCCCTCACAAATCCCAGGGCTCTTGATGCCAATACCCCGCAAGCGACAACACCGCTTGATTTTAAAAGGATATGATGCCCATGAGGCGGGTTAGATTTATCCGTTGACATATTGGAGGCGCTTTGTTATTATCTCTACCTTAACATTACTATTTAAAGGAGAATCAATTCATGCCACAACGTCGTACTGCCATTAAAGATTTACGTAAAGCCCATACCAAGCATTTGCATAACTTGGATATTAAAACCGATCTCAAGAAAACGCTCAAAAAATTCACCACCGCTGTCGCTGAGAAAAAAGCTGACGCTCAAGAACTGCTCAAAGTGGTCTACAAGAAATTTGACAAAGCAGCCAAACGCAACGTCATGCACAAGAAAACAGCGGCCCGTCGTAAGTCCCGCTTTGCACGTTCTTTAGCGGCGAAGTAACAGGCCCAACTCCACTACCAATTTTTCCACTGCGTATTGAGGATCAAGGCGGCTGCGTTTAATATTCAAATCCGCTTCTTCTAAGGCTTTGAGTCCTCGCTCAAAACGTTCTTTCCCCAGAGGCTTTCCTTCCTTGCCCCAATACCACACCAATGCCCCCATGATCTGTAATGGGTGCACATTGTTGTGGTAAAAACCATCCAACATTTTCAGCGCATCAGCATTACGATGGGCTGTCATCAATTTCGTCATGTCAAAAACATTTGGCCCCTCGGGCTTACCCAAGACAACACCCTTGGCATATAGCGGCAAATCTTTTAAATCCCCTTTAAGAATATTTTCGGTGGATTCTAATATCAGATCGCAGTGCTTCGCCGGTTTTTGGCAAAAATTGACCAGCACTTGAATGTCCGCGGACCTTAATTTATGGATTTGACGTAAAACAATCAGTCGATGCGGGGCGATCACCGGCAGGGTCAAGAAGGCTTGTTTGAGCGTATTTTCCCCAAGCTCCTTGGCATCAAGATTATCAAAGTCGAAACTCAAAGCCTCTTGTGCATTCTTGAATAATTTATTCTTGATCTCGGAAATCTTGGCATCTTTGGCTGGCAGGTCATCGCCCAAGAAAAGATAAATCATAGCGCTTACCAATTCTCAACGGTACGCTCAACAACACGGGTGGCAAGGTCGGTCAGCGCGGCATCTATTGCAGCGCTCTGGGATAGAGCCTGTGGCCCCGAAAGAAAATACGTTACCTCTCCGGCATAGGATGGTTCTTTCCAAAGGACCTTGTGAGTGACCGTATCCGTCAGGGTCAAAGAAACGATGACCCTGATACGGTATTCCTGGATATTCTGATTGACGTCTTGACGCAGATTATCCTGCGCTAAACCGATTAAAGCACCGTTCATCACCAAGTCCGCTTTGTCCGGATCAGCAATATGTAAATTCCCGTCAAATAAAAACTTGTCAATAATGGCCGTGCGGACATTGCTTTCCAAAAGCGGCACATAAAGCACGCTGCTATTCTCATCAATATTATTGACCCTATTCTCGAAAGGTTGGATGGCAATAGTACGGTATTTATCAGGCAGTAAAGATCCGGTCGTATACCCGCAGCCGGCAATTGAGGATATGAACAGTAAGCACAGCAGAAAACGAGCCATTGGTATTATTCACCTATGATTTTCAAAACGGCCTGAGCTTTAGGCCCCCAAGAGGTGTCCGCATAATTATTGACAACTTCTTTATAATAAATACGGGCGGCTTTTAAATTCTTCTGCTTTTGATAAAACTTGGCGATGACAAAATTATTCTCTGCTTCCTTATCTTTAAGGCGGGCCATTTGTGCCTGGGCTTCAGGGGTCAATTGACTGTCTGGGTGGGTTTTGACAAATTCGTTGAACTCATTCATGGCAACGCTGGTCACCTTTTGCTCATGCTGTGCATCCGAGGCCCTGCTCATATCTGCCATAGCGATCTGAAATTTGGATGCCTGTGCCCATTCGCTGCTCGGATAATCGTTCATGGTCTTCTCAAATTCATCCCGAGCCTCTTGATAGTCACCTCTTTCCTTCATAAAAAGTCCGATCTTATATTGGGCGATCGCCGCATATTTGCCATAAGGGGCATCTTTAATAACTGTACGTAATATCTCAATGACCCTCTCATCGCTGCCTACAACCACCTGGGCCCATTTGCTGCGCCCCTTGTTCTCTAAAAGATGGTTAGCAAGATTATACTCCAGACCTACGATCTGCGCGGCACGCTCGCTAAAAGGATATTTATCAATGACTAACTGGTAGGCTTGATACGCTTCATAAGGCTTGTTCATGTCTTCGAGACATTGTCCGGTAAAAAATTCAGCTTCAGGTGCTTCTTTGGCACGGGGATAGGCCTTGATCAATTTCTTATACTCCCCCATGGCCTTCTTACAATTGCCCTGGTCCCTAAAACTTTGAGCAAATTCCAATTGATCTTCGGGAGTAGGTTTCACTTCCCATTTAGGATTAATGAACTTGCCTGTCTCAGGAGTCCAAATCCAGTCGGCTTGGGCCAGAGAGGGTAAAATAGCTAAGAATACGGCTGATAAAATAATATTTCGACGGAACATATTTTGTAAATTTAACACAGTTAACTACCCTTGTCAATACGCTTAGGTATCAGTGCCCCTGCGGTCTTCGCAGACAGGGACGCTTTCAATCGTATCCCTTTAGCTAAATATTTAACCTCGTGCACCTGGCCTTGGGCGTAGGCTAAATTAACCAGATCCATACGATCAGCCGGCAATACAATATCAATATCTACAGAACCTTCGGATAAAATATCCTCGATCATTAAAAACAACTGCTGGATATTTTCTCCCTTCAAAGCAGAAATACCTAAACAATACGGGGCATTTCTTTTGATCTCCTCTAAACGCTGCCTGTCTTCAAGTTTATCTATTTTGTTAAGCACCATGATGGTGGGCTTATCCAAAACCTTCAACTCATCTAATACCGCCCGAACGGCATCGTAGAATTTCCGATAGTCATCATGACTAATGTCCAGGACGTGCAGTAATAAATCCGCCTCTTGGACCTCTTCAAGTGTCGCTTTGAAAGCTTCGATCAACCCGTGAGGCAAGGCATGCATGAACCCGACGGTATCAGAAAAGACCACTTTAAGATGATTAGGCAACACAGCCTGACGGGAAAGTGAATCCAGGGTCGTAAAAAGCCCGTCATGCACCAACGTTTCCGACTCTGTTAAAGCATTTAAAAGGGTGGATTTTCCGGCATTGGTATAGCCGACCAGTGCCACGGTCGGTATCTTTTGCTCCTGACGCTTTTTGCGTTTGACTTGACGGCTTTGTGTGACTTCTTTGAGATCTTTCTTAAGTCTGGTGATACGCTCGCCAATACGCCGCCGGTCGATCTCAAGCTTGGTTTCACCGGGACCGGAAGTCCCGATGCCGCCGCCTAATCGAGACATTTCATCTCCATGCCCTGTGAGCCTGGGAAGTCTGTATTGCAGTTGGGCTAATTCTACCTGCATTTTACCTTCCTGGGACTTGGCGCGCCGGGCAAAAATATCGAGAATAACCTGTGTGCGGTCCAAGGTCTTGAGGCCGAAATCACTTTCAAGGTTGCGTTGCTGAGTGCCTTTAAGATCGCAACTAACAATCACCGCATCAATGCCGCCCATCTTGCACAAAACTGCAATCTCTTCAACCTTGCCATGGGTGAGCATATGCGAAGCCGTGGGAGGCTGTGTCTTGCAAAGAACCGTATGCACAACTTCTCCGCCGCAAGTCGCGATCAACTGCTTCATCTCCGCCGCTTCGTCCTCAGGCGACCAGCTACTGTGCGCATGTTCAATGACCACCGCTAATAAGACTCTTTCTTTCATAACGCTCCACGAGTAAATTTATGCCTTACAGTGCCCTGCAATGATATTTGCTATCTCCGCAGAAGATTGATCCTGCGTAATGTCTATCCATGTTAAACGCTCCTCCCGCCTAAACCATGTCAATTGGCGCTTGACATAGTGACGAGTGTTGAGTTTCATCAGATATTTTGCACGCTCGAGATCGTATTCGCCTTTTAAATAGCCCGAAACTTCAGGAACACCAATGAGTTTTTGAGCGGTAATGCTTAAAGGGTACGCTGAGACTTGTCTGATCTCTTCAACCAATCCCTTGGCAAACATTTCTTCAATCCTCGCTTCGACCCGTTGGTAAAGCTCTTCCCGCGGCCGGTTCAAGGCAAATATCTTGATCGGAATTTTTCCCCACAGGCCTTCGCGTTTCGGCTGCAAGCTCGTGATGGACTGCCCTGTGCTCATCGCCACTTCCAAAGCACGGATGATCCTTTGGGGATCGTTGGGATGGATCTTGGCCGCTGCTTGCGGGTCTGTGGACTTCAGACGCTCATGTAAAAAAACAGGGCCATGAACGGCAAGTTCTTGGGTCAGCTCCTGCCTTAAACCTTCATCAGAAACGGCTCCTTCAAATATCCCATCCAATAATACCGACATATACATGCCGCTTCCGCCGACAATTAAAGGAGTTTTTCCGCGTTTATGTATATCATGAATAGCAGCAACGGCCAACTCGCGGTAGCGTGCCACATTAAAATCTTCAATCACCGAAACTATATCTACCAGATGATGCGGGACAGTATCTCGAACTTTAAGGGAAGTTTTATCGTTGGCGATCGATATCTCGCGATAGACCTGTAAAGCATCGCAACAGACGATTTCAACCTTAAGGAATTTACTTGCGCACAAAGATATTTCGGATTTACCGACGGCGGTTGGACCGACGATGAAAATAATAGCAGGCTCTTTCATCAGGGATAAATCAAGGTAGGATATCCCAGCTTATCCAACCTTTTTTTCAATTCTTCGGCATCACTGAGTGAACTCATCTGCCCTACACGCACACGATAATATTTCTGACCATCGGGGGCAGTCGTCTCAACAACATAGGCATACTGCTCGCTGCCTTTTAGATCATCGATCAGGGTCAAGGCCCTGCCCTTGTCTAAGAATGACCCTACCTGGACCGCAAAATATTGCTTTTCATCCAACAGCTGTTTGGCAATGGGAGCTTCCGGGCTCTGCGAGAATTCACTGACGATCTTATTTAAATATTTATTAGCATCTTCCCATCGCATTAATTTCAGATCAGCCCCCGCGATCTTAAGATAAATAAGGCTTAAAAATGAAGACTGGGGGCTCTTTTTTATTAATTGATTGCCCGCATCAAGGGCGTCCGTATAAAAACCGGCCATGTAAAATCCTTCGATCAAGCTGAGCGCGGCCTTGTCATAAACATCCTGTGACGGATGGGCATCCATCACCGCTTGAAAAGCAGCGCGCGCATCGTCATATTGCCCCAGGCGCAATTGGGCCAATCCGTAATAATATTGTGCTTCGGTCTTCTGGGCAGGATTGTTACTATCCTTGATGATCGAAGACGCCAACTCACGGGCCTGGGCATAATCTTTGTTCATGATCGCCGTTTCAATATCCGGTATTGCCGCATACACTTGGGACATACCCGCACCTATCAACACACAACATAGAAGAAATAATTTCATATTATCCTTTCAGGGCTTGACCAAGGTCAGCGATCAGATCATCAACATCTTCAATGCCGACGGAAATACGTACGGTTTCCCGGGTTATACCGGATGCCTTCAGACCTGCCTCACCCATGGAGGAATGGCTCATGAACCAAGGCGTTTCCGCCAATGATTCAACTCCTCCCAAAGACTCGGCTAAAGCAAAATATTTTAATTTCTTAAAGAATTTATTTAATATCACCTTTTTAGTGTTTAGTTCAAATGCCAGCATAGCCCCAAAACCTTTCATCTGCTTTTTGATAAGTTCGGGCTGTGGGTGACTTTTAAGACCGGGATAATAAACCTTTTTAACGTTTTGATGTCCCTCGAGAAAATGGGCGATCTTAATAGCGTTGGCCTGATGGGCTTCCATGCGGGGAACAAGGGTTTTCACCCCGCGCAATACCAGCCATGCATCGTACGGAGACTGGGAAACGCCCAAGGCGTTGACCAGATAACGGCCGCGCTCCTGTAATTCCCCACGCCCATAGATGATCGCCCCGCCGACGACATCGGAATGACCGTTGATATATTTGGTCGTCGAATGTACCACCATGTCCGCCCCGAACTCAAAGGGCCTCTGAAAATACGGCGACAAAAAAGTATTATCCACGACACTTAAGGCTTTGGCCTTTTTGGCCATGGCGGTCACCGCCTCCATGTCCACGATATTAAGCAAAGGATTCGACGGTGTTTCAATCCAGAACATCTTGGTATTCTTCTTAATGGCGGCTTTCACCGCTTTTAAGTCCCGCATATTGATAAAAGAAAAATCATAGCCCATGGGCTTGAGGACCGCATTAAACAAGCGATAGGTGCCGCCGTAGATATCGTCCCCTGTGATGACATGGTCCCCTGCCTTTAGAAAGAACATCACCGCCGTGATGGCCGCCATGCCGGTGGCTGTCACCGAGCAATCAACCCCGCCTTCCAAGGCCGCGATATTCGCTTCCAGGGCCGCACGTGTCGGATTGCCGGAACGGGTGTAATCATACCCTTTATTCTTACCGATCTCATCAAAATAAAAAGTCGAAGTAGGATATATCGGAGTAATCACCGAATTGAAAGTCTTATCAATGTTGACACCGGTATGCACAGCCTTGGTACGGATATTCATCTTAAACTCCAAACATAGCCCTCATTGAGAGCATTAATAATTATTAATATTACAAATGTAGTATATCAATTCTCCTGCCTTCCATGCAATCTTAATCTCTTTAAATATTACTTTCGATAAATAGATATTTTGCTAATCCATATAAGCTCAATAGGTTTAATGCCTATAAGGGAGTTCGTCAAGAATGCGGCATCGGCATCTTTAAGGATCCCCGTTGTCAAATTCTTCTCTTTCACAATGATCTTTAAGTTCCTGGCTTGCCGGATCACCTGTTGCCGGGTAATGCCATTTAAACACCCTGAAGACAAGGGAGGTGTATATAAAATTTTGTCTTTGACCCAAAAAATGTTCGCCCTGCTGGCTTCAAAAATATAGCCGCTGCGATTAAGTAAAAGCACCTCATCATAGCCTTGTTTATGGGCCTGGGAAAAGGCCTCTGCAAATAATCCATAATCTAAGGATTTCACATTGGCCCAACGGGAACCGGCTGCTCGGTCGGTCTTGACCAAACCAACGCGGTAATTCTTATTACCAGGAATTTTATACGGCAATGCCGCCCCCATCACATGAACCTCACGGCCTGCCTGCCAAACCATCAGCCTGACACGCGCGCAAGACAACTGATTACGGCGTAATATTTCCCTTAATACCAACGGATCGATGCGCGGCGCTTTGATATTCAAAACCTTTAAGCCTGCTTGCAGACGTTTTAAATGCAAGGCCGTATCCAACACTGCTCCGTCTACGCCCAGCATAGTTTCAAAAACGCCTTTAGCCTTGAAATTACCCGGTGTAAAAGCATCAACGGTCTGGGGAGCAACTTTGAGATATTGGCCGTCAAGATAAATTGTTTTCATAAAAAAGATCTCTTAAGGGTTTCGATCAATGGTTTGGCCTTATCCCAGGTTTCCTGCCACTCATCCGGGGGCTTGGAATCTGCCACAATCCCGCCGCCGACATGAAAAACGATCTGATCTTGATTTAAATACATCGTGCGGATCATTACATTAAAATCCATATCACCGGAAAAACTCATATACCCCAGCGCTCCGGTATAAAGACCGCGGGAAACAGGCTCTAATTTCTTAATGATCTTCATCGCTTCAATCTTAGGACAGCCGGTGACTGAACCGCTGGGGAAGGCGGCTTTCAGCAAATCAAATTGATCACAGTCCCGGCGCAGACGGCCTTCAATGGTTGAGGTTGCCTGAAAAACAGCAGTATACGTTTCAATCGTACGCATGGCCAAGACCTTGACCGATGCATAATCACAAACACGGCCCAGATCATTACGCTCCAGATCTGTGACCATCAATAACTCAGCGATTTCTTTAGGGCTCTTAAGCAATTGCTCTTTGGACTTCTTGTCATTGCCTTTTGTTTGTCCCCTTGGACGCGTTCCCTTCATCGGCTTGACCTGGACCATACCCTTTTGCAATCTTAAAAAACGTTCCGGGGAAGCGCTTAAGACTACCTGCTTGCCGTCATCAAAATAAGCCCCGAATTCCGACGGGAACGACCGGCGCAAGTTCCTATAAATGACTGCGGGCTCCGTGTACCGGCACCAATCAGGCAGCTGGAGCTTGATCTGATGTGAAAGATTGATCTGATAAATGTCCCCGCGGCGTATATGTTCCAGGGCCTGGCGCACGGCCTTTATATAGCCTGCTTTGCTAAAATTGCTTTTAAGAAGAAGACGTTGTTTGTAATAAGATTGCTTCGCTTCGCTCGCAATGACACCTGAAGAAATCTGTTTTAAAACATCTTTAATGCGGGCTTTAGAGAAACTTGAAATGATCAGCTGATGGTTTTTGTGATCCACGCACAAAACAGTATCGTAGAGCCCAAAAAACAATGAGCCGTCATACCCCAAATAACCGACGGCTCCGGCGGGAAAAGACAAGCCTTTGGCCGCAAGCCGGTATTTATCGAACACCTTCTTAAACCCGGACAAATCCCCGCCATTTACCGTCGCAAAAGGAGCAAAGCCGATATAAGAAAACTGGTGGGAGGTTCGCTGCAAACTGCTGTCTAGGAAAAAAACATGGGGCTGATCTTTGAAAATACAAAAGATGTCATAGGCGTCCCCGTCAAGGGAGAGAGTATGCTGAAATACCGAAGGCATAGATTAGAAAAGCGATGCTTGGGTTTTCTGATTTAATTTGAAGTTGGGTTTCTCAACACCGAATTGATTTATAAAAACGGATACCTTCTGAAGGTCCTTGTCCCCGGCCATTTCCATGAGACGTAAAAATACGGAAACTGTGATCTCAACGTCTGCCATGGCACGGTGGGTTTGATCAACGACCACTCCCAGGGAACGCGCTAAATAAGCCAGCTTATGATTACTTAGATAAGGCAGCAGATCACGGGCCATTTTTAAAGTATCCACGGCCGGAGTCTGGTCATTGAGCCTGCGGCCGATCAAGGCCAATTCATAACATAAAAAATTTAGATCAAAACGCACATTATGCCCGGCCACACAGGCCCCGCCGATAAACTGGATCATTTGAGGCAAAACATCAGCAGCCGCGGGAGCTGAAATAAGCATATCATCCGTGATATTATTGACCAGGGTGGCTTGTGAAGGCACAGATCTCTGAGGATTTACCAGAGAATAAAATTTATCCACCACCTGGGTCCCTTTGACCTTCACCGCCGCAATTTCAATGATACGGTCACCATCCACAGGAGAAAGACCTGTTGTTTCCACGTCGAAGATCACAAATTCAGCAAGTTTAATGTTCATTAATGTTCTTCTTTCTGAGCCCACGGCCTGACACTAAAGGCCGGCGGGATTCATTACTGATATGGTGTACGAAGAAATCAATTCCGATGGATGATACGCTTGTTTGGCCCGTGCCACCTTAGGCATGGCAAAATCATCCATGGTATTTATCCGGCTGAAACCCTTTAACTGCTCATCCGCGCAAAAATTCTTGAACATGTGTGCCGCGCTCCCCTGGAACTTCAAATCCGCGATCTCAGCGTAGATACAAAACGTATTGTCATCAACGACAAAACCAAAGGTGTACCCTATGATCTTCCCGTTTACCTTCAGCACCCGGACAATTAGCTCCAAGGTCTTCCAAAACTTCAGCAACCGCGCATGCACCAGACGATTTTCCTGCAGCATGGACCGATAAACATCGTCGCTATTTCCCTTTGAGCGACCATCTGCCCAACGGTCAAAAAGCCCCATGCAGTCATCGAAATCAGCATCCCTGTAAGGGTCAAAAGAATGCTGCCCCTGATGCGCGCAAAAACAATTGCAATCATGCCGCTGGGATTTATAAGCATTGCCTTTCAAGGCAATCAAATCCTCTTTGCGATACACATACTCTACTGGCTTAGAGTATTGATTATACCTACCTGAACCAAAGAATGACAATAAGTTTTCCGGAATATTTTCGATGCGATTGACCGCCTTGATCGCTCCCCCTTGGACCATATGGGCAAAAGCTAGCTCTATCGTCGATGAGTCAAAATTTATTCCCAAGGGCGGCAAATACAAAAAGCATCCTGATTCCCCATGAGCAAAGATGCATAGGCAACCATTGATCGTTTTTAATTCAAAATCAAAGAAGTCACCCCATGCAAATAAACTGACAAATGAAAAACCGGACAAGGGCCTAGGCCCCTTTTCAAGATATGAATCTACCAATGATTTTTGATCGAGTAATTCAGGATTTCTCATAAAAATGTCAGATCGAATAAATGCAGTAATTCAATAGCAAAGGGGCTGTAATCATGAAACATAGCCTTGTTGCGGCTTAAAAATATCCTGACATCTTCCCGACGGAAAAATTCCTTCAAATAAGCTACATAGGCATCAAACTCAGCACGAGGTAAATGGTCCTGAACAAAAGGGCAGCTTAAATGCACATAGACCTTAACGGCATCCGGGGTCTGAGAAATAATGAATGGGTACAAAGAACATTCAAAAGGTCGCTTGGTATAGATGCCGCAGGTATTATCTTTACCATTTAAAAATCTGCAAAAATGCTCCCCACAAGATTGAATGGTCTTAATATATGCCTGAGCATCCAAAACATCCCCCGCAGTTATCAATTCCGCCAAACCTTTCTGATCATCCTCCCCCAGCTTAGGCCGCCAAACAGAATCCGCCTCCTTGTATCGGCAGCAGCCGTTGCATTTAAGGCAAATTTCTGACGGAACAAATTGTTTAAAGGTATCCCCGGTCACTGGCAAAAATCTCCTTTTCATCCTTAACCGGAAGGCTGCTGGCTGGACGACGCTTGATCAATTTTGGAATATTCCGCAAGGTCATCTCCTTGGATTTTAAAACGGTGTGCCAATAGAATTTCAGTCCTGACCAGATATCGATCCGGTAAAAATAAAGTTCCTGGGTCATGGTCATGGCCCCTAAAAGACGAAAAATAATATTATCCGGCCATGCGACTATTTTTTTAAATAACGGGACCCATCGGGGCGGGAACATGGCAAAGATCCAAAACAAGCTGGCGATATTCCGGAATTCTTTTGCAAATGGCGTGATCAAATTGATCTCTGTAGATTCAGCCACATGTTTCTCGATGTCAAAATTGGGGTCCACAAAACCATTCTTGACCGCGTAATCCACCATGGGCAGCCCCGGAAACAACAAAAAGGTATTGGCCCGCGTATAATTGGACTTCAGACGCATATTCAATTCCACGGTCTCAAAGGCCTGGTCGAGCGTCTCTCCGGGAAGACCTATCATGTTGGTGGTCAGCATTTTTATTTTTCGCTCCCGTAATAGTTTGGCGCCTTCCACCATATGCTCATTCTTGACATTCTTTTTAATGACAACAGACCTCAAATGTTCACTGCCTGACTCGAGCCCAATCGCTACCCCGTAAGCTCCGGATTTGACCAAAAGATCGGCCGAATGTTCCACCACGGAATCATAACGGATATTGCAAGAATACGGGATATTGATCTGGCGGGGATAAATTTCCGCAAACTCTTCCAGCCACTCATAAGCATTACGGATAAAGAAAAGATCGTCAGAAAAATGCACATGTTTTAACGGGTAGCGGTCTTTGATGTATTTTATTTCATCCACCACCCGCTGCGGGGTTTTGCGGCGGACATAATTGCCTTTGCCCTTATACATGCCGCGGATCACCGGTTCATGACAAAAGGTGCACGGATACGGGCAGCCCATGCTTGCGATAAAACGCTTCATCGGAACGTCTCTGAGAAACGGGTATTTATAATAGATCTCCCTGTCAGGGAACGGAAGACTGTTTAGATCGGACGGCGAACGCATCTCATTCCTATAAATGGTCCCATCAGCCGTTTTAACATGCAAATTAGCGATTTTCGTGATGTTGCGGCCTGCCTGCAAATTATCCGCCAATTCCAGAAAAGCCTCTTCTCCCTCGCCCCGACAAATAATATCAATGCCTTGATTATTGATGACCTCCGGAGAATACGTCGGATGCGGCCCCCCCATGACGATCAGAACATCAAATGTTTCCTTAATGCGCTGAGCCAAGGTTATCAAGGACTGATGAACTCCTGTTAACGCTGATAATGCAATGATCTGTGGGTCAAAACGACGGATGGCTTCTTCCAGATCAGGGGTATGCGTTATCAAAAGCAGATCCGTTTGATGGCCATGGGCTTTGAGCATGCCTGATATGTTGGCCACCCCGATGGATTCCTGGATACCGTTATTCTGGATGAATAAAATTCTCATATAATGGACACGTTATTTAACGATACTGCCTATTACCATCTCTTTATCCGGCGTCAACAAGGCCATCCCATTAGCATCCGAAGCCGCCAAAAGCATCCCATTGGAGGTCTCACCACGGATGACCGCGGGTTCCATATTGACAATGAGGACAATCCGCCGGCCGATGAGTTGTTCAGGCGTATACGCTTTACGGATACCGGCGACGATCTGACGCACATCCTTGCCTGTGTCTACCTGCAAAACATAAAGACGATCCGCATTTGGATGCTCCTTGACTTCCTTGATCTGGGCCACCACCAATTCAATTTTCTTAAAATCTTCTATTGTTGCCATGAGAAACCCCTTCTTTAAATATTGTTTTTAGAAACCTGCTTTTTACTAATGAATTTTAACACATTCCGTCTGGCTATTCCCATAATAACAGCCTGTGGATTGACCCCGGGAGATGAGGGCAAAACACTGGCGTCATTAAGATAAATATTATTAAAACTATGAATTTTTCCCCAGGAATCAACAGCGCTCGAGGCAATTTCTCCCATGGGGCAAGATGAAAATAAATGAAGGGTAGAACAATCCACCTGGCTACGCGGTAACCCCTGTCGTAAAAAAGACATCTCTTCTAATTTCTTAAAAATAATTTCACTTTGTAAGGGTGAAAAAATCTCCCGTGCGCCGGCGGCAAATAGCAGTTCTCCTAAACGGTATAACCCTTCGCCCAAACTCTTTAGATCCATATCTGTCATTTTAAAAGACACCAGCGGATCATTGATCCCGGGGATATTCTTAATACACCCTTGTCCCTGGGCCACTGTAAGGGCATAAAAGATCCCCATCTTTTGATGATCAGCGATTTTTTGCGCAAAAGACCTGCTGCCTGCCAGCCATAAAGCCAGATGCGGTAACCCGCTAAATGATCCCCCTAAGGTTAACTGTGGTTTAAACTGGGTAACCTGATAAACAGGGACCCCCTCATTCTGATCACTGGCTGTCTTGTCAAATAAGGCCACTGTTCGTATCGCCGGATGGACCTTTAACGATTTACCGATATTTTTTGTGATCCCGCTTTTAAGTAACAAGAAAGGTGTTTGAATGGCCCCGCCGCAAATAAATACCGTATTAAAAAAGATCCTGCGATCATCCTGTGTCAAAGCATACTGGGCTTGACCATGCGCATGATCAATACGAACAATTTTCACAGATGATAAAAGCCGGCATCCGGCATTGACCGCCCTGGGAATAAAGGACACGCTCATGGAATTGCGGCTTCCATCGGCAGACGCCGTACTATACTTCCACATCCTGGGAATTTCGATACCTTTCCAGCCCAATTGATGGGCTCCCTCCTGAAGTATCCGTGAACCGACCCCAAGAGCACCCTGCATTGTCGTGACTCCGAGAATTTTTTCATTCTCCTTGAAACAGGGCTCTAATGCATTTGCGCTGAAATCACTTATTTTAAATTCCCGGGCCCACCCATCTATCGTATCCGTCGCTGGCTCATTATAAAGCCCTGCATTGATCTCGCTGGCACCACCGACACAACATCCTTCCAAATAATTCATTTTAGGGTCCCCAAAAGCGACCGTCATCCCCCCATGGCGGTATTTAGCTTCCATTTCTTCCAATGAATAAGATCTGGTTGCCTCTGCAGCGATCGATGGCCCTTCTTCAGCCAAGATCACATCAATCCCTGCCTCGGCTAAGATCATCGCCGTCAGGGCACCACCAGGACCGGAACCTACCACTAAAACATCACACGTTAATTTGTCATTCTTCATATTTTTTTAGGTGACGGATCAGAATAATAAATAAAAAGTGCCAATTTTTCATAGAACTTAATGAATTCCCGGCACAATTTTATTGGAGAATTCTGCCAGGCATCCACTGTTTTGATCTGCTGTCCAAAAGATTGGACCTCAAATAAAAGTCCCGTTGAGAATACTCCCAAAATGTTGAACAAAACTGTGAGGGTCATGATCGGAAATTTTAACCAGACCGGCATCGCCTCGATCTTTTTTAATAATAGAACCGAGATCGGATCAAGACAAGCCGTCTTGGTCGCCACTTCTTCCCCCAAAGCCTTTGCAACGACAGACTTCACTAAACTAAACACGATCTTGCGCATACGATCTCTTTGCCTTTAATGATTTTTCCCAAATATTCAGAACGATCAAACCCCATAAGATCCGGCTATGATCACGACGTTTCTCTTGATGCTCAACCCATAGGTCCCGTACTACCTGAGGATCGAATAATTCCTCGACGATCCCCCCTTGCAATGCCCCTTCGAAATAATCTTTAAGGTCTTGGGTCAGCCAGTGCGCAATGGGCGGCGTAAGGCCTTTTTTGGGGGCCCTAACCACCATTGCCGGCAATCGTCTTTGGGCGATCTGTTTTAATATTTTTTTGGTCTTTAGAAGACTGACCTTGTGCTCCTGCGGCAGGCTCATGGCAAATTCGACTATGCGATAGTCCATAAAAGGCAACCGGGCTTCTAAGCCATGGGCCATGGTCATACGGTCCATTTTACGCAAATGATCATTCAATAAATAGGTATTTAGATCTGCGTACATCGCCTGATTTTGAATGCCCATCCGGGAGGCTTGAGTAAAATAATCCTCAATGATACTGCCTGGATCATACGGACAGATCTTTCCCCATATTTCCGGCCGAAAGGCCTGTGCCTGCATACCGGCCGCCATCACCTCACGCCAGGTATAATGGCTTTTAGGATAGGCTAGATCAATCCCTTTCATCAATTGCTTTAAACGATAATCAAGGCTGATCCTGCCATGATCAACAGGAATTTTATCAATTCCCCGTCGGATCAAATCCTTTAAGACGCCCGGCATATGACGCCATGCCTTCAAATAATATGAAGCCTGATACGTCGGGTATCCTCCAAATAATTCATCTCCTCCGTCACCTGATAAAACCACTTTCAAAGATCCGCGTGCTGCCCCGGCTAAGAAATAAGTTGGGAAAAAACTCGCATTCCCCAGCGGCTCATCAAATGCTGCAATGACCTTTTCAATATCATCGACCGATAGAGCGTCCATATGAACAGCGTTAAAGTCAACATCCAGAGCATCCGCTGTACATTTTGCCTGAGGCAATTCATTATACGTTTTCTCTTTAAAACCAATAGAAAAAGTTTTCAAACGTCCCGGAGCATAGGCACGGGCATAGGATGCGATAAGTCCGGAATCTATCCCCCCGCTTAAAAAAACCCCGACAGGGACATCGGCATGCATGCGCAACTTCACCGCATCTTCCAAGAGGCCATCTAAAGATTCACAAGCATGAGAAAATGAGATCGTGGTTTCTTTCTCAGCAGGGATCTTCCACCATGGGCTGATTTGCATGCGACCTGAACTCACGACGGCATAATGCCCCGGGGGGAGCTGCTTTATTTCTTGAAAAATAGTTTTGGGCTCACAAACATACCAATACGCTAAATAATTACTGATCGTTTCATGATCCCACGTCAATGAAAACAACCCTGAACAATATATCGGCGTCAACTCCGATGAAAAGAACAGCCTTTGTTCATTCATGGCATAATACAAAGGTTTGACACCCATCCTGTCCCGGGCGATAAATAATTCTTTGGTTTGATCATCCCAAATAGCAAAGGCAAACATCCCATTCAAACGCGACAATCCTGCCGGACCTTGCTGCCTGTAAAGATGCAGCAGCACTTCCGTATCACTTTCGGTCCGGAAAACATGCCCCTGACCTATAAGTTCTTTGCGCAGGTCCTTAAAATTATAGATCTCCCCGTTAAAAACAATGACGTGCCGCCCATCCGCCGAGATCATGGGTTGGTCACCCGTATCAATATCAATAACCGCCAGTCGACGGGTTCCCAGGAATATATTGCCTTTAACGTAAATGTCCCCGCCGTCAGGCCCGCGATGCTCTTGGGTCTGATTAAGCTGACGGAACAATTCTTCAGATAATGCTGTCTCTTGTTGGAATGAAAAATTTCCGATGATCCCGCACATTTTAAGCCTCTGAGGGAGGAGTCACGGTCAAGGTCCCGCCAAAATAATGACGGAAATCAAAAGGCCGTTGGTCCTGATTTAATAATCGCTGGGCCATTTCTAAAGCAAAACGGATCGAATGATCTGAATTATTGTACCAAAAAGCACCACTGCGGCCCAGCAGATGGATATGCTTAGAGAATTTCTTCACTTGAAATGCCGATGCACCAAAATCCTTATGATACAACTTATGATAGATCGGATAGGTGTCCCGAACGGGATTTATATGCACTTCTTCAACGGATGCGTTGGAACGGATAAAAGACATTTCCTTTAACTCCTTGATCACTCCCTGAGTGTGCTCTGCAGGGTTGATCATATACTTGGGAGACCGTTGACTGTCTGTTAGCTCACAGATCAAATTATAATACCCCGGTGGGCACGTATACCCTGCAAAGGCCCGCATGCATGTGATACGGCTGATCAAAGAATCCCCGCGGCTCACATAGATCCATTGGGCACGACGGTTGAGGACTTCATCTTCACGGCAGATCAAATTATAAAATATCGTATTTAAGAAATTCAGATTGCCCTTTTGATGGATGAGGGCTGACAAATGGTTAATATTTCCCGACCAAATTAAATCCCCGCAAACCACCTTTCGCCCGGATTGGAGTTTCAATTCCAAGACCTCATCTTTGCGTTCAATGGCTTGCAATGTATCATTCAATGATAAATGAAAACCTTTATAATTCCGGCACAATTGATACAATTGCTCATAAAAACCGCCAAACCCCCCGGCTACTGGATATAAAAATTCTGTTTTAACTTTAGAAGGTAAAAGAAGGGCTTTTAAAATATTCCCAAAGCTTGTCACATTGATGCGATTATCAATGATGGTACGATTGATCCCTGTGGTGGCCCAATCACTGTGAATGTCCTCACTGTCCCAACGTAAGAATTTTTGAGTGTAAGGTTTAAAAAAAACTTTGTACAAAGCTTCCCCATATTTTGTGCGCACATGGTCATGAAAAGAATCTTTGTCCTGTATGGGCTTCTTTGTCAATAGATCATACAGGCATTTAAACGCCATGCTGGGCGGCAATTTCAAGACATCCTGGGTCGTCAGTGGCCAATTAAAATACCGGTTCAAAAAATAAACTTCCGTGGAGCGATCAATGCTCATGATCTTGCGACCTGTCACCTCGTCAATAAAAGCCGTCACTTGAGGATCATCGGTGTGAAAACGCTTGGGTCCCGTATCAAAAATATGTGCGCCATAGGTATGACTTTTGGCCAACCCGCCCACACGGCTATCCCTCTCGATAAGCAAGACCCTCTTGCCCGCCTGCAGCAGACGATAGGCAGCGGTCAAACCGCTTGGGCCTGCCCCAACAATACAATAATCATAATCTAAATTTGACACGCCCACCCCTGACTAAATCCTATCCCCGATAAAGCGGCTCTCGTTTAATACTATAATTGATAATTCCCCCAAGACAAAGGACACTCAAAACCATGGAAATAAAAATAAAAAAGCGTAAAGGTGTGTGCGGCCAATACCGCAATAAGATCTGATGCTGCCCGTTTAAAATGGGAGCCCCGATAAAACATCTGTTTACTTTAGAAAGAGGGGTCTTTTGGCCGTCTACGGTCAGTTCCCATTTTTTATCATACGGATAATTAAAAACCAGCCAGCCATCCTTGGGGGCTTCAAACGTCAATCCCAGATCATCATAAGTATTCTTCCAAACGCCAAGGATCCTTTCAGGTAATTTTACCTGTAGCTTTAAATCTGCCGGGGGCGCTTTCTCGTCAGGCAAAAGAACGGTTAATTTCTTATCCCTGATATTCTGCACATCATAGGTAAAAGGCGTCGTCAACGATCCTTGTATCGGATCCAGGACCTTGTTTCCCATCATCAGTCTCCAGCTGGAATAGTCATTGGTAAATACTGTTGTTGATAAATAAAATGGGAAATCTTTAGGCAGATCAAAAACATACTCCCATCCAGAGTGTCCCTTAAATATCCTGGCCTTGCTCCAGTCCAGGGCAAGGTTGTAGATCTTTTCGTCAAAACTCGACGGGGATATATATACCCTTTCTGCTTTTTTTAAAAAAGGACTGTTGAATTCTTCTGCGTCAACCGTGATCACCCGTTGCCCCAGATTCAAGTGCAATATATCCGCCAGTTTGACATACCTGGAATCAAAAGCATCATCAGCAAAAAATATGGACCGCGGATTTTCTTCTAAATATTGCCGAATTTCAATATCAGGATAAAGGTCTTTATAGCTGATATGCCTGGGTTCATAAATCGACCAGGGCATAAAAAAACGGCCCATAGGCGTATATTGATAAAAAGCCCCATACATACCTGTTTTCGAACTTATTACCGGATTAATGGGCACGGTTTCTGTATTAAAAAACTCCCTCAACGGCAATAAACGCGGATTTTGATAATCCGGAACCACGGCCTGATGGGTATAAGATGGACTAAGCCTGGCCGGCACAATAGTGGACAGATACTTTATCTCATATCCCTGGATGTATGTCTTCAACGCTACAAGATCTACAACACATGCAAATCCCAAGATTATCCATCCCACCCATCTCTTATCTGCGGCAAGGAATACCGGCATTAATACGAAAGCCAAGAATATTGTCCCAATGCTCAGGATATACTCCTTTAATGTTTGCGCTGCCTCTTGCCCAATATCCCCCACACTCAAGGTCTGTGTCCCGCCTAATAAAGCCCAAAGAAGAACAGCCGTGATGAATGTTATCAAAAACCATCTTCTGTTAAAATGGATAGCTTCTCTGTTACCCTGCCACAAATACAAACATGACTCCAGTCCCATGGCCGCCAACGGCAGGATCAGCATCGGGATTAAAAGAGATACCATATGAAAACTGCGGACCAGAAAACAAAATGGGTTGGTCAATACGTTGATCCCATGGGCCAAGGTTGAGAGCATTAAAAAACCATAGCTCCACCAGTCGTGAAGATGCATGCCACGGGCCCAGAATGCCATTGGCGTTTGTTGGGCATATTTTATATATTGTTCTAACAAAGAAAAGCTTCCCGGGAACCAGGCATTATTGATCAGGACCACACCAAAAATACTCCCTAAAAAAATATATTTCCTTTTGTCTTTTGTAAGAACAACTCCCGCTAAAGCCAAAAGCAAAGAACTCCCTCCGATAAAAACCCACGAATAGGTATGGAAATTATGATGATAATCCAATGATGTCCCCAAAAATTCAAATGAATTGGCGAATCCTTTATTAAAAAGATTGAAATATCCTTTAAAATTAAAAATATTATTGAATCTCCCCTGGGTCCCGCTCAAACCGGACCCGTGCACATAAAAATCATGAGTAAGATCATGCCCCCACCAAAAATAGGGTAAAACTATGAGTAAGCAACAAACCGCTAGCCCTACATTCTTTAAAAATTCTTTCCTGGGCAATGACGGGCGTCCTTGTAATTTATGCCACCCGCGTTGCAACAAAAAAACTACGGTGCAGCTAAGTATAAAAAAATGGACCCCTTGATAAAAATATCCTAAAGTGAAAAGGGGCGAACTGACAAAACACAACGACATGACCATGGCAAATAACAGGAAGGACCTTAAAGAAAGCTCCTCAAAGAAACAGAGGATAAAATACAGCACTAAAGGGAAAAAACTGTACAAGTCTTCTGTCACGATCCCCGGCATCATCATGTAGCTTGTCAGGATCGTGTTTAAATAAAGAAGTGAAATAAATATGACCCCTTTATGCGAAACAAATTTACGTAAAAGAACATACCCGCCAATGGTCCTGATCAAACACGTGACGCTATGGAACAATAACAAATGGGTATGATATAAAGCTTCTCCGGGATGAGTCATGAATGGCGAAAGGATGATAAACACAAAAGCCGTTATAATATTCGCGATCCCATAGACCCCGTTCGACAAAACAAAATAAGCATTATTCATCAGGTCATAACGGTCCCAAAGCTGTATGCCTCCGTGAAAAAAATGAGACACTAAAATGAATGTGCTTTCGAATGGATGAAGCGAGTCATGGCTGATCAATAAACGACGGGTATGATACAGCCATAGATCCGGATATAAAAATGATAAGAACACGAACGAGGCTAGAAAAACCCCCAAGATAAATAAAACAGTGTCCTTAAAAGAAGAGTCTTTGGTCATATCGAAAACTTACCTTAATCTTTTCGTTTCATGGCAACTAAGTATTTGCCCTGCTCAAAGGGCTGATAATGGTCTTTAACAAAATTCAAAATGGCTAAAACCCTGTCGTATTTCTCCGGATAAGAAGGCGGCAGTGTGTTCTGCAAAAATATCTTTTCCATGAAAACATATAATGGTCGACGATCTTTGATCTCATTGATGGTATCGCTTTCAAACGACAATAAATGCGCCGCATCCGTGGGAAAAGCCCTGAAGGTCATTGTTCTGGAGGAGAGCAATGGGAAATGATAGAAAAACGGCGGTCTCTTGGCATCAATGAGGATTTGGGTCTCAAAACTACTGATCAAGGCCACTCGCTCATCCGGTTTTGTCAGGCGGCATATCATCGCCGTATCCTCCGAAAAGTTAACCTGGCTGCGATAATACTCCACCAGGGCCGCATCATCCTTAAAATCATCTTCCGTGCGGATATCTTCCTGGCCATTGCCTAGATCGTTCAACGGCAATTTGTCCTCTTCCTTAACCTTTTTATACATTCCGTTAAAATATCCTTGCCTGTCCGGGAAACGCTGGATCACCAAATTATCTGTCATAGGATTACGGGAAAGATTGATCAGATTAGGATAGGCCAAATAATTCTGATTGGTCAACAGGGCATAAAAACTTAAAATCACAGCCGCCGCCTTAAGCCTTTTCTGCCAAACCAACGGCAAGAATTCCAGACAATGCATAAACCAAAAACAAACGACCAGCACAAAGGGCAATGCGTTCACGTAATAACTGGTGATCGCAGCTCTTACCACATAGTACTGGTAATTGGCCAAACCATAAATACAGAGCAGGGCCGCAAATAGCCATTCTTTCTTGATCTTCTCTGTATATAAACCGACGCTAATATACAAAAGTGTTGCTATATACGTGAATGGCATGACCATACTCATGATAAAAGCCCAAAAATGACGGTATTTCAAACTCTCGAACATCGGCAGCGAGGCCCTGAAAGGAAAAACATCCATATAATCCAAAAGATCATGCCAAAATTCTTTTTGAAAAATATGCTCTCTATAAGACAATCCAAAAAATATCAAGGCTGCCAAAATCGGCAAGACCCAGCAAAAGTAGTAGCAGCGCTGTTTCAAACGATCGGCCATTATCAGTCGACGTAAAGACGGCAAGAGTATCAAGGCCATCAGATACGCATAAAAAGTGACGACCGCACACATGCCGCTGGAAGTCATATAATAAGCTGCGAAACCGCTTAATACCGCAGCCGCGATCAAGCATCGTGAACGATACGTTCGCATATGCAGCAATAGGGCCGCCATCCACAAGATGTCCAGCCCGAATCGCATCGGCGATGCAGAGGCCACACACCAAACCAGAGGGCTTACCCCGTAATGAAACATCTGCAAACGGAAGATCAGTAAAAAAGCCACCCCTGCGATCAAGGCGGATTTGAGCCAATAACGCACCAGGAAATAGGTTATAATAAAATAGACGATCACGAACCACATCATCACCCTGAGTGCCGGCACATAATCAAAACCTCCAAAAAAATTAATGATCTTTGCAAAAATGATCGGCAGTCCCACCCCGTATTGGCTGAACACATCCACATAAGGCAGTTGCCCCCAGAGCGAGGCCCAACCGACGGACATTATAATAAAATCAAAATGATGCAGCCAATCCCCCATGAATGCCATGGCGATGACCCGTTCTAGATCCGGTATATAGATCATCAGTACGATCAAGAATACCCAGAAAGGCGTGGCATAGGGTTCCCAGGTGATACTTTTCAGCCTTTGATACAAGAACGTCACTGTTTTTATTAATTCCGGATAGAATATTTTACTAAGCAAGGCCATGATGATCAGCGCAATGAGTGCCCCATGGGCTAATTGGGGACTATTAAAATACACAAGGATCTTAAAAAGCGCACTGATCATCAAGAAGGTCACTGTCCCTTCAATAATGAGAAACCAATAATTGATAGGTTTGTGGTAATACCGAAAGATTATTTTTCCAGTCCCTACGGCCACAGCAATAAAAAAGATGTAGATCAATATGTCCCATTTAGGCGCCATTCGCCCTACTGCTTCCGGTAGCAGGGAATCGTTGATCAATAGCCCTGCCGGCCCCCAGCCCAAGACCATGATCAAGGCCACGGCCGCCTGTAAGGCCCATAAACAAGCCAAAACGGATAGCAAAACAATCTCTTGATTAGACCTTTTCATATTTTTTATCGCCGCTGTAACGCCACCAAAAAACCTTGATGGGCATAGATCTGATAATGATTACGCAAATAACCCAATACAGAACCAAGTCCGCTATTGCCCAAAACTTGAGGCGACAACGCCAACAGGCGCTGATCGACAAAAACATATAACGCATTCTCATCGGTAATGCTATCGATCAATTCCAGGCATTGTTTTTTAGTTTGCAATTTTAATCCGCCGGGATCATTGTTCGAACTTGAAAACATCACTGGGAAATCCCGGAATAAGGGCTGGCGATGGGCTTGCATTAATATGGTGGTCTCAAAATTACTGAGTAATACCACCCGCTGGTCTTCCTGGGTCAACTGTCTGATCAACGCCGCTGACTTTTCAATCGCATCAAAATGTTCAAAAGTCATTCTTTCGCTGGTAAAACGATCTTTGTTCTGAAAAATACTGTTGGGATAGATCAGCATCAGGCGATTGGTCAATAAAGCCCCTGTGACCAACAAAATCCCTCCAACATATATCCCACGCCTGGCCAATAGTGTCGAAGAAGAAAGTAATTGCTTCAACCACCACAGCATGATCAAGATCGCCGGCACCATCAACGAACCGTAATAACCGATGGCCGGATGTTCCAGATAATCGACAAATATCATCAAACCATAAATACAAAAAATGATGGGCATGCGGAATGATAACGCATTTTGAGTATCTTTTTTCCCCATCAACACCAGTAAATTAAATACATAAAACACCGGCACAAAGTAACCCATGAAATACGGAAAGAATTGCCTTACCCTTAAAGGGGCCATCAAGGGTTGATTATCCAGCCCTAACGCTTCCATGTACCCATTGGATTTAAACCAACCCACCACAAGTACTGCGCCTATCAAAAGTACAACCGCATTAAAATTCTTAGGATACTTCCATGACACAAACCACAGCCCAAAAAATAAAACAATATCCCATCCATGCGACAAAAATGTATTGGCCGGATTGATCCAGATACAAGGAGAAGCCCCGTAATAAAACATCCCCATTTTAATGGTTAACAAGGCCCCGATGAGGCCCAAGCTCCAACTTTTAAGCCATACGCGTATAAAATAGAATAATCCGACGATGTAGACCATTGCCAGGATGACCAAGATCTGGATAATAGCCTCGTAACCCAAAAACCAGCCATGCCTGATAAACCACCCGGCTAGGGCATCAAGATGATTCCATTGGTCCCAAACTAGGGCTAATCCAACGACATCCTGCGGCCTTGGGATATAAAGCAAAACAACCACTCCCACGATAAACACAACCTGCAGGGCCATGCTGTACCATGGAGGATAAGCTTTTATGCTAAGAAAGGATTTCTGATGACTGTAGAACCTTTCAATTTCAGGAAAAAATATTTTGGAAAGTGCCGCCAGAGCGCAGACCACGCAAAAAAACGGCTGCAGCCAGGTTGAATTTTCATAAGGCAGAATATTCCAGAAGGGATAACGATAGGTGGTCCACTTGAAAAAACAAAACACCATTAAAAAACACCATACCGATTCCAGTCCCAGCCAAAGCTTGAACTTGCGGCGGGTATCTGAATTATCCAGCCTAAGTAAAACCCATTTCACACCCAAGGCCATGAGAACTATACTTGTGACGACGAATACAACATAAAATAATGCATCCCTGCTGGGTTCGACCCCTTTAAAGAATGGGTCCGACCAAAATGCGGAAAAAGGGATAAAGCTATAGACATAAATCACCACGGCCAAAAACTGCACAGCTAAAAGCAAAACAGCCGCGATCAATAACCATAGATATAAATTCTTAACCATTCTTTATTGCATCCTTTTTAAAGCCACTAAATATTCCCCCTGGGCAACGGGAGCATAATGCGTACGCACATAATTGATCAACGGTATCAGCGACGGATAATTGAACAAAAAGGCCTGCGGAACTTCGTTAACCATAAAGATCTTTTCCATAAAAACATAGGGCGGTTTCACTCTTTCAAATTTATTAATAGTTTTGGCCATCTGATCGGTTGTGTAGATGCTGCAGACCTCAAAAGAACGCATTTTCATCGGCCGTGAAATCAAAAGAGGGAAGTAATAAAAGAAGGTTTTACGGTTAGATTGCATCAATAATTCTGTTTCAAAGCTGCTGATCAAAGGCACCTCTTCCGAATGTGCCGTCAAGGAGCGGATAAGATCAGAGTCACGGGTAAACCGGCTATGCTCACGGTAATATTGGACCAAGGCCGCGTCATCGGCAAAATCACTTTCAGCCAATAATTCTTCCTGTGTGCCTCCCAGAGAGTTGACAGATAACTTAAGTTCAGGATTAAAATTCCGGAATAAATGATTAAAATAAGGATTCCCGTCAGGTAATGGTAAGGCCACCTGCGTGTCTGTCAAAGGATGGGATGATAAGCTCAACATGTTAGGATAGGCCAGGAACAGATGGTTCGTCAATAAGGCCCATAGAGCGACCGCCGCCAATACCAGGCGCACGGGCGTTCTTTTTTCTTGTTTCAAGGAATCAATAACTTGTTTTAGCCAAAAACCCAACACAAAAACCAACGGTAGAATAACGGCGTAATAACTTGTTCCCGTTGAACGAGCAATGTAATAATGATACACGCCTAGCCCGTAAAAGCACAACACTACCGCCATCCACTCCTCTTTCTTAGACAGACTAAATGCCAGGCGACTGATCAGGATCAACAAGGTCAAAACATAAACCATAGGCAGCACAAAACCCATGAATGACTCCAGATATTTATGGTCTAGCAAAGTCTTATACATAGGAACCAGACCAAAACCGCTGGTAAAATACGTAATGAACTCACCTATATTATTCCAAAACTCTGCCGTCACTATGTGCGGACCAATGGTAAGGAACAATAAAAATGCCGCTGTAACTATAGGAAGTACTAATAAAAATCCATCCCTCAGACGCAGCCGGAAATGCTTGCGCCAAACAGGCAAAAACCATAATAATAAAATATAGGCCTCAAACGAAGCCGTGGCATATAGTCCCTCGGAGGTTATATAATACATCCCAAAACCGCACGCTGCCCCTGCCCAGGCAAGCCATGTTTTCTTCCCTGTTTTGATATGCATCCACAAGCACCAAAAATAAAACACATCATAAACAAAACGCATCGGTGTTGCGCTGCCATAGGTAAAGACGAAGGGAAAAACGCCGGGATGGAACATCTGCCATTTGATCCCTAAAAGCATCACGGCAGATACGAGCAATATGGACCCCAACCATTGACGAAGAAGAAAATACCAGGCCAAATAATACACCAGACTACCCATCACCATCACAGCCATCACATGCTCATAACTAAATCCGCCAAAGAATTGCGCCAAACGACTGATCACAACAACAAAGCCGATCCCGTACTGGCTGATAATATCCACATCTAGGGTCTGTCCGGATAAATAAGCCCAGCCAGGCCCCATGATAAAACTGTCATTATGATGGAATTGCTCCCCGATAAAATTCCGAGCTACCACCCCCTGTATATTAGGAATATAAAGCAAAATACATAAACCCAGTGGTACCCCCCACTCAAAAATACGCTGCCAACGCGGTGCTGTTTGGGCATAACAAAGAGCTACCCAAAGCTTCGCCGCCCAATCTTGCCACCGGTCACAAAACAATTTACACAGTAAAACAGCTATCGAAAGAACAATAAAGGCATTCTCTGCCAAAGCATGACGATTGGGATATACAATTAATTTAAATGCGGCACTACTCCACAAAAACGTTAATAAAATCTCCGCTATCCAATACACCTGCCAGAACTTTAACAGATCCTTGGTATTCAATGTCCTGCGATTAACCCATAATAAAATAATCTGAAACAAAAAAGCTGAGCTCAATACTAAATGATAAATAAACGTTTTCCATTCCGGCTTGAGTAAATATCTCCACTCGGGCAGCACCTGTGATGCCAGTGCTGAGGACGCCGGATAGTGACTAAGAATAAAAGCAGCTGCCAAAAGAACCTGCCATGCCCATAACAGGCTAAGCAGGGTCAGAAAAATTAAATTACGGTTAAATACAGGCAGGTTTGTCATTTTAATTTTAAGGCTGTCAGGTATTGTCCTTGAGCCTCATATTGATAGTGCAAGCGTATATACGCCATTAATTGCTTAAAACCTTCGTTACTTTCTTCATAGGCTTGAGCTTGGGGCCCCTGGAACAAGCGCGTCTGGATAAAAATATTTAATGGTTTTTGGACGTCCAGTTGGTTCAACGTACGCTGTAATCTTGCATAGGTATGAAGATAAATGCCTCGTAATTTATCGCCTTGCATATGCTCGGATTCCATCATGGGAAAATAATAGAAAAATGGCGGACGATTAGCCTGCATCAGTATTTTAGTTTCGAAACTGCTGATCAAGGCCACTGGCTCTTGGGGGGAAGTCAAATCATCGATCAGGGAAGCATCACGGCCAAAATCAAACTGCTGTACATAAAATTTTTTCTCCATAGACCAGTCATATCCTGATAAATCAAGGCAATTGGGATAATATGAAAATAAATAACTGGTAGTCAATCCCACAAAAGCCCATGCGCATAAAATAAGTTTTATCCTTCTTTGCCAATGCTCCTGACAACAACTTAGCAAAGCCTGAAGCCAAAACAGCAAGACAAGGATAAAAGGTATTACAACGGCATAATAACTGGTCACGCCCGAACGATGGATAAAATAATGATACAATTCCAAACCGTAAACACTAACAAGGATCATAAATAAATGCGGCTGGGACCGACGAAATATAAACATCCCTAAGCTGTATAATAAAGTCCCCACATAGGCCGCCGGGATCAAAAAGCCCATACAGAAAGCAAAAAACTGCTTGTCTTTTAAACCCTCGGTAATGGGCAAGGCTCCCCAGCCCTGTAAAAACAAGGTTGCAAATTCAAAAGTATTGTGCCAAAAATCACTTGTCCCCACCAGTGAGCCATAAATTATGCTCAATAGGCTCAACCCCACGATCCAGGGAGTTAACACCAACCCTATCATCTGACCCAGCACCTTGGTCCCTTTTTGATAAACGCCGGCAGCGGAGGCTGTCAACAAGGTCACGAACATATAAAAGCCCACATCCATCGTCCAAACAAGCCCTATTCCGTTGATGAATGCTGCTGCCAGCAACCAGCGCAATCTCAAATCCAGTGTGAAACGCAAAATAAAGAATAAAAAGAAAACATCAGGCAAAAAGCGCAAAGGGGTGGCGCTGGGATAGATCCAGATCAGCGGGACGACACCCCAATGAAAAAATTGTAATTTAATGGCCAAAATAACCGCGAAAAAAGCGAGTGCAATGCTTCCTAGCCAATAACGCAAGAGCCCGTAAAATAAAAGATAATACACCCCAGACAAGACGATCATCAGGCTGACGGCATGCGCGTAACTAAAGCCCCCGGAAAATTTCATCAGCCCATCGAAAACGATCGGTACGATCAAGCTGTATTCGCTGGTCACATCCTTATTGAGTATCAAGCCGTTATGATGAGCCCATGCAGGAGACATAATAAAACTATCAAGATGATAAAACTTGTCATAGCTGAACATGCGGGCCAATACTTCTTTAAGATCGGGAGCGAAGATCAATGCGATCAAGATCAAGATAACCCCCGCATCCATTAAAAAAATCCCCCACCCGGGAATTGTCTGGCTCAATGCCTTTGCCCCAGCTGACTTCATGAAACGCTGACATTCTGGCCAAAAAATACGGACAAGGATCCCAAGTCCTAAGGCGGCATAAAACAGATCCCTGGCCCACCCTGGATTGCCCCATAAAAGAATCTTAAAAACAGCAAAGCTTTGGATAATGACTATGCCCGCCATGGTACAAATATACGGCAGAAACCTGCGCCATAAATTCTCATCTCCCAAACGCCGACGATTAATGAACGTCATTAACCCTTGCAAGCCCAACGCCGCGGCTATCCAAACATGATAAAAAAACATATCTCTTTTCGGATGCACATCGTACAACGAGATGGGATAAAGTGTTTTGACGAACGGAGAGACGGCGTAAGGGATAAAATGATAAACTAAAACAACAATAATGAGGACTTGCAAGGCTTCGATCAGTGAAAGCAATGCGAAGGTGATGATATTAGCCGTGTATTTATCAAAAAATGTTTTATTCATGCGAATTCAAACACCGTTTTATTGCGGTAATCCGTAGGTTGAACTCACAATATAGGCAGGACGCATTTTGGTTTGTTCATGAACTGAGTTTAAATATAGCCCGATCATTCCCAGACAAAATAGCTGTACTCCCCCGATAAAAAGAATGGCCACCATTAATGCCGTCCAGCCTGGCACCGCCTGACCGGAGAATTTTTGATAAAGGGCATGAAAAATAACAAAAATATCGACGATGATAGCAATTAATCCGCAATAGGAAGCTATGCGCAAAGGAACCGATGAAAAATTAACGATCGCTGCATTTAGAAAATGCCCCATGACCCCGCGGCCCAATACAAAGAATTTACTTTTTCCCGCAAAACGGGACTCACGATGATAGGAAATAAAACTTTGTTTAAAGCCCACATAGGCCACGATCCCGCGCATAAACGGGTTGATCTCTTTAAACTGCAAAATTTGATCAACCACCTTGCGGGAAAGAAGTTTGAAGTCACCGGCTTGGGGCTTGATAGGGACATTACAATAGCGGTTAAGTATAAAGTACCCGACATCAATGACAAAGAGCCTGAATTTTGGCTCTCCCTGCCGGCTAAGCCGCACAGTGTTGACAACCTCTAGCTGATCATCACTCATATACTCTTCTAACATTTTTATAATAAATTCCGGAGGGTCCTGGAGGTCCGCGTCCATATAGATGATAGCTTCCCCCTTGGCATAGGCAAAACCGGCCATCACACAAGGAACAACCCCGAAGACACGGGACATATTAAGGACACAAATGTCCTTGTGTCCCTGATCCAACTTCAATAGTAGCCCCAAGGAATTATCACTGGAAGCATCATTGACAAAGATCATTTGATGTCCTGTGATCAGGTTCTTTTGCAAAGCCTCAGCCATGACCGCACGCACGCGACGTACAAGTTCGGGGATAACACGCTCTTCATTACGGAAAGAAAAGACGATCGATAAGAAAACAGGGGATTTCACTGATTGATCCATTTTTTTAAAATACCAGCAATTGCATCAAAAATAAAGAAGAAATTTTTACGGCTGATCACCCGGTAAAGACCGTCCTTTTCAACAATATCCCCTGATCCCACTAAACGCCGCAAACGCATATCCACAATTTTTTCTGCATTATATTTCTGCAGCAATTCCCCCTTGGATAACCCTGTGCTTGAAGCTGATATTTCACGCACCAAGCGCATCCGCACGGATGTCTCATAGGGTCCGAATATACAAAGGATATATACGAAAGAAAGTAATCCCTGGATCGCCAAGGCTAAGAGGGCCGCACACACCCATGCCTGAAAGGAAGCATCCGCTGCTTTAAAAATATAAAGAATTCCCATAAGCAATACGGGAAATCCCATAACAGCCAACACACATACCAGCAGTGATCTTAACAAGCGTTCAGGACGTACCCAACGAAAAGTGATCAAATGGATCAATAAAAAGAACCCGAATGAAAAAAAACCCACACCTGCAGTCAACACATCCATGGTCATCTAACCTTACCCCCCCGTATTGCGTCCCAGGATCAATTGCATAAAACTCAAGGTTGCTGCGATCTTTTGGCCTTCTGAAGTAAGAACATACCGGCCATCGATCTGTTTAACACATCCACTGGCACACAGATCATTGAGACGCGTCATGATAAAATCTTCCTTTCGTACAGAAGCTACAATATCGCCATATGATAATTGACCTCTTTGAGATATCGCCAAAAGTATTTTCTTAGAAGGGCTTGTTAATTGGGTAAGCACGTAAAAACATAGATAGATAGGGGCCAATAATATAAAAATGATCCCGGCGGTGATCCTAAATGGCAGGCCCCACCAAGAACTCGGATCAAGACCGGATGTCATCAATGGCGTCCTTACCAGTATTATGTAAACAACCAACGCAATAAAAGAAATAAAAATAAAAGCCTTGGCCTGTAACCCCGGTTTTCTGGCCTGACGACAGTAACATACATGGGCAAGGACCGAAGCTATAAACAACAACACGATCAAAAAGATATAAAACATATTTTACTTTCGCTTCATGGCCACTAAAAAATATCCAATCTTATACGGCTCATAATGTTCGTAAATATAATTGAGGATCGGCAAGATCCTTTCATTCTCTATGGCATAACGCTTAGGCATATCGCGATTCAAATAAATACGTTCCATAAAAATGTATTCCGGCTTATCAAGCGCTAAACCCTCGACCATGCTTTTTATCTGACTTCTAAGAAAAACATTGGCGATGATGCGTGAGTATGTCCGCATATACATCGGCCGGTCTTCCACTAACGGGAAGAAATAAAAATACGGCTTACGCTTGGCCTGCATCAGAATCTTAATATCAAAACTACTGATCAAAGGCGCCTTGGCATCAGGGGCTGTCAATCCATCGATCAGGGCCGCATCGGGGGTAAAATCAAATTCTTTTTGCCAGTACTTCTTAAGCTCATCATCATCCTTGAAATAATCCGACCGCAAGATCAAACGCTCATCTTGTTCGCCTATAGAATTGGTTGATAATTTAAAGTCTTCCTTATAGGCTGAAAATTTGTGATGATAATAAGGCCTGCCGTCGGGCAGCGGCCTTGCCACCAAAGGGTCTGTATAGGGATTCCGCGAAAAACTCAAAAGATTGGGATGGCTGATAAAATCATGGTTCGTCAATAAACAAAAAGCACAAAAAGCGGCTAAAGCTAGCGCTATTTTAAAACGACTTAGATCAGGCAATGACGAAAGCCAAAGATCAAGCCAATGGAAAACCACAAAAACAAAAGGAACCGCCCGCATATAATAATCATTCCCTACCGCTTGACTGGCATAATGCTGGTACATGCTTAAGCCATAAACTGACAATACCACGATAAAAATATCCTTATACCTGGCTTTGCCTAAGTAAAACATGATCCCGATAAAAATCATGCTAAATATATACACTATCGGGAAAAAACAACCAAAGGTGACATCCCAGAAGTGAGCCGTCTCGATCCCTCGCAAATAATCTGCCCGGAAAAAGCCCATCGAGGCCAATAGCGGAAACTCCACCACATGATGCCAAAATTCTGCTGTCCATACATGCTGTCCTACCGACAACCATATCAAGAAACACGCGCTGATGAAGGGTAGGCCAAAATAAATGATCAAATTAAGAATATCTTCCCTTTTTTTATAAATGTAAGGGCGAAATGACGGAGAAAGTAAATGCAAGATCAAATAAACGGACAGGCCGCAGAACAAATCAGCACCGGTTGTAACAACATAATAAAGAGATAACCCCACCATGGCACTGGCAAAATACAGGTAACGGGGACGATGCGTATGAATATGAGCAAGGAGGGACGCCATAAAAAAAACATCGAGGCAAGAGCGCATCACCTTCCCGTTAGGATAGGTAAAGGTCATCGGATAAGAAAAACTGTAAAACATCTGCACCTTGATAAGCACCAAGATGGCCGCAATGGCTATCAAGATATTCCCATACCAGCGTCTCATTAACAGATACAGTAACAGGTAATAAATAATACATACCCACATGATCAGCACAAAAACATGCTCATAACTAAACCCGCCCATCCATTGGGTTAGATGGCCGATAATGATAGGCATCCCAAACCCATACTCAGAGAAATTATCAACGTAGAGCAAGTTGCCTGAAACGCTGACCCAACCCGGGGCCATGATAAAGCTATTGAAATGATCGTATTGTTCCCCCACGAACATTTTGGCCAAGGCCGCTTGCGGATCAGGGAGATATATGGCAAGAACGATAAAGACCAAAAATAACACGTCCACCAATCTTCTAAAAACAAGAATGTGGCGAACATCCAAAGCAAATAGCCAGCAACTGCGGGCGATCCGGCAAAGTTCAGGCCAAAATATTTTATTGAGGATCCCCAGGACCAAAAGGACACGAAATGCGATCGTCGCTAATTGGGGAAAATTATCATAGATAATGAGCTTCCACCAGGCGCATAATAACAAACCTGTCCATAGGGACTCCAACGCAAGATAAGCCAACAAGGAATGAGTAAGTTCCGGTTGATCCAGCCGTTTTGAAAATACTTTCAAAGACACAAGCAGGATCGATACAGCGCTGATCATAAAAACTAAAAAGAACCAAATGTCCTGTTTGGGCCTGAAAAGCCCCTGCCATTCGTTAAGCAGGTCCTTCCACCCTGCCGGCTGGAAATGGATCAACGAAAGGATCCCCTGCAGATACATCAAGACCTGTAGGGCCAAAACGAAAGATAGGACACAGCAACAGATGAGATTGATCGTATCCGTCGAAAAAAATTGTTTAAATTTTCGCAAGGTCATCGTTGTCATTTTCTTTTTAGTTCCAAAAGAAATTGGCCTTCTTTTTCCAGGGAATAATGCTGCCGGAAATAAAGCGCCAAGGTGGTCAAGGATTGATAATACTGATAATATTCCCCGGGCAATTGACCCAAGATCAATTTCTTTTCTACAAATACCCTTTGGGGTTTTGCTTGCTCAAGCTGCTGAAGGATGGATTGAAGCTCCCCGGATGTTTGGATCGCCATCCCGCCGAATTGAGGCGCTCCCATATGGATAGTATCGATCAGCGGCACCCATTTAAAGAATGATCGTCGATCAGCCTTCATCAGGATCTGGGTTTCAAAACTGCTTATTAAGACCACCTTCTCATCTACGGAAGTCTGCTCCTTGATAAGATCGGCATCGGTGGTGAAATCGAAATTATCTTGGGTCAACTTCTTCTCCGATGACCAATCATAACCGGCTATATTTAGGGCATTAGGATAATAAACAAAAAGCTGATTGGTCATCAACGCTCCTGCGTTGAGCACAACCCAGGCAATTAAAATGATCTTGCGTGCCAAAGGACTGGCAAAATCTGCTATATGCTTGATCCAGAAGCAAAGGACCAATACAAACGGTACTCCTACCGCATAATAGTTATCCAATGACGATTGCCAGAGATGGTATTGATAAAGGCCTAACCCGTAAATACTGATCACGGCAGCTATTATATGGACCCGTCGGATCTTATCGAAAAAACACAAAGTTCCGATACCTAAAACCGTCATCATATAAACACCCGGTATGATAAAGGCCATGACAAAGGCAAAAAACTGCAAATTCCTAAGACAATCATAGAACGGGACCGCCCCCAATCCTCGACTCAAGCGATAGGCTCCTTCAAAAGTATTTTGCCAAAATACCGGATCCACCATTCCCTCACCCTTGACTAATCCGATCAATCCCAGACCGACCAGCCAGGGCGTCACGACAAGCCTCAACATTGTGAATTTAGGCAACTTAATCTTGATGAGTAAGAAGATCAAATACGCATAAAAGGCCATTAACAAAGCAAAACCGGTATCCACCATATATCCCAATGAAATCCCTACCCCTACACAAGCAGCCCATAACCACTTCTTATTATTCTTTTGGCTGAATTGAACCAAGGCAATTAACACGAATATATCCGGTAAATACCGAAGGCATGTTTTTTGAGGATAGATCCATATCAGAGGTGCCCCCGAAGCATTAAATAAATGCAGCTTGATCAACAGCAATATGCCCCCTATGGCGATCAAGGCACTACCCAGCCAAAGCCGAAGGAACAAATAAGAAGCCAGTAAATAAAGGATCACCAGGGTCATGCAGCATGCCATGATATGGATATAATCAAACCCGCCGGTGAATTTTGATAAGCCTGTGATCAGGGCCGGGAGAACAGCTCCCCAGGGGCTTAAGGCATCGCCATTAAGGCTTGCTCCATTCAGATAAGCCCAGCCGGGCCCAACTAAATACCTGTCCCAATCGAGAAAACGCCCCCAAATAAAGGTGCGGGAAATCGCCCTTCCTATATCAGGCACGTATAGCAACCCGATAATAATGAATACCGCAAGCGTATCTACGCTTCGCATCATCCAGGGTTTGGACCCGAGCAACGACAATTTCCCATAAATATTCCTAACCGTCCCTGAGACTTCCGGCCAAAACACTCTTGTCAATATACCTGCCCCTAATCCGGTATACAAAAGATGCTCCGCCCAGCTGGGGTTTTGATAGACCGAAATTTTAAAAACTGCAAACAATTGGAATGCGAGTAAGAGCAGCTGCGTCATCGTAAAACCAGCCAGTCCCCTTACCCACGACGGGTTTTTAAGTTTCTCTCGTCCCCAGATGACAAAAGCAAAGGCAAAAATAATACTGGTAAGAACAAAAAATTGGTAAAGTTCGAGCTGTCTGTTTACTTTTGAATCTGCCAGGTCCATCGTGAAGATCTGAGAAATGAGGTGTTCATTATGATAGGGGAAATGATCGGAAAGTATTACCGCAATGATGAGAACCTGAAGTGACTCCACAAAAATGCAGCAAACGGCCAGCAGCCATTGCCTTGCTTGAGGGGACTTGTATTCTAAAATGCTCATTGCTTTAATTCTTTCTTTACGTGGACCCTGCTTTTTCGACCCCACAGCACATTTTTCTTGGCAAATTCCTTCATATCCCCTGTTATCCCTTTATCATAACAAATATGTAAATAGGCCATTTCTTCCGGTTCCCAGTAGATATTGCCAAATCTCTCGTCGGTCTGCGCCCTGGAATGCCCTTTAGTTATACCCCGGGCTATCTGATAGAACCTTTCAATAGCCGTATCAGGAATATGCTCAACGCCAAAGCTATTAGTTAATTGGTTGCTCCAGGCAAAAACTGCACACTCGATCCAATCCTCTTGAGACATGGTTGCAGTTTCAATAATGATGTCCTCATATTCCTCAACCATTTCTTCCTTACGAATTTCACCATGTATCTCTGTCAAAGGCACGCGCACCGTCTTGATCCCATGCCGGGCAATATATGACGGGTCAGCCATTTCGGTATTGGGCAGGACCGTACAATGATAGACAAATAACTGGGTTGGGCTATCTGCTATTTCCGAGATAGCTTGTTTGAAACTTTCTTTCGTTTCTCCCGGCATGCCGAGGATGATCTCCGTGTAGGTGGCAATGCCTTCCTGGTGATAACGTTCCCGAAGATGATCGTATACGGAAAGATTGATATTTGAACGTGATATATTATCCAAAGCAACTTTATTGTTGGACTGTCTGGCCAAGGTCACGGCTTTAGCCAATCCCGCTTGGTGCAAAATAAGAGCGGTTTTGAACACATTTTCTTCTTTGTTCTTTCCATAGCAGACACGGATCTTTTCCGGGTAACCATACTTCTCCTTGACGGCGGCATAGATCCTGGCAACTTCCTGGTCCCTTTCATACATGCCGAAATTAGCATCAGCCATGAATATATATTTTATTTTATTCCGGCCTATCCATTGGGCCTCTTGACGGACATGTTCAAATAGGTGGTGACGGACCTTCTTTTCTTCAAATCCCTGCCCCCAATAACAGAATGAGCAGGAAAAGGGACACCCCCTGTTTGTTTCCACGATCGCCTGGAATGTGCATTCAGGAAAATCCCGTAAAATCTTGTCAAATAATCCCACCGTATACGGCGACGGATAATCCCGTAAATTATGCTCATCAATGCCGACCGTCTCATTGATGAGTTTAGCCAACAACATGACAAATTTTTTCTCACCCTCTTCGGTGATGATATGATCGATAAAAGGATATTTTTCTTGGTCACGGGCAGAAACTTGAGGCCCCCCGAATACGATCACACACTGCGGCCATCTTTGTTTGACCATTTGAGCGACCGTTAGATTCAACTGATGATTCCAGATAGAAACTGAAAAAGCCATTAGAAAGGGCTTATCAACATCTTTGATCATCCTCGCCGGGGTGTCACGCATGAATATAAACGGCATGAATTCATAATTCTCATTGATAACACGAAACGTCTGGGCATAGGATTGCAATACGCCCGATACCAACGGCAAATAAAAAGTATTGCCCATCGGGATTTGCGACTCGAAGAAGTAAACTCTGCGTTTCACAGCCAAATTCCTTTTTTTATTCCATGCCCCTGACATGCTCAAGCAAGAACTCTACTGATTGCTCCAAGCTATAACGCGGCTCCCAACCGGTCCTCTCCACAAACCGTGTGACGTCAACAACCTGATTCGTGATATCTGTAGGACGCATTAAGGCAGGATCTTGATAAGTCTTGATCGGGCATTTAGCTTTTTTGATCAATAGGTCCAGGAATTGCCCAACCGAAATGATCCCCTTGCCTCCAATATTATAAGGAAGCCCGTATTCACATTGCTCGGAGGCTATCCAATACGCATGGACGATGTCCCTCACATCGATCAGGGTCCTTATCGATTGTAAATTCCCGTGATGCAGCTTGTCTTTTTTACCCTCTTCGATCAGTTTGATCTGATAGGCAAACCAGGTTGAGAATATCTCCATGCGCCGGGGGCAGATATAAGCAAAGGCCCTGGTAATGACGGCTTTAAGTTTGTACGACATAAAGTAGGCATACACCAAAGATTCCTGGCAGAGCTTGCTGGCGGCATAAGGATTGACCGGCATACGTCTATGCTCTTCGGTTATAGGAACTACTTTAGGATCGCCATAAACCTCTGATGTGCTGCACTGATTATAGATGGTGTCCGGGCATTCTAACCGGATGCCCTCCAATAGATTGGCTGTTGACATCATATTATTTTGAAGGACAGCTAGCGGCGTTTCAAAAGCCATGCGTACATTCGCATGGGCGGCAAGGTTAAATACCTTTACCGGTTTAACGACTCTCAAGACACGGATAAGGCTGGAAAGATCATTGAGATCACACTCGTGCATGATGACTTTATCTTTCACCGCTGAAAGATTATTAGAATGAGTAGTGCTGTGCCACCGGCTGAGACCATGACATTGCACTTCGGGATGTTCCCTGACGATATATTCGCAAAGATAGCTCCCTGCGGCACCGTTGGCCCCTGCGACAAGTATATTATCCATGATCCCCCTCCTGAATTCCTTTTCTGATTTCTTCGACGATATCATTCACCTTGATGGCTTTTAAACATAGATTATCCCGGCATGCTGATTTGCGGTGATTAAACGCTGAAAGACACGGAGAGCACGGCCAGTGACTATAGAAAACCTTTGTGCTGCTCGACAGTGGCGCAAATATTTGGGGAGATTCCGGACCGAAGAGAACATATTTCCTGATCGGTGTCAGGATGGCCAAATGACCCAAACCGCCATCGTTGACTATTAAGGCGTGGCTCATCAAGAAAATTTCCATCAATTGTTTGAGGCTTGTCTGACCGCAATAATTCCGCATACGTTTATGTTTTAAATCCGCCATCAATTGTTCCGCTTTTCCCCTGGCCCCCGAAGTCCCCACTAACAATAAGACATGACTCTCATCCTTGAGAATGGCCTGCGCCGTTTGTTTAAAATTCTCAATAGGCCATTCCCTTAAAGGGATGTTCCCTTCCCCGGCATTCATTAAGAAAATACGTTTATCCGACGGGATCTCCAAAGGAGATAAACTGACGCGCACATCTTCCCTGGAACGATAAACCGGAAAGGAGATCGCAGCACTGTCAATAGTGCGCTCGACTTCCGGGGAATCCTTGACCGCCAACCTGATCGCCGCGGCCAGGGACAAATAATTGATCGTCACATGTTTTAAAGGATTATACGCCACTTTGTGCGTCAGAAAATTCCCCCTGTAAAGCCCTTCATATCCATAAGCGTAAAACCCGACGGTCTTTCTCGCCCAGGAAAAAAATGTCATCAGGCTGCTGGCGCGCGCAAAGAACTCCAGATCAATGGTCACATCGATCTTTAAAAACAACAGTTTCCACAAAACACGTCCGATATCTTTCACCATAGGGATCACTCCCTCTTCGCTGATGGTGATCACTTCTTTGTCCTTCATAAATCCATCAAATAACTCAAAGATCTCCATGTTTTTGGCAAAGGTCAACACATAGATCTTCGCCTGCGGATATTCTTCCTCGATCTTCTTAAAAAAAGGATAGGCCTGGACCACTGCGCCCAATTCAGCAAGTTTGATCACCAAAATTTTCTTAGGAACCGCCGGACTACGGGCAAAAAAGCGTAACCACCATCGCCGCAGATAAGCAACAGGTGATAATAGCAGGCACAAGGGAATGCCCACCCAAAAATCAATGCATCTGAATAAGTCAATGATCCCCATCTTTAAAATTGTCCTTAACTGAGCCTTATCAGGCGATGTTGCATTTAAGTCCGACTGCAAGATTACAAAAAATAAAAGGAACAGGAAACGGGAAAAAAACCCTGCGCAGGGTGATAAATCCGCTTTTATTTAATTCCTCAATGATCTCACTGTATAAATTAACATGTTCACTTTTGATATAAATATCATACGATACTCCCGGGTAATGCTTTTTAAACAAACGTTGGGCCGAGATCTTTCTGGCCAATGAATACGCCATTGACCCTTCGCAGGGCAGGACAAATTCACAAAACCCCGACGGCTTCAATAGACGCTTGATCTCCTTAAGCGCGGCGGGTAGATCAGGCAAATGTTCCAAGACATGGACAGACAGGATCCTGTCAAAATAATGATCGGGAAAATCGATCCCTGCCTGAATGTCCCCGCAGACCGGCTTGACGCCAGGGAATTCATTCTTGACCTGATCGACAAAATCCGCCCTAACGTCCAAAGCATAATACTCCTGAGCTTGCAAATTTTCATACTTAATATGCGCCCCGATGCCTGCACCGATCTCAAGGGTTTTACAATTTTTGGGCAAAACATGCCCCTGAAAGATCGCCCGGTGATTAAATTCTTCCATCAGGGAATACTTCTGAGGGTATTCCTTAAGCCATACCTTCA
>Ga0302280_1000064_pt1 | contig 105111 bp, 197 predicted proteins | sample III_Fen_E1_1_FD_198771 | JGI IMG/M metagenome (GOLD analysis project Ga0302280, IMG submission 198771) | Peat permafrost microbial communities from Stordalen Mire near Abisko, Sweden - III_Fen_E1_1 | ecosystem: Environmental > Terrestrial > Soil > Wetlands > Permafrost | place: Sweden: Abisko... | reverse complement strand
AAGTGCCGACTAATATTCCCGTTTATAATTGGCCGACTAATCCTGATTATAATCACTCCCAACGATTGATGGGTAATGCGCTGGCACTGATTGACCCATTGAAATTTGACCAGTTGAATTCTAAATTAGGAGCCTCCAAAAAAGTAAATATTATTATGATTGGATTTGGAAATAAAGGAGAAGAAATGGGACATTATCAAGAATCTAAGTTCTTTGGTGGTCGTAAAAATGATTTGGTAATAACATTTGGGGGCGGCACACGGACTAATGGTGCAACGTGGGCATATGTGTTTGGGTTTACCGAGCGGGAGATTGTAAAACAAAATATTGAGACTATTCTATTAAACAATCCTATCAATGATAATATCCTTAATAATATTGAACTTGAAGTCCGGAGGAATTATGTGATTAAAGACTGGAAAAAGTTTAACTATTTGTCAGTATCTCCGAGTGATTGGGTGTATGGGTGGTATTTTGGGCTGATGTTTGTAATTCAAATTGGACTTTATATATTCTTTCGTATTAGTTCCTTTCGTGATAATTTTATCAATTCGACGGATTATAGTGATTTTGGAACTTATAATAGATATGGTCGTCGGAGATATTAATATGATTAAAGATGAATTAAGTCTTAGTGTCGTTGGCAGTGCTGGCCGGGGTTCCGATTACGATAACTTAGATTTGGATAAATATAATGAAATGTATCGAGTAGCAGATACGCTCATAGATTACATAAATTCAAAATCTCCAACCCCTTTAACGACAATTATTAGTGGAGGTGCGGAATGGCTCGGCCACGCTCTATCAAAAAGAAATTTTAGGAGAAGTCCGCAACTTACATAACATATCATCAGCCAAAATTTTTGAGAATGGCTGGCTTGATGTTGAACCGATTTATCGGGAAGTTGGATGGAATGTTGAATATGATAAACCGGGATATAATGAAACTTATGAGGCATCGTTTAAATTTACAAGAAAGAATTAATTTATGACCAACGATTTACGAGAAAAATTTAAGAAATTGACAACTGATTCCGAGAAACCAACCGGTTCTTTTTTTACCGGACTTGGATTTCCATTATTGATTTTAATAGTAATGGCCTATCTATTCTCTTATGGGTTTGTTGCCTTTAAATTGTGGAATTGGTTCGTCCTGCCGGTGATTGCTGCGAGCGGAGTGGCTAAAATCGGAACTATAATTGGCATGTTTCTTTTAGTGAAGTTGGTAACTTCGAGGATTAATTTCAGCTTACTCTTGAATAGCAAGGAAGAAGAAGAAATTGGCCTTGAAATTGTGACGGTATTTGGATTTCCATGGTTGGTCTTGTTTGTTGGGTTTATAGTCAAATTCTTACTATTATAATATTATGTGGCCTTTTATTTTATTAATGCCGTGGTTGTGGTTTAGCAACAATTGTTCGGATGATAGTGAATATGAGTGGGAACGCAAAGAAGATAGTGATAAATATTATTCGACATTTACTAAAAAATCACCGGTAAGTCGCCCGCTGTGGGCTTTACAAGCTATTGAATTAATCAAGCAAGATTTAACTAATTCTAATATTGAATGGGAAATCCGCAAGGATACTTGTTGGTATTGGCTGACAAAGAAGACGGATACTTATAAAACATCATATACCATCGGGACTGTAATTAAATTGAGCCGGTGGAGTTGTAATTCTTATACCTCATTTGGTAGGTTAGAAGATTGCACTACACACTCAGAAGACCTTGTAATTAGAAGTCTTATTATGAATATTGTTAATAAGAATATATTAACAGTTAATATAGAACGAGATATTGAAATGGATAATAAAGTCAAAGAAATTTTTGGAAAATAATTATGAAAATTTATATCTGTGGCAACGGGGCGTTTGGAACATTTCTTAAAGAATTGTTAAGTCCACATTGCGAATTGGTGGATTATAACGAAGCACAGTCTGTAATCTTAGCGGTTCCGGCTTCGGCATATGATGAATGTGGTAGAAATTATGGTGGCATCCTAAAAAAACACATTGTGAACGTGTGTTCCATCCAAAAATCAACTACCGATACACTATTGAAATATACCGATAATGTAACCAGTATTCATCCGTTGTTTGGAAAAAGAACACCGGCTGATAAGCGCAATTCTATCTTTACTCATTCATGTAATAAAAATCATGATACTTGGTTCAGCACCGAAACGATTGAAAATGATTTTTTAACTTTATTTTCGAAGGTATCCGAAATCATATATTATGATTATTCCAAGCCACTGACTTTAGACGACCAACATCCCAAATTTACACCGGAAAGTCATGATATTTTAATGGCAAAGACTCATGCAACGGCAGTAATGGCGGCGAAACAATTAAAAGTATTTACTGATAGAGTTAGTAATGTTCCTGATGCAATGTTACCCAATTCATTTCGGATGATGAAGCAATTCGTTCAGACGCTTGATGATATGCCGACTGGCACGATTGATAGTATCATGGCCAATCCATATATTTAATATGAAAATTAGAATTAAAAGACAAGAATTGATTAGCGACTTCCCATATATAGTTCAATGTGAAAATGATTCATACTATTGGGTTACGGTTGCTATGGTTAAAAATGCTACATTAGCGGCAAATATGGCACAATTAATTAAACATAATCCTAAAATGCTTGATGGCATGGGATATCTATTTTTATGACTCCCCATACTCTAATTCATAGAATGGCAAATAAAATAATAATGAAAAATGTATTGGGTTGTAGACCTTCAAATTGCCCCTTGACTGGAAATGATAAATCTGGTAAAGTAGGCGAAGTCATTTTAAAGTTGCCAGAAGAGCAACGAGAAATACTTAAACAATTAACGAGCAAAGAAGCTGGAAACATTAGATTATTTTAAATTATTTCATATCTTGCTTATATTTATAATATAGGCACTGACATACTAAAATCATTTATAGGAATACTACCTCTACAACCAACTGTCAGTGCCAACAAAACAGTCCATGGGTTAGGTAGTATTCCTATTTTAAATTAAAAGGCACTGACAGATATGAAAAATAAATCCGAATGGACTAAACAATGTCCAGAATGCAATTCGTTACAATCATATGGACGAAAATATGAACTTTATAGAGCAATACGAAAAAATGCACCTTGCGATACTTGTAATCGCAAAAAACCATCTACTAGAAAACAAAATTTAACTGGTCGGACATATGCAAGATTGAAAGTGCTGTCATTCCATGAAAAACGAGGAATTAACCAATACTGGAAATGTAAATGTAATTGTGGAGAAATTACGATTATTCGACATTCACATTTAACTAGAGGCACTATTAGGTCGTGTGGCTGTAGTCATTTTTATTTACGTTCCAAACATCCACATTGGTCAGGCATCGGAGAAATGTCTGGGTCGTATATACATTCCGTAAAACAATCTACCATAAAAAGAAATTTGAAATTTAATTTGACAAAAGAGGAAATGTGGGATATATTCTTAAAACAAAATCGAAAATGTGCATTGTCTGGAGTGGAGTTAAAATTTCAATCTAGAGGAGATAAGCGGGATGGAACGGCATCTCTCGATAGAATTGATTCAATGCAAGGTTATATTAAAACAAATGTCCAATGGGTTCATAAAATAGTAAATGTTATGAAACAAGATTTAACAGATAAAGAATTTATAGAATGGTGCAACGCAATAACAAAACACAACTTAAAATGAAGCCTAAATCAATCATATTAGTCAGGCATGGGGAAAGTGAAGCCAACGTCGATAAAGCTATTTATAAGACTAAACCGGATTATGCTATGGAACTTACAGAACTTGGTAAACAACAAGCATTGGAAGCCGGTGTTAAGATTAAAAATATCATTGGAGATAAGCATGTTCAATTTTATATTTCTCCGTTTTGGCGAACACGTCAGACTTATCAATTGATAAAGAAATCATTTTCCAATTCTAAAATGTATTCTTGCCCCAGATTACGAGAGCAAGAATGGACTGGTAAATTGCCGTTGGCTGGTTACAGTGAAAATGATGAAACTGCACGAGATGCTTATAGCACATTTTATTATAGATTTCATGGGGGTGAGTCAGTTGCGGATTGCTACGATAGAGTTGGTGGATTTATGGATACTTTACACCGTGATTTTGAAAGGGTCGATTATCCTGATAATGTAATTATTGTTACTCACGGAATGCTACTCCGTGCCTTCCTTACCAGATGGATGCATTTGGATATAGAAGAATTTGAAACATTAAAAAATCCTAAGAACTGTGAATTTCACATTCTAACTCGAAATGAGCGTGGTAAATACGACTTAACGACGGAGTTGGCTAAATGGGATAAGCCACTTCACGACTATAAATATGATTGGAAAAAATTAGAATGACCCGTCAATTACCATATAATATAGGAGATAGATTTATCACTTTACGAGAGATTGTATATAGTGATAGACTTCATAGGTTTGACAGTAAAGTATTTCCTATTGGAAGTATTGTCACTTACAAAGGTGGACATGTAAAACGAGACTTGTGGAATATTATAGAATATCACAAATTTCAATTTGATGGAGATAAGTGTGAATGTCGAATAATAAGTTTCGACGTTTTGAAAAAATTAGATTGACATTTAATCTATTTTGGGTAATATATAAACATGATTACTACTAAACATTTAATTCCCACTGGCTACCTATTTGTAGGTAAATATGATAAGGGACAACTTGAAACTCTTTCTATTGGCGATTATGGGAAGCAATATAATGTCAAAGCAGATTTCCTTGGATTTAATGATGAAATTAAAGGTGTGCCGAACACTTATTGTATGCCATTAAGTGAGAAGTGGGTGGTGACTGTTAGCACTCAGTATGGGTGCAGTGTGGCTTGTCGTTTTTGTTCAGTTCCCAATATTAAATTTGGCGGCAATGCTTCATTCAATGATTTGAAGCAGCAATTGTATAATGCAATTGGTCTATTCTCAGATAAAACTAAATATACTGAACGATTGAATTTGCATTTTGCTCGAATGGGAGACCCCATTTTTAATGAAAATGTATTTGAATTTGCTGAGTGGATTTATAAAAACAAATTACAAATTAAAGCTGATACTGGGTTGAGTATTGAAGTTATCCATCCTGTGCTTACTACTTCTCTTCCGAAGAGATTTAAATTGTTGGAAGAGCGTATCATGCGTTGGTGCGACATTAAGAATAATTTATATAATGGTCAGGCGGGAACTCAGTTTAGCATCAATTCTACGGATGAGGCACAGCGAGAATATATGTTTAATGGTAATCAATTAGATTTGGAGTCATTTTCTAAGATTGCTGCAAAGATGCCGACTCCTATTAGTCGTAAATATTGCCTCAACTTTGCCTATTGCACTGATTATTCAATTGATGCTCAAAAGGTTGCTGATTTGTTTGATAAGGATAAATTTATGATTAAGATTACTCCGATTCATAATAATCCTGAGAGTATTCAGAATAATATCAAAACGGTTGGTGGCTATGATTCTTATACACCCTATAAGAAACCCGAAGAAGAATTGAAAGCTAAGGGGTTTGATGTGCTGGTATTTGTTCCTTCTATGGATGAAGAAGAAGGATTAGTTACATGCGGCAACCTGATTCTTGGTGGTGGTAAGCTAACCTCCAATCCTAATACAGTATTAAAAATTAAAGGTCTATGAAACGTAGAGTTTTCAGCGACAAATTTGTTGATGGTGAGATTGCCAAGATTGATGCAATGTTTGAAAGGGGTAAGAATATTATAACACTTCCCAATAAGTATTCGGAAAATGGAAACATTTATATTTCCGAATTTGACATGGGACAACTCCGGAAATATATTAAGCAATTACAGGACAAATCATACGTTGATGGATTTTGGTATGGTTGGTCATTGCGGGATGGAGTGAAGGATAAAGAATAATGGCATACCAATACAAAAAATTAAAATGTGAAGTGTGTAATAAAGTAGAGTCGTTTAACGATGCCAAAGACATAACCTCAAATCACTGGACAATATTGGCATGGGACGTTGGGACGAATACACCCCGCATTGTCTGTTCAAAGTGTGTTTATCCGGTCAATAAAATTTCAAAGAAAGATATTATTTAAATTATGGAATTAACTACGGCTACGTTGGGAACTGCTGGAATAGTTGGGGGTGCAAGTATATTTGCATTGGCGACGGCTGGTTGGAACTATGTAAAATCTGGATTTAGATATGTTAGTAGTATTATCATAAGTGATACCGACATTAACAAACATGCGTCTTTTGCAGTCATTTCATATTCAATGAAGAATAAGATGAAATCTCCATTTGGTATAAAGAAATATGCCGGTATTAATTCATATGTGCATCCCAATCGGAATAATGAAATAGTTGGGTTTCAAACCTTGGATGGTAACAATATTGGGATTGTAAAATATAAGGGAAGATATGCGCTGATATCAAGCACTAGTCTGGATAATGTAAAGTTAAGAGCCATCCGTGGATGGTTCGATATTGAAGGATTTATTGTGTCGGCAATTGAATATCATAATAAAACTACAAAAAATGTCAAAGAGTTAAACCCCGACAATAAAATACAGAGAAAAGACCGGTTTAAGATTGTAAGAATTGGTCATGTTGATACGAAGACTGAATATAATCAGAAATCACAGAACGAACCAACCGACCACGCCACATCTCCTGTCAGAAGCAACGGCGAAATTATTGAATTAGTATCGCAGGGAGTATTTAGATTATTAAAGTGGGATTTGAAAGATTTAATCGCACAGCCCGAAGAAGGTCAGACTCCGTTTACTGGATATCCATTCCCAAAAGAAGTTCATGACTCAATTAAGTATATTGATTGCTGGATGAAAAACGAGCAGTGGTTTCGTAGTAGGTCTATACCACATCGCACAGGAATTCTTCTTGCTGGAAAGCCGGGAGGTGGTAAATCCACTTTAGTTAAAGCAATTGGAATGACTTATAATTTACCTATTTTTTGCATAGACCTAAACGGGATGACTAATGAAGAATTATGTAGCGCATGGGACGATAGGATATTGTCCAATACTCCGTGCATCGTATTAATAGAAGATATTGATAATATATTTCATGGTAGGGAATATGTAGGTGCAAGTTCCGCTAATTCTACTCATTTGACGTTTGATTGCTTACTGAATTGTATCAGTGGCGTGAAACAGGCAGATGGAGTATTATTAATGATTACAACCAATAATATTAAACATATAGATGAAGCAATTGGACTACCAAATACAAAGACCGGAGTTTCGTCCCGGCCCGGAAGAATAGATAGGATTATTGAACTAGGTAATATGGCTAAAGAACAGCGTCTTATATTGGCTAATTTCATTATGTCAGATTGCCCAGAACTTATTGATAAAACCGTGGAAGATGGTGAAGGTGAGACTCCTGCTCAATTTCAGGCCAGATGTGGGAATATTGCTCTTCAGAAATTTTGGGATATGCAAAATAACGCTATTGGATAGTTACGCAGAAAATAGTTGACTTTTGTTTATAATTTGATATTATATCAAGATGTCAGAGAGCTTAATAATTTTGGGAGACGTGCATTGCAACCTCAATCATTGCATTAAACTTGCAAATGACAATCCTTCTAAAACCATCATTCAGATTGGAGATTTTGGGGTTGGGCTTATGCCGACTAAATTTCTCCAAGAATGTTTGCCTGTAAATTTTAAATTTTTTTGCGGCAACCACGACGACAAAAAAGAAGCAGTTAAATTGCCTAGTTATCTTGGAGAATTTGGAGAATTTAATTCAAATGTATTTTTTGTTGGAGGGGCTGATAGTCGTGATAAAGACACAAGAATTGTCGGGGTTGACTGGTGGGAATATGAAGAAATTTCATATGCCGACTCATTGCGATGTATTGAGGGGTGGAAGTTTAGTAATGCTAAAATATTATTGGCGCATGATTGTCCGCAATATATTGCCGAAGGTTATAAGTTGATATATGATAAATCATTTACTCGGCTGTTACTTGATGAGATGATTAGTATTCGGAAGCCGGAATTGGTAATTTCAGGACATCATCATAAATGGCATGATATTATCCATAATGGAGTAAGACATATTGGATTAAAAATCGACCAGTGCTATGAAATTTAAATGACTTGACATTTAATTTATTTCCGATATACTCCTAAACATGAATATCAAGATTTCACGCAAGGCTTATAATGCAGAATGTATTCGACAGGAACAATCTGTATTGGAAGCAGTAAAGAGGGGGTCTATTTAATGATTGTTGTAGTCGCTCCGAAATTAAACAAATGATAACCGAATCTAAGAAAAATATCAAATTATTGAAAGCTGATAAATTTTTTCCTAAAAAATAAACATGAATGCTATTGGACTAATTTCTCCTTATAAACATAATGGAATGTGGGTGTTTAATGATGCCAATGTTGGTCTCTGTAAAGAGCCATTTGTTGCTGGTATTGATACTATCATTGACCGGTTAGTTAAGGATATTCCAAATGCCAGCAAAGGTTTCAATCTTCTGTTTGCCGCAACTCCATTTCCAACCTATGATATTAAATTGACGTGGCTTCATGAGGAACATGGCGGTAATTGGTATTATTGCTCGGTTTATGATATGCAAGGATGGTTATGCCCTGCTCTGTTTAAATATTTTTCCGAAGCACCTAAAACCTTATATGGAAAAGCAATGGTAAAGGAATAACCTTATGAAGTTGCAAAAATTTAAACCGAAGGATAAAATTACATTTAAGGATGGAAAGCTTACTCGTAAAGGAATAGTTAAATTTTATTATCCCAACGGGCTGGTCAGAATTGAAGAATTAAAAACCAAATCACAATTTCAATTGTGGGAAGATGATATTAAAAACTATGAAAAGTAAAATTAAAAACTGGCTATTATTTAAACTATTTAACCAACAACTATTTGATATAGTTGAAGCAGTCGTTAAATTGGAACGTGCCAATAGGAAATTTTGTATTGATTATGGATATGAAAATGCCGTTGAACAAGCCAAAAAATTTAAATTATGATTACTAATATTGATATAGATATGTTTAAACAGGAATGTGATGCATATATACATTCCTGTAATTGCTTAACTGGTTGTTGGGGAGGACTTGCGGGTATTATGAGACGAAATTACCCCGAAGCATATGACGCAGATTTAAAAACAGCTAAATCAGACCCTAAAAAATTAGGAACATATAGTGTTGCACAGTCCAAAAAAGATGGTCGTTATATATACAATCTCTATGGGCAATTTAACGTTGGTGTCTTTGAAAGACAGACGAACTATGAAGCCTTCTATATTGGATTGGAGGCAATCAAAAACAATATGGTAACACTTGGATTAAAATCGTGCGCTTTACCAAAGTTTATAGGCTCTGCCTTGGGTGGAGCAAACTATTCAATCATTGAAAAAATGATTGAAGTAGTATTTGAAAATAGTGGAATTGATGTTTATATCTGTAATTATGACCCAACTAAGCCAGTAACTATTAATAATCCATCAGTGGATGATGTTCACTGGTATGGTAATTAACTTATGATTATAATAACCGTTTCATTGATACTTTTGTTTATATTTGTGCTAACCAATCGAAATGTTTATTATTGTTATCGGTGCAATTCGTATTATGATGGATTAGGATATTGTCATATATTTTCAATTGGAAATGATTTTAGTGGAGATAAAGTTGTTTGCATTGAGCCATCAAGAACTGAAAAGATGGGTTCTAGAGACTTTTATGATGTATATCCACATTGGCCAGTGGTCGGAAAAGTATATGTAATTAAGGGCTTCAATACATCTGGACCAACCTTACAAGGCATCTGCCAAACTCTAGAATTAGTTGGATATAGTTGTAAAAGGGCTGATACCGGTCTTGAATGTGGATTTGCCGCCTATAGATTTAGATTATTAGATGAAATGAAAGAAGATAGGCGAAAATTGAACGAAGAAGTATCGATATACTCTGGAATATAAGAAATAAAAAAAGAATAGTATGGAATATTCATTTTCTAAAAATTTACATGATTCTGATGGGGATGTTTATGAAGAATGCCTCTTGGTATTTATAGGTGATAACACCATTATTAAATTTAGAGATGCCGATGAATTGGAAGCATTTGCCAATAAAATTTTGGGCAGCATGAAAGAAATTCGAGAAACTAGTTGACTCCTGATTGATAATCAATATACTTCTTTACAACATGAGTATCAAATTTGATTTAAAGAAACAACTATTCCAGATTAATAAACATTGTTCTCGGTGTGAATGTAAACTAGTTGTTCAGAACAATTGCAATCCTAAACGATTATCACATTGGGCAGTCTTGGATGATGACAATACATTAATCTGTTTTAAATGCCGGAATATTGAAAGTAAAATTAAAGATTTTCAGCGTAAGCCGCTATTATTCCGAATTAATAAACATATCAACAATTTTATCCCAATTCGTCAATGGAGACTTAGATTTGGTCATTTTATCTATAGAAATACTAAACAAGGTTGGCTAACTAAGAAATTGAATTAGCATATGAAAATTGAGAAATATACAAATGCGATTAGCGTATCGGGTTGGAGTATATGTTCATGGGGAAATCCAAAATTAACGGCAATCTGTGGGAATTGTGAGGGATTATTTAATACTCGTCAATATGTTACGATAACCAATAGAGGCAATAAAATTGCATTATTTTGTCCGTATTGTCATTATTACAACCTAACAAATCTAGTTCAGACATAAAATATGAATAAACTTATATTTAATGATGAAGAATGGACGTATATTCCAAGTCGAAAATTCCCTCAAGATGCTAAATTAAGTGTTCGGAGACCTTATAATACTGCTAAATATACCTCGAAATGGAGAGATTTGTGCTGGTATAATACGGATAGAGACGTTTGGACTTATATTTCCACATTACCCGCTTGACAAATAATAAAATTTAGATATAGTTGAAATATGATTACTAAAATTAAAACAGTTAAAGGAAAGTTTATAGACGTTTCTGGATATGTTGAAATTGTAAAGGAGAATAAACGTTTAGGACTTAGAAATCATCATAGGACTCCTATTGGGATTAAATGTGATGGAAATTATTTTTGGGTTGAAGATGAAGATAAATTCTTTGATTTAGATAAAAGTTCCGTAAATGAATTTCTATCCCAATTTTCTTAATTTATGAATGTTTTAATTAATCATTGTTGGTGTTCAGATTCTAATTGGGGTGGTCAATATAATTGTCGGGTGATTGTATCTATTGATATGGTTCCTATAGGTAAAAGTTATTATGACGACCACGAACCTGATTGGCTTAATCTAATTGATGAAGTTGAGTTAGATGGAGAAACTGCATTGCGTCTTAGAGAATATGATACTCAACGGCTAAAACCGGAAGTGATGCAATGGCTTACCGATAACATTAAAGATAGAATACATGAGCGGGATGGGCATAAACAGGGATGGGCAGTTGGAACGGATGAATATAATTGCAAGTCCGGCGTTTCTTTTTCACTCTTTTTTGAACGCCAAACAGATGCTATGAAATTCATTAAAACGTGGAGCAGTCATAAAAATCCAATTCATTATTTGAATTATTTCAAAGATATTAGACGAGAACTTGACCCAAAAACTGGCAGACTTAAACGGGTTTCACGTTGGACTAATACTCGTTAACAAATAACATCTTGACTTTCATCTATAATTTGATACACTCTATCAAATGAAAATCGACATCTCTCAAATAGACCGAGAACAATTTTATTGCAACGAACACATAATTAACGGCGAATTGTGTTATCTTGTAAATCCGAAACAGATTGGTGCTGTTTGGACCAAAGATAATGTAATTTATCGGTCTTCTTTATGGAATCATAATGGGGAATTAATTTCTGCCGGATTTAAAAAATTTACAAATCTGGGAGAAAAGCCCGATATATTTCCGCCGCCGTCTTCGTTGAAAGGTTGCACAGTGGTTGAAAAACTTGACGGGTCATTATTGTCTGTAACTTCTTATAAAGATAATTATATAATTCGCACCCGTGGTTCAGTAGATGCTACTAACATGGAATTAAATGGGCATGAAATAGAGATATTTAAATCGGAAATACTTCCTAAAATAGATATGAATACTACTCCTACTTGGGATAGGTCTTATATCTTTGAGTGGACCTCCCCACTCAATAGGATTGTGTTATCGTATGGCGACATCCCAAAATTTACTTTAATTGGTATTGTCAATCATTCCGATTACTCCTATTGGACGCAATCTGATTTAGATTTAATTGCTAAAAATTTAGGATTGTTACGTCCCGAAACCTATACTTTTAATGACATTACTGACCTAGTTTTTAATGTTGAGAAGTGGGAGAACCGGGAGGGAGTTTGTATTTATTCTAGTAAAGACCAATTTATACATAAATCCAAAGCATTTCAATATTTAAAACTTCATCGTTTTAAGTCGGAAGCCACCTTTGAAAATACCGTTGAATTATTTTTTGAATTCGGTATGCCATCATATCAAGAGTTTGAGACTCAATTGGTTCAAAAATTTGATTACGAGTGCTTTACCATGGTCCGGGGATTTATATCAACGATTATAGATGGGTATAAAGACGTATTAAAAATTGTCAATGGAATGAATAATTTTATTGATTCTATTAAAACCTTACCAACTCGCCGTGAACAGGCACAGCGTATCATATCTAGCTATGGTGGGGAAAATAACAATCGTTCCGGTATGGTGTTTACCTTGCTTGATGGAAAGTCTTTAGATAGAAATCAGTTGATGAAATTACTTTATCAGGTTACAAAAAAGTGATAGATTTGTCGCAATGCACGTCAATCCTGCGACGTATGAAGTATTGACGAAAGTAGATGTAAAAGAAAATCATTGACATTTAATTTAAAATAGATACACTCCAACTATGAAATATTTAGTAACTGTTCACGCCGCCGAGTTTTTGTTTCCTGACAATGACCAAGGGTTTCGTGCCGCCGTTGAAATGGCGGTGGCATCTAAAAGAAACGTATATCGAGACCACCCTCGAAAAATAGTATGGAAATATAGTGGAAAATCTACACCCCTTTCAAAATATGAATACCAACACTGAATTATTTAATGTCGCCGTTGCAGCCATGGAGAAGTATCTAATTGCTAATGGATGGACAAAAGACACTTCAAATTATCTCTGGTCTAAACCAAGCCAGACAAGTAAATTTAATTATTAAGCAACAAAAAACCCACCAAATCAGGTGGGTTTTTTGTTGCTTATCTTCCAATTATTAAAATATAGATTTACTCACAACGTAGTCCTGTATAAAATTGAACATGGCTCCCATGGCATTTGCTGCTAGTGAACTACTTGCGGCCAGTGTCATAATATCAGGAATGAATATATTCTTAGCATAATTAATTGGTGCTAAGGAGCCAGACGCACTATTAAACGGTATGGCTCTTATATTAGCCGAAATCTTGCCGACTGGTGTTGGGGCATTGATTTGAATATTTGAGAGCCAGATGCCATCAAATGTTTGTGGAGTTGTGGTGATTGAGCCGCTTGTTGGTGTTATCATAAATTGGTGTTTGGTTGTTAATCTTCTTATATAAATATAAACAATTTTAGTAATAATCAATATTTTTTTATATTTATAAGTATCATCTATGCGTCAAGTAATACATATAATAAACGGAAAGAAATTTCAGGTTAATATTGTTACTGATGATGATTTTTGTGGTGATATTGGCGGTGGAGGTGAATTTATTCCACCAACTCCAGTCGACCCATCTACGTTTTGGAATAACATTTCTCAGACGTGGAATACTATTTCATTACCATGGAACTCCCTATAATATATTATGAACCTATTCAATCAACCAGTAAGCCAATCATTTCAAACGGTCGTAAGTCTAAATTCTGATAATACTATTACTAACGGAACTGGTAGTATAGTGTCACTTTTAAATGTTACTGCGTCAAACGCAATAAGTTCTAATGTGGCAGTTAGTTCTAGCTATTCAGTAACCTCCAGTTATTTAATTGGATATGTTCCACCAACTCTAGTAACAAGCTCCATTAGTGCATCCTATGTCACCGGCAGCAATTCTTATATTTCAAATATTACAGTTAACAATATTTCATCACCCCATATAACCGACCTAAACATTTCGGCTGCGACGAATATAATTGGAAACAATTTAAACCTCAACAGTGGAGTTGGAGTCCTTGGCAATGGAGGAAATGTAAATATAAATGCTGGCAGCGGCCATGTCCAAACTGGTGGCATCCAAGGTAATGTCCTATTGTCTGCGAGTTTGGTTGGTATTAATCAATTCAATCCCCAGTTCACATTAGATGTTAATGGAGATATTGGTAATAGCTCAAATGATTATTACATTGGTGCAAATGGTGACAACTCATATCTAAATAACAATGGTGGATATGTAGGTATTGGAACAAATAACCCACAATATAACTTGGATGTTAGTGGTATAATAGGTAATAGTGCTTATGTAAATGCCAACTATCTTCAACTAGATGACGGCTATGGTAATACAAACCTACAGATTCAGACTGGTAATTTGTTTGTTTCTGTGGCTAATGGTGGTTTTGTAGTAGAAAGTAATGGTAATATATCGGACAAGAATGAAACCTATTACATTGGAACTAATGGAAATAATTCATATCTAAATTCCAGTGGTGGATATGTAGGTATTGGAACAAGTAACCCACAATATACCTTGGATGTTGCTGGTGACATTAATTTTACTGGCAATTTATTCTATAATGGTGGCCAAAATTGGATTTCAAGTGACTACTGGGGCAATACTTATTTTAATACTTCTTTAGGAAATGGCGGTATAGTTGCTAAAAGTGTTAGTTCGGTTCAAGCCATTATTCAGGTTATTAGCACCACGCAACACGTTGGGTTAGTGACCGACCCTTTGGTAAATGGTGAGTATAGCTGTGGTATCTATGATTTTAATTACGGTGGACTTGTAATAGGGTGTTTAACAAACGGTAATGCCTCTGTTCCTAATAAGTTAGGAGTGGGAACTCCAACACCATATTATGAATTGGATGTTGCTGGAACTACCCGTAGTTCCAATGGATATCAATTGCCAGACCACACGACTATCAGTTCACCAGAGGAAGGACTGCTGGCATATAACTTTACCACCCACCACACTACAGTTTATAACGGAACGACCTGGATTTAAAATTCAAAGTCCATTGGTTCCGATGGCTCTAGGGGAGGCAATACTTCTCGGCCTAATTTATTTACTTTCAATCGTATGACTTCATACTCCGTTTCAATTTTAATCAGTTCTTGATAATCTATTTTAAGGCGGCTCCACAATATCTTTGATTGATGATATATTTTAATATCATCAATATTCTCCTCGATATTTAACTCATCTATCAATTTATTGGTGAACGATACGCTCTTATTCAAGAGTCTGCTATTATCCAGAAGTTGTAATGCTTCCAATAATAATCTACTTATTTCACGTTTATTATCCATTGGTAATATAATACCTTATAGTATTAAAACAATCAACTTATTTTAAAAGCGGCATTTTCACCGAGGATTTGTATTTATTATGTTTTATTATTCAGAATATCATTATTTTAATATTTTAACGATACCGTAAATAGCCCTTGACATTTAATCTAAAATCAATATACTCTCAACCATGAACAAAAAATTCGAGCAGGAATTAATTAAATTAGCCAAGAAATATAATATGGAATATTATAGTAGTTGCTCCCACTGTGAAGAAACAGTGACCGAGTCGAGTGGTGGCGATATTTACTGTGTATCATTTCTCGACAAAAATGAACCCGAAGAAAATAAAGATTGACAATCAATCTAAAATCAATATACTCTCAAATATGAAAATTAACTCATTCGATAGAACCAACCTGAAATTCATTGCGGCTGATTTGAAAATCGCATTGAAAACCGTTGAGGATAAATATGGCATTTCATTGAATTATAATGGAGCCAGATTTGATGCTAACACTGCCACGTTTAAGTTTCAAGGCGCAGTTTCACAAGTTGCACCGGATGGGACAGTCATTAAAACTAGCCCACACGCTTCACAATTTAATGTTTATGCCCTATCTTATGGACTTAAACCGGATATGCTTAACAAAGAAATTACATATGTCAATGGTGAACGCTTTACTATCCGTGGACTGAATACTCGTTCCCATAAGTTTCCGGTTGTCGGTGAACGGGTTAAAGATGGGAAATCGTTTAAATTGACGATTGAAGGCGTGAAACGTGCATGGAACCGTGAATATCCGAGTGAGGCAGTCGTTGATTTTGTTCCGGCATCCCCCGTTATTGCTTGACAATCAATCTATATCTGATATATTCTCAATTATGATTACCATTGGGTTTTATCTTGGATGGGTTAGTTTTTTGGCTGGTATGATTTATAATCAACCAAAACTGGCAATGTTAGGACTGGCATCGGTGGTGGCAACTAAACAGAATAAAAATTAAATATGAACACAACTAAAGTATATAAATTACTCGCTCGGCACAATAAGAAACTATATTCTTATCTTAAAAGCTATACTGAAATTAGAGTTGAAAAAAATTCAATTCCATGTCTCCGATATAGCCGCACAAACTATACCTATCCCAAATTTGGAAAGTTATTTGCATTTTCGAGTTTAGAGAATGCCCTCCGATATATTTCCGAACCTGAATTGGAAAGCGGAAATGTCGTTATTGCCGAAGCCGAAGCTGTTGGAGTGTCATGTGGCGATTATAAATCAATTCCAACCCACATTACTCCGGTTGGAATAGTGATGGATTTTTGGAATAATGAATATGTTTTTGATATTCGAAACCGTGTTTGGCCGGTGATTGGAACAACTCCGATTGGAACTGTTTTGTGTGATGGTATTAAACTTGTTAGGGTGTTAAAAAGTTCCGAATTGGAATATTAATGGCGGCATAGTAAAGAACATGACATCAGCCGAAAATTATATTGGATGGATAGTGATACTAATAGCACTAGGAGCCGGTATAGCTTTTATTATACAAAAATAAACTAATTTATATGAGTAAACCTTTGCAAAAAAATGACCCTTGTTATTGGATGCTCACCCAAGGATTAGAACATCCTGAACTAAGAAGCGGCTCCGATGTTTATGATGCAAATTGTTATATCTGTAAAGATGAAGAATTCTCATTAATGGGACTCCCCTTATGTTACCCTTGTAGATTCTGTAAAGGACACGTGGCAGCAGATGATACCGTATGTAGTGTCTGTAAGAAAGACCAATTAGAAGGAATAGAAATAAGCTAATAAATATTATGGATATATCATTAATAATCATATTTGTAGTAATTGGAATAGTCTTACTACGGATGGCATATTACATTGATTGATGTATCTTAATAAAATTTATCTTATAATTATGAATCCCGAAGAAGAAAAAGAATATGAAGTCCTAATGGACAAAAGAAACGGCGGCAACCTTACCAATAAAGAATATAAAAGGTATCTAATACTTTTAGATAAAGCCTTCCTTCGAGGAATACCTAAAGTATTACAGACACTCTTATCAGAATATAAATAAGATAATAAATATTTTATGACTAAAATATCAGATGCCCTCTTAGAACAGAAAATATATACTCTAGCCCTATTTGATGGTTATGAAGTGTGGGAAAATTCTACCGGAGAAAATATAAAGCTAGCTAAACCCAGAGATGAAATCCAAAGAGCCTACTGGTTAAGTGTCGGCTCCAAACTTTCTACTAAACTACCCAATGGAAATATTAGATATATTCCTTTCCTTCCTAGTTATTATTCCTCATATGATGCTATCCTCCCCATCATTCAAAAACAAGATAGACCTATTCGTAGAAAAATAATGAAGTCTCTGTTTAGTCGGGAGGATGATGAGATTGATAATATGTTTAAAGCATTAAAACAAACTCCTGCCCAATTAGCCGATGCCCTATTAGTAGCAACGGGTAAGTTTGAGCCTTAATCTTATTAAATATTAAGGGGAAAAATCTGTTGGAAAATGGATGGTCAGATTATAAAAATAAGGTTTATTATTAGCTTATTTATATTATTCTTAATAGAGAATATTATCTATATATGTGGTGTTCATAGTGATAACATAAAAATAATATATAAAAATAAAAATTACCTATAAATTGACGCCAAATTCACCGATAACAGTAATTTATATTAAGAAATATCATTCATTTGGCCTATATATCTATTTCCTTTTCTAATATTATAAGGCTATTTTCACCGCTCCTACCAAGTATAAAATATATAAAAATATTATCGTTATTATAAAATACAGCTATTCAATGTTATTATAATTACATTCTATTATTATCGTTATTTTTATACCTGTTTTCACCGACCATAATGTATATAATAATACTTATTTTCACCGACCTTACTGCCTATAATTTGTATTATTTTATAGAAATTCTTTAACGATATTATGTAATTATAGCATTATAGTTACTCTTATTACTATAACGTTAAAGTGATTAGTGCAGGCGGAACTCCCTTCCGGAGCCTTGTGGGTCGCCTCACACCAATAGAATACCAGATTTTAGATTTTAGTCAATAGTTTATTTGAATTATTTTGTATTTGACTTTTAATCTATAATGGATAGAATGATTTGAATATGAAGAAAATGATTGTTCGTTGTAAGGCTACCGGCATATATCACATACGGAATGGTTGCCATGGGTTTATTACAATGGATGCCGCCAAAGCTACACAGTATAATGACACTCCAGAGATGCGGAGAAAGTTCGCCGGTAGGGATGGGTATCCGCTTGAAGTTGAATTTATTTCTGTATAATTTATGAATAAATTAAAGACATATCCGATTATTGAACATACGGTGATGCCAGCAGAATTGTGGGATGATATAAATGAATATTGTAGGAATATGGATTTACATCCTCATAATGGGACATATGTTGATTATGAAGTTGGCGATGTTGAATTTCCCCATAGTAATAGTGCATTGGAATGTTGGTTTTATACTATGGGTATTCGGGAAGAACATGATAAGGTTTTAATTCACTTTGATTATTGACATTGCCGCTTAAATCTATATAATTCTCATATGACCGAATATAAAGTTGAATACCAGTGTCAATCCAAATATGGCAATCCATTAATTACTTCCGTCGAGGCTGGTCAAATGTTCCAATATAAAGACTCTGGAGATGTCTGCACAGTTATTAGAATTCCAGTTCACATGGAGCATAAATATATTTTTGGGGGTGTTAGCGGCAATCCGTCTAGTTGCTACAATGCTCCCTTGCGAACCCATGATGAATTTGTCCAGCATTTGAATTTGTATGAATATTCCAGAGTTTAACAATTTATGAATATCTACTGTGAAAAAGTTAAGGATGGTATGATTATTTATTCCGCCAACCGCCAAGTTGGTGGTGTGGTGGAAAGTTGTGGCGAACCAGTTTTGACACTATGTGATTATCAATCATTAACTTTCACTGAAATTGAGCACGTTATGGATTGTTGGGAAAACCAGCCAAAAAATTAATTTGACATTTAACAAAACATACCTACCGGTTGGAGAGAACTCGAACGAAATGAAACCGTCCTCGAAGGGGATAAGTATTATGATGGAAAGTGGATGGTGAGTAATAATTGGCACCAAGCCAATGGATACCAATATATTCGCAAAGTTGCAACTGAGGTCAATCCAGCCTATAAAATTGGGGATGAAGTTGTGGTTGATGGTTATAATGGAACAATTCATAGTCCCCGAATTTTTCTTAATACTGGCTATGGATATTTGATTAAATTTGAAAAATCATTCATAGTTTCGAACTTCATGGCCGGATTTCGGAATGAATTTGATTTATTCACTTTTCGTGAAGATTATATTAAGCCGAGGCCGAAGACCAAGGAAGTCAAGTTGAATGGCAATTATGCCGCTATTGTTTCCAAGGATGATGTCAAAGTTGGTTGTCAGACGTTTCCTTATGATGTTATCAAGGAAATTGTAAAGGCTCACGATAGTATTTGACAATCAATCTAAAATCAGTATAATACTCGTATATGAATACAACTCTTAAAATTAGTGCTAAATGTTCCAACTTACTGTTTGCCAGTCTCCATGATGAGACTGGTAAGCAAATTGGCAGACTCCATGATGGGTATGTTCCTAGTTGGTTCGGGGAAGATGTGTCGGGTGATTATGTTGATTTGACCATTGATATTGTGACTGGTCAAATTGTTGGTTGGAAACAACCGTCCAATCTTAATTTGGTTGCCACTTTCGGCAAGGCTCCTAAAACGACTCCAATTAAGAAATGTCATGGTTGGTGTCATAAGGCAAAGGGTTCCGTTACCGTTAAAGGTAAGACATTTGATAATTTGAATGATTTGCCGAAGGCTCCTAACTGGATTAAGAAAGCGGCTAATCGTATCTACGGTAATGACAGTCATTTGAAGTTAAAGCGGGATGCCCAAGGTCATTTCATCAAGATGGATGATATTGCCCGTTTTCAATATCCCCATAAGAATTATTATGGAATTTTGGATTATCTTTGGCGGAAAGTTAAGATTGTTAAGCAAAATCCAAACTTCATTGAAGGAATTGAGAATAATGCTAATGGTAGGGCTGGATATAAGAAGTTTCTCAAATCCAAGATGATTGGTAAAGTGATAATTGATAAGGGTTATCTTGATTAAGATTTAGCGATGGATTACTCGAAGATGCCGAGGATTAATTTCTTCGGCATTTTTTATTTGACAATGGAACTAAAACAAGTATAATCTTAAATATGAATTATATTTGCCCTATATGCAATATCCAATTAGCAATCCAGACTGGTGATGTTTTTCATCCAAATGATATTTCATATGGAATGTCGTTATATTGTAACAATCCTAAATGTGAAGTTGAAGTTATGGGATACACTAGGAATAATAAACCGCAAGAAGCATTTGAAATTATACAACAAAAATACACTGCCCACTTAACCAAGTAGTTTCCATCCTTTTGAGTTATATCCATCTCTAAATCTTATATTGTTATTATGAAAGATATTATTCTTGATATTGTTGTTGTGTTGGTAATTGGTATTGGGGTAGTATTAGACTTATATCTTCATAATATGAAGAAATCTCCCAATAAAGATATGCACAATGACAATTGTGGTTGCGGCAAGCATCATAAACATTGACATTTAATAATTAATAGGTATATTTATATCTATGTTAAACACTGTAACTGATTATAATACTAGAGTTACTCTTGGTAAGAGTCGAGAATTAGAAATTATTGATTTTCTTCGGAGTAAAGGGTATAATATACAAGAACCCACTACTCAAAATGACATGAAGGATAAAATTGATGGCTTCATTCTTCCTAAAGCCGGTGGTAAGTTATCCTTTCAATTGAAACAACGGGAATCGGGGTCTGACATAATCTATGAGATAATCAAGGATTGGGATAGAGATATTGAAGGTAGAGACTTACAATCCAAGGCTCAATTATATATTGTCGTTGATAGACATGGTAAGCTAAATATATTCAATGCTGCGGAAATTAAGACTAAGGCTAAAGAACTATTGGCTTTAGCTGATGCTAATCCCAATGACCAACAAGGAACTGGTTGGGAAATGAAGTTCCGTAAAGATGCCGCACATTCACAAGTAAAATTAGTTGCATTCTTTTCTACTTCCTTATTCAAGCCAATTGCTTCCCATACGATTCCCAATTATAATAATTGACATTTAGTATTATATTCATATACTTTTTATATGAATTTGAGAACATTAAACCGAGCCATTGATATTGCTAAAGCTCTCCATCCTACGGTTCAATCAATGCGGAGTTGTCATGTAGCTTTTATTGTGTTTAAGGGTAAAATAGTAAAGATTGGATTTAATAAAAATCGCACTCATCCCTTCAATAAATATCATCCTTACCATACTGAGACGGTTGGAATTCACGCAGAATTGGACAGTTGTTTGAAAATGCAACAGGATGATTTATCAAAATATTCTATGATTGTTATCCGGCACAATAATGAAGGACAGATTGCCATGAGTAAACCATGTGGAGGTTGCCAATCCATAATTAAACGGTTTGGTATTACTGATGTCTATTATTCTACTTCAACTGGAATGGTTAAACTATAATAAGTCAAAAATAATTTAAGATTTTTTGTATTTTAGAATTTCTAACATATATGTATATTTGCTTAAAAGAATTGTTGAATGATTTAATTTGAATTTGCGTATTTTTGGTCTTCTATCATTCGATTCTTTTAAGCAATTAATCAACAAAAATACGCAATTTTTTATTTTTATACTTAACTAATTATAACTTTACAATTACTCAATTAAATACTTAATAGTTGGAATGAACTAGTAGGACAGAGGGCAATCCTATAACAATAAACTCTCGATTATAATATGTTGTTTAGATACGACAGATACTATCAAGTGGACTGAATTTAAATGAAGCTTGAGTGTTATTAATCGAATGTCGTTAAGAAGCTGAGAAGCCAGTTGCTAGTAGTGGATAATTATATCATCACAAACACAAAGACAGCGATAGCTTGGCTAGTAAAGTTCGACTTGAAATAAAACTATACCTTGCGAGGGACATTATTTTAATAATGGTAAGAGTCAAGGATAAACTAAGTCTTACGGTGTGCCTCCTCCAACTTCCATAATGTTATGGAGGGTGGGGAGGTTTTGGAAAGATTATTACTATAATAAAGACTGTTGCCGCTTAAATTCATTTCTTACTTGAGTAGCTATTTTATCACATCTTTCATTCTCAATATGTCCCATATGACCTTTAATCCATTCACATCTAATTTTTAGATTATTATCTTTCTTTATTTTATGAAGGGGAACCCATATATCTAAATTAGGAGTTTTTGCTTTATTTAATCGGATACTGTTAAATCGTAATCCATATCCAAGATATTTACTATCACTTACTATTTTAATATTCTTATATCCATACTTCACAATTTGTTTTAAACATTGATAGATACCCATTATTTCCATTCGATTATTAGTAGATTTTAATTCGGTTCCAGTCTGTATTAATTCATTACCATTAAATTTAATAATACAACACCATGCTCCAATACCAGGGTTGGGTGAACAAGAACCATCCGAATAGATTATAATATCAGAATTCATAGTAAAATTAAAAAGCCAGTAACTAAATCTTATTGATAGTATGAAATATCAATCAAAATTAATTACCGGCTTAAATGGTGTCCATTAATATAATTCCTTATACAAGGTATTAATAGACTGTTTTTAATCTATTTCAGCTAGTGAAGGAGCCTAGTTAATATCTGATTTATCCTTCAATTTATTCCATTGCGATACACCTCAATGGGACTTCATTCATAGATTTGGATAATCTCTTACGAGAAACCAAAATTAATATGTCATTAAGCATGAGAGAATCGAACTCCCGTAACCGGCTGGATGGCACGGTATCCTTCCACTAGATGAACACCTAATAACACCAACATACTATCAGAAATTTTTTATTTGTCAAATAATATTTAAAGATTTTTCAACGTAAAGGTCGGTGGTTATATATTTATATGTATGACTGATACAACTAAAGAAAAAATTCGAGCAACATTAACCAAACACTTTCCACCATTTAGAAAAAACTGCCCTATTTGTAATAGTGTTATGGAATATAAAAAATGGGCAAAACTCCGACGTTCTATTAGATTGAAGCAAACTTGTCGAAAATGTATAGTTGATAGTATGAAATCTAATGGTCACTATACCCGTATGGGTAGGAACTCGATTAAAGTTCAAGTTGAAAGTAGGCGAAGTAAAAATGAAATTTATTTTTCCGAATTATGTAAGAAACAATTTAAGACTGTATTGACCAACGAACCAATGTTTAACGATTGGGATGCTGATGTTATACTTCCTGATTATAAATTGGCAATATTGTGGAATGGTAAATGGCACTATGAAAAAATAACAAAAAAACATTCGGTTAAACAAGTTCAAAATAGAGATAATATTAAAATTGAAGAAATTAAGAAAATGGGATATACTCCATATATCATTAAAGATATGGGGAAATACAACCCAAAATTTGTAGAGGAACAATTTGGAAAAATGGTAGCAGACCACGATTTGAACGTGAACATGAAGTTATGAGCCTCATATGTTACCGGATTACAACAATCTGCAAAATTAATGGTATTTTTGAATTACTCGGACAAAAAATACCGTAAAACACCGCTTTTTTATTTTCAGTAGGAAATAGTAAACCTATTATAATGTAGAACTCCATAGGAGTTTTTCTATCATAAACTACACTACTTTTCTTTAAAAAGCAGTTTTATTTCCTATGGAAAAAACTTGCTCATAAAAACCGTTCTTTTATAATTCGGATTAGGCTAATTACTTCCGTTCCGACGAGACTAATATCAAATGTCCCGTTGTATATCCTGACTAGTGGATATATTTGTTTTTTGTAAGCGACAGTCACGCCGTTTTTGTTACACAAATTTTAATTATTGGTAAAGATTGAAGGGCTTGCAATCTTACTTATCCTGTTTAACTACTTTTGCCTTTTCACCGACCAACAGAGACAATATATCAGATTTCCAATAATTGTCAAATACTTTTTCAAGAAAGTTTTGAGGCCAGTTCTTTAATCACCGACACCGGAAACTTCTGACATCCAACCGTCACAAAATCACTACCATCAATATATTCCGCAGAATATTCCGAATTCAACTTTACAGTTGTTTTTTTACTTCTAAATTCGGCTTTAATGAAGTCGGAAAATGTAATGGTAGACTGCGAACTACTTCCCACCCATTCTCCAGTGATAAACTTTACACTGAGATATCTAGCATCGGTAGTAGCGGGGTCAAACGACTTTGAATGGGTAGGTTCACCGAGCGACTTGAGCAAGGCTCCAAGTGCCAATTTTTCGGCAACATTTGACGTTCCGATGACCATGTCATATTTATTTGAGTTCATATTAATTTAAGATTTGACAGGAACAACTTTCACCGATGTCCCCTTAAAAAAGTATCTTACGGACCTATTTACCATATCGGTATAATCATTCTGAATAGAGTGTGGAATTTCCTTGGTGCTACCCTTAATGGCACGTTGAGTAGCCAGTCGCAAACCTTCTTGAAGGTTAAACTTGTCGCCAGCCTTAAAATTGGCCTTACTCCATCCAAATTTAACTCCCTTGCCATTTTTAAGTTTCATAGCAATCACAACCCCATTTGGGTTATTCTTACGGTCACGAGTGCGTTGATAGATAATGTTTTCCATATTTTTGTTTTTTGTTTTTTGTTATGTTTGAATTATACTTAAATTTTACTTGTTGTCAAGCACCGTTTTACGGGCTTTCACCAATTCGTCAATGATGGAGATAGGAAACTTCTGACAACCAACTTCAACAGTATCGTTGGTTACGATAGCGGTATAAGTAGAATTTAATTTAACTTCTACCTTTGCGTTTATGAGCACATCAAGATTTCCAATTTCTTTGAAAGAAACAATCTTCTTGGCAGAATAAGAATCTACTTTCCTAACCACATTTCCACCAGTAATGGTTACAAAATTATAGAATGACCAATTATTAATCGCAGCGTCAAGTGAGGTCTCATTAATTTCTTTACCTGAAAGTTTTGATAGCAAGAGCATCGCCGCCAAACATTCTGTATTGTTGCTAACTTCGATATAGATATTGTCGTAATTATTGTTCATATTTAAGAGTATATTTATTTTTTATTGTTTGTCAATCGAATTCAGTTAATTCCATGCAGCCAGTAGCACCAATTGGCAATTCCAAACGGAGAACTTCATCTGTCCATTTCTGAGCTTTACTAAAATCTTCAATCCATTCCCAATTGTTACCCCAGTATAGGGCAGTTTCATGACCAGTCATTTCACCGACAATAATATAATTTTTAGTCATTGGGAATTCCTTTCAGTGCCAGCTCAATATCAGTATAGCAAACTCCATCGGCAAATTTACAATGTCCATAGCCAACCGAGTATATCAATCCGCCAATATTAAACAAGTATAAAAATTGTTTTTCGGTCAAGTCTGGAAACTTCCCATTTTCAAGTGTGTAGTTATACATAAATTAAGACATTCTCGCTTCTGCTGCATTTTCCATTTCGGCATCCGTAGCCAATTGAGTTAATACTTGACGAGGAGTATAATTCTGTTCCCAATAATATTCCATCATTCTTTCCGGAAAATCGTGATGAACTCTCCAATCTTGACGAGCCATCTTGTTCACCGCTAGAGTAAATGATTTAAGAGATTTATATTTCATACGCACTCTTGCTCTTCATTTTCACCGCAGTCATCATTAATACCATCTTCAAATTGAGTTGAGTTATCAATCATATCATGGGTAAATGATGCTTGGCACACTTTACAAATGAATAAGGTTTCATTTGAACTTGCCGATTGTGCTTCCCGCCATTCATGGCCTTCCGGCAATTTAATTTTCATATGATTAATATATTGATAGTTTGTTAAATGTCAATGTGTAATTCTTTGGCAATTTCTTCGTAATTTTGCATCCAGTAAGTCAATATTTCTGTTGCCTCTTTACGGTCAATTCCAAATGTATCACGGAGAAATTGTCCGGCTCCAAACATATTGGTTTCACCGCTATTTTGTAGCTTGTAAAGATACCGGTAATATTTTTCGTTGGTTTTAATCATAAAATTAGTATATTGATTGTTAGGCAACTGTCAATTGAATTCCGTTCTTTTTCATGCTGAATTTCAGGGGCGTAGAATAATCCACAAAACCAGCAACTTTCAATTTATTCAATGCCACCTTAATAACAAATCCCGATTTATCTTTTTTGGCTTTACTTCCCTTTTCCGTTAAGCCGACAATAACATTCTTCAAATCATTAAAGCGCAAATCGCTATCATCACCAACAATAACCGTTTTACCCATGAATTTTTCCGGCAGATTTTTGAGAAATACAGCGGCGACGTTGCCACCATTCCGCAAAACTTTCCGGCAACTTTCATAATTATCTTCACTCCGGCTAAAAGTCAAATAATAATTTTTAGGAAATTGACCTTTAAGAAAACGCATCATACGAGAAATAGACTTTGTATAATCATAGAAGGTAATATCAGGAAAATGCTCCATGATATTTTTACCATTAATCTTAATACTTTCCCAAGCAAGGTCCGACGTGCCATTAAGTCTCACAACACCAGTCATCTGGTCACGCTTTGACATAGCAATTAATTTATTAATATCACCGATCAAAGTTTCCATAAATCCTTGGCGATTTTCAACAAAGAATTTAGTTTTATTAATTCTTGCTTCTTTAATGGTAGGAAATACCCCAGCCAATCCTGAATTGTAGAGACAAGCGGATTTACAACCATTTGAAGCATTGGGGCAAGTATTAATTTCACCGCTTTCATTGGCCGGTGCAAGATATAAGATAGCAGTGTAATAACCAAACACTTCACCTTTGATTGTTTTAGAGTCGGTGCCAACATTTAATAGTTTCATATAAGAGAGTATATCTATTTTTATTCTAATGTCAAATGTTAATGAATAAAATTCCAAAGTTTTTCATAAACCCAATCTCCATGATTATCCTGAATATATTCCAATTCGGTATCAGTCAAGTTTCTGTAATATCTTCCATCATAGGAAACTTGATTGCTACCCTGACAGAGATTATATTCTTGTAGGGTAATCTCAATTGACGCTTTATTAATATATGCGTTACAATATTCAGGATAATCTTTATGGTCAATCCCGTCAAATTCAATATCTGTTATTTTAGATAGGTCAATATTCATGGGTAAGAGTATATCTATATTAATACAAATGTCAAATAAAAAACGCTACCCATTTAAGAGTAGCGTTTTAATGTAATTTACTTGTTTAGGCAACTGCCGGAGTCTTGCCAATCAATTCATCGGCCAGAGCCTTAATTTCGGGCGACGTGGGCGAAACTGCAATCGTAGCCGTCTCCACCGTGGGGGTAGGGATGGGGATAGTATCAGCCGCAGGGGTAGCAATCGCCACCACCGGCACAGTGACGGTCTTCGTCACCGGCTTAACCGTCTTGGCAACCGAGCCAATACCCTGACGGGAACGCTTTTGATACACTTCGAGCTTGCGACCCTTGCCGCTTTCAGTGGGACGCTTTTCGTCCAACTTCACAATCAGCGACTTCTTGCCGAGCAACGCATCCTTTTCCAGATGCTTGCGGAGGCAGAGCGGTGTAACGTGAGTATTTTCAGCCTTCAAATCGGAAAAGGTGAATTTACGGTTGGGGTAGTTAATCGTAGCGGAGGGACGACCGACGCCACGAACTTCGTTCTTTTTGTTTTTGTTTTTCATGTTTGTTTTGTTTTGTTTTTTGTTTTAACTATAAATTGAGTATATCAATTTTTATTCCAAAGTCAATTGAATTTCATCACAATCAAATACATTATCATCTTGGTCACGGACTTGAATGTATCCTTTATTGTGACTAACAACAATACCGGTGAATTCGTTGGCAAAATCTCCGTCTTTCGGAGTTGCAGTTACTTCACTACCAATTGGGAATTTGTTTTTCATATACAAGAGTATATCTATTTAATATTAAATGTCAAATGTTTATTGATTAATAATTTCGTCTTTAATCCTATTCCAATTATTCGTTTCATTGACAACATCAATTTTAATATCGGCATTATGGCTATTCCAATTATAAATTAAAGAAATAACAGAGTCGTTAATAACAACATATTCAATGCTTCCTAAACAAATTTGTTTGATAGCACCAACTAAATCATACACGGCAATTTCAAGATTTGTATTTTTCATATACATCAATATATCTATTTTTTAATAGATGTCAAATGAATTTTGATTTATTTATTGTATCAAAATAGGACACCAAATTCACCGAGTCTCACCGACGGATGGTAAGTATTTCATTATAGATACTTAGGAAGACCGATAGAAATAAAAAACGGTAGAATAAATTAATACTCTACCGTTAATCCAACCCCAAGACTGACCCCCAAATTAACTATTAAAATTGATTTCGTTTTCCTTGATTGCCCTGTCAACTTCTTTCAGGTCAGAACTTTCATCATTTGACCACTCTCGCAATGCTTCAATCGAAATATAAAGCAATTCTTTGAGGAGTTTAATTTCCGTTTCTTGCGATGCAATGGTTGGCAAAACGTATGGTTTCTTCATATTGGTATTATACTTATTTCTTAACTGGAGTCAATGCTTTCTTTGCTTTTTCTTCATCATCCGCTTCAATCCATTGAGCCTTTACATTCAGGTCCTTGATGAATTGAGCGTAATGTCTATTATCAAAGTCTTTACGTTCAAACATCTTATCCAACTCTATTCTGCGCCATTGCGGCATAGCATCATACATAACTTTTTTAGCACGAACATAAATGTTTTTCTCATCAACTACCACCGGCTTAACTGGAATAGGAATTTCATCAGCAGGAGTTAATAGAGCAGTTCCTTGTTTAGCCAATTCATCCATTTCATGTGACGGATTAACCTGATTAGGTGAAGGAACTTTCTCCGGTTCGTTATTGTTGGATTTCTTTTTTGCCATATAAGAATAAATATTACCACGTTTCCCGTAAATGTCAAATAATTTTACAATTCACACGGCACAGAATGATAACAAAAGATACCAACTTCATTATCATCTACATCTTTAAGAGTGATTTTATGCTTTTCAATCTTGGCATCAATCAAATTCTGTTTGGTGAAATGATATTCAAAAATACAAGTTTCATTGTCGGTATAAAGAGAAACGGCAATTGAATTAATATCAAATGACATCTCTTCAACGCCACCTTGAAATTCAATTCTATCAACATCGCCATTTTCTTCAATGGATTGGGAATATGACTTTTGCAGGAGTTGTAATGCTTTAATTTTTTTCATATTTAAGAATTTCTTAAAGGTGCCAGCCGGCGGGCCAGTAAATTCATCAATCGTTTTATGTTTCATATAAAAGAGTATATCTATATTTAATTAGAAGTCAATAGAAAAGATTCGAAAGTGTCGAACGTTTAATTGCGATGCCCTTATGGACTGAGCATTTACGGGTTTCTTAACAGAGTAACAGCAGTCCATTAGCCATTGAATATTCTACTCTCGTTGTCTCTAGGACATTTACCGTGTCACTTTCAAAATTAAATTGGTTGGCCTGGCCGGCACTCGTCCCGGCTATCCTTCGATTCGTCCCTTCTACGACTTTCGCCGCTACATAATATGTATTTGTGGGCTGGACTATGCCTTTACCGTGATAAAATCTTACGGTATGTGATTATAGTCTCTACACGTCTCTATTACTAGATTTCGCTCGGCGTTGGGATATTAAACCGTTCACCGAATTTACACAATTTTCAATCTAGGTTTCCCTAGAAAGTCACCAATTTCAATGAGTCGAGAGCTTATACAAAGATTTAAGCTTCAGGCCAATCAAATTATAAAAGAACAAATTAAAAATGGTAGTAGTGGTGGCTCCACCGGGATTTAAACCCGGAATATAGCTTTAGAAGAGCCATGTGATATTCAATTTCACCATAGAGCCATCAAAATTGGTAGTGCTACTTGGATTCTAACCAAGAACTTATTTCTTATAAAGAAATTACTCTAGACAATTGGCACCAACAAGAATAAATATACTACATTTTCACCGAAGAGTCAATAAAATTAACAACCATTTTTCACCGCATTTCGCATTTCATTAAGTGTCCACGTCATTTCCCAATTATGGGGAGGACGAGTTTCGGGTCGGATTATACGAAAGAAATATCCACTACCTTTAATGTATGAATCAAACTTATATCCCAACGATTCAACGTATTTAATACATTCACCAACTTTTGGAATTGATTTCATAATTAAACTTTCTCAAAGAGATTAGTTGCTTTTCCTTTGACATTTCTACGTTCCGAACCGGCGGATTTAATTGTGCCATCATTCACCGCAGACTTGATAAACAACGAGGCAGTAATATACTCACAATGATTGGTTTCGGCAAAGTCTTTCGTGGAAAATTTACCAACCGGAAAAATAAACGTAGTATTAGAATTTGTAACTTCACTTTCATTAGTTTCCTCATCATCTTTCACCGCTTGAGCCGTATTCAATTCATTGAATTTATTAATTGCGGCTTGCTTACCGTTCGTTCCGTGAAATGACCAAGCAATACGTCCAAATGACGATGTTGCCGCATATTTTTCTTCATCATCTTCGGTCGTTGTTTGAAATACTTGTGTCCCTTTTGGGAGAATTTTTATGAGGAATGTCTCAAAATCTTTTATAGTTCCATCCGAATGTGATCGTTGATAGACCGCTACCTTATCATTTCGAGTAAGTTGAATGTAATTCAATGGCGGAACAAATCCACCAACTCCAGATGTAAACCGTTCCTGTAATGTAATCATATGCTTATGATAGAGATTGTTTATTAAATGTCAATCGTTTTCATTGATATATTCGATAATTTCGGATGCTTTATTTTCCAACCATCCCTCGGTAATTGCTTCACCGACTGACTCTGTGTAAGAAGTTGAAGATTGAACATGTTCCTTGCCATTAATGGTAATGACAGTTTCGTAGGTTACGACCGGCAATTTTTTCTTTTTCATATAAATATAAAAGAGTATATCTATTTTTATATAGAAGTCAAATAAAAAGTTTATTATCTTCCTATGAAGAAGAATAAGATAAGTATCTAATATGTTATACTTACTCTTAAGGGCAAGAAAAAAGCGGGCGGAAGTTAATCCATCCCGCTCGAAATTGGTGGCGATGGTGGAAGTCGAATCCACAAGGCGTTAGCCGGCACTTTTTAAGAATGCTGAGTTTACCAAATTTCTCCACATCGCCATTCCACCAAATATGCAATTAACTAAAACTCATTATACCGTTTTATTATCAGATGTCAACTTCTTTCCTTCTTCAAATCCTTAACTTCACCAATAGTAAAGACATCTCCTTGCTTCACATCACTATAACGATATGTTTGCGTGGCAAGAACCCCAAGGGCAATAGCACGTTCGGCATCCAATACGTATTTCTTTCCGTCCAATTCAATGTTATGTTTCATATAAAAAGTATATCAATTATTCGTCACTTGTCAATTTCTTTGTGGCTGTTTTTTGATGTTCCTGATAGCCATCATTCACCGACAATTCATCTTCAATGTCAACAATTGAAGTTGGCAATTCACCGATAGGGTCATTCATATCAATGTGCTTGGACATGAGATATTTCTTACGTTCTTCTTTGGTCATATTAGTTTTCACCGATAGTATTAAAGAATTCAAACCCGTCAATATTTTGGCTCATGGTCATATAATGACGAAATCGCTTGTAATGCCCTTTTTCCCATGTATTATGGCGATACCAAGATACATCGGGAATTGTTTTTTCAAATGGAATTTTCTCTAATGTATCTGAATTGGGCGGAATATCTTTATTCATGCTTTAGATGGATTAAGTTTCAAATCGGCCAAGATGATAAGAGAGAATGCCACCAGCCAATATTGAATTTCACCGATTGTGATAAGGCGAGAAAAAACACCAATTAAGATACATATTCCAATCCATTTAAACCATATTTTGTTGGATAGAAACTCGGAAGTATCTAGTTCAAGTTTGATTTTCATATAAGCTATTATACCCAGTCACTTGCGAAAGTCAAATGAAATACAGTCATACCCTCGAAACCCATTGAGTAAGGGATGAATGACACCGGCATGATACCCAATCATTTCAGCCATGTCCATAGCCAGCAATTCTTTCTTGGGAACGTGACTGACTACCACCCCACCCCGAAAATCACAGCGAGTGGCAGTAAATACAGTTCCATGTCGGCAAACGTGACTAAAAGATTTTTCATTCATATAAATTATTATACTTTATTGTTTACCAAAGTCAATGAGTTTTTTAAAATTGTTTCTAAATTCACCTTTGGGTTCACCGACATCTTCACCGTTCAATTCTTTCAATACGTTATCGAAGAAATCAACTCCGTGCCAAGTGGATTGGATCAATCCATGACCATGCAGCCGGTGAAATTCCATTCTCAATCGAACATATTCACTTGCCCATTGTTTTCCGTTTATAAGCCGGAGAATAATGATGGCATCTTCAATGTATTCTCTCATGTCCATGTAAATACGGAATTAATCATATCTTCAATTTGATGAGTGTTATATACATCATCAAACATAGGGTATCCACCATATTGAGGAATTTCAAATAGAAAATACCATTCAATGCTGCTTCTTGATATGACCCATGTTTGATTGAAATATCATATCCACTCAAACCGGGAATATAGAAATGTTCGATGTATTTCATAGTATTAAGATATAGATTTTAATCTATTTGTCAAGTTATTCCGCCGGTATTGTTTGATAAAATGAATAAGCATCCACTCCAAACCTATTATTATCTTGATTTTTTCCGCCTACTCTTACATATCCTTGAATTGTAAGTTGATTAAAATCCATAAACCATTTATCAATATTCAATTCCAAGACATCCCCGCTAAATTCTCCTGTATTTAATATGCAGGTAAATGGTTTGTCGGCATAGAAAATCATATGATTGTTGGAAATAACATGCAAATTTCCAAGCTGCCACACTTGCTTTTTATCTTTGTCTTGTCTTGAAAAGTAGAGTCTCATATATCAATAAGAATATAGATTTATATCTAAATGTCAACACAATTTTAATTCTTCTATTTTAGTAGTCCATTTGACTCGATGTATCCTTCCAGCCGAGGGAGTTGACCAATAATTTCCAAGTTTTTCAAGATTAGTTTGTGGAAGATGTTTGGAATTATATTTACATTCCCATTGAGGATATTGCTTCCAGAATGCTTTCCATTGAGCAGCTTCAAATTTTACCAAGTCACAATTGGGATAATCCATTTTAGTTTCCAATAGAACATAAACAGTTTCATCTCCCAATGTTTCGTTCCATCTGGTAAATTTGATGTAATAGTAATTCATAAAAGAGATTATAGATATTTTTATTTAATTGTCAATGATTATTTTTATCAGTAAGTAACTGTAGTATTATAATTACTCTCATAGAAAAGAAAAAATGATTGAAGTGTGCATATCTAAGCCAAAAGGATTTGTGATACTTCGCCTCAACTGTTAATTCATTAAAGACACGGTAGTAGCCCATCTCATCCATGTCATGTCACTACTACTATCACATTATGACCGACTATGTTAATTGGCTTGATATGGGATTTCATTCCAATTAATCCGGTCTAATCCTACTCTTTAAATGATGTGGTTTTAGCACAACATCCTTCAATCAAATTGGTGGATAGCACGGGACTCTAACCCATGTTTTCTACTGAATATAACTACTCAATTATTACTTTCGTGTCAAGTTAATTAATGCCACTGACATTACTCATGCAAACCTTCCATTACATCTTTCGTGAGGACTCTCACCTCGCACATCGACCTATCCGTAAAATATTCATCCGATAGAGCCACTTCCACTATCGAAATCTAGTTAATTGGACATATCATCGCAAAATGATACCAGTATTGTTTATCGGTCTATTTGCGTAGCCGAACGGTTTGACTGTTAATCCGAATTCTAAAAACTGGTGGGAGTGGCAGGACTTGAACCTGCGACCTCCTAACTCCACGTTAGGTGCTCTTTCTCTGAGCTACACTCCCGAAAATCTTCGCTTTACCATTCTCCAACAACGTTGGTATTTTCTCTTAAATTAGCAGATGCATCTGCGGCAATTGGCGAATTGTGATATTGTGATATTGCTATCAACTGAAACTAATATATCAACTAAAAACCAAAAGTCAAATGTTATTTCAACTTGGCCGCAATTTGTTTCACGACTTCATTTGAAATGGTCTGGCAACCAACCTTGATTTGACCAGATTCAAATTTGACTTCATAACCAGCCGCCATAATTGGCTTTTCTTGATGTTTGATAAGGTCTTCCCGAATAGAAATAACATAAAGATGCCCCAAGTCTTTATTTTCAATCGCTTCATCAAACTTGATACTGTATCCAAAACCAGCTTTCAGATATGTGCGTTCACCATGAATTACTCCGGTTTTGCCAGAAACTTCAACCTTATCGCCAATCTTGAACGGGGTAGGGGGTGAACCATTGCGAATATAAACATATTCAGTGGATTGCTGTCCGCTGGGATAATTTCCAGATAGCTCCCATTCACCAAATGAGGGGCGGAAAAATTTATCGCCTTCACGAACCCGTTCTTCGGGATTGAGTTGATACCAGCCTTCGGGGATTTGTATTTTATTCATATAAAAGATTATACTGATTGTTTATTGATTGTCAAAACTTTTTCTTGAATTCCTTACCATTTATGTAACCCTCTTGGTTCAAAAGGCCACCGGAACGAGCAAGCTCAAGAGCGGCAAAATAACCATATCTCACACGCTCACCCCTTGGATTTTTAGGTCCTACAATCACAAATCCAGAAGTATCAACAGGTTTCCCCGCATCAATTCCTTGCCGGACTAGGTTATACATTGCACGAAACGCAAATGGAAAGGTGGTAAATTCCAAAGGTGTCTTGCTGCCATTTTTAAACTGCCATTGATATATTTCATTCATAATACCAATAAGATAGCAGAATTTCACCAACAAGTCAAATTTATTCTTCTTTGAACATTTTAGTCTCAAAAAGATTGGAATGATTGGTTAACCATTCCTCAGCCCAATTTTCAACATCGTATGGACTTTCAATCACAATTCCATTCTTTCGGAGCAAATTAATTACTTCGCCAGCAATTTTAATATTTTCTTGTTTAGTCATATCAATTTCACCGCAAGTCAGATTATTTATAGCCAGATATAAATGATTTTTCCGTTTGGATATTTATCCATCCAATCCATAACTCTAAATCCTAATCGCTCCCAATCTTGGAAATCCATTAATTCATCTCCAAACTCACCGACTAAAGGCTCGGAAGTGACTGGAATTGCCTTAGTCTTATCATCAAACCATTGAATATATTTTTTCATATCAATTCACCGCTTTCTTTTCGGCGGCATTGTGATTGGATGCTTTAATCAATTCATCACACTCAATTCCATTGATATAAACGATATAATGTTTCATTAGATAGAATAGACCCATTAAAGGGGTATGTTGAAGGGAATGTTCAGTGGGTTGATAAAAATATAAATGCAATGAAATTAAATCATAGTTAAGAATATTTTATTAATCTCTGCCGACAAGTTGCTTCGCATTGTGTCGAGCAATCGCCAAGTTGATATTTGCCCTTGCCAATCCATCAATTCCAACCTCGCCTTTCTTTTGAAGTCGAACATATCCAGCCTCAATAAGTCTTGCCACGGTTTCACCGACCTTACCACCACCATTCAAGGCTGTTAAAAACGTAAAATCATTAATCTTGAATTCCCACTTCTTTGATTGAAGGGAATATCCGTAGGTGACGTTGCCGAGAGTGTATTGTTTATTTTTCATATTGATATTATTATACCTATCCAATTCAAAAAGTCAACCAAAAAACAATCATAAGTATCGTCCAAATATTTACCCGACGACGCATCTTCATCAATTCAAGTTGAGTAGTTGGTGAAATTTTCATATGCCATACAATATACATTCTACACTATAAATAGCAACTGAAAAAGAAAATAAATTTCCCGTTGACTTTGGAAATATAATCTCTATAATGTTTGCATATGACAAAAACATTTAAATTGAAACGGGTATCCAACCACTACGGAAGTTCCTGGTATTCCAGGGAAGGTATAACCTTATGTAATAGCATCTTTATCAAGTATTATCCCAATGTGAAAGACCGAGTTAATGTTACCGTTTCAACCACTCGGCAGCATCGCAAGGGCGAAAAGAAACTTCGGTTGCGCCACGACGGGAAACTTGTTCCGGTGATTGTTATCAATGGCAACCCAGTTCAAATTACGAGGTCGACCTATTACACTATTAAAACAGAGTTGAATTTTAAGGTTGATAACGACCCTTGGAATGACGGTGAACATTCTGATATTTTTGTAAATGTTCATTGACAATCAATAAACAATCTATATAATACTTTTATGAGCACACAAAAATACCCCCAAACCAAATCGGCATCACTCGGCACTTCGGCCAATAAGCACATTGGCAAGTTGAAAACCAATGGCTATTCCAGCCGCATCCTTCATATGAAGCGGGACGCAAAGCGGATTGAGGCACAAAATCGCAATGCGGAATACGCTGCCTTGTCCCATGCCGACAAAGTGAAGTCGCTTATTCCCAATGGCTCGACCAACCAGCGTAAGAAGCTGGCCGCACTGACAACGGAAAATCCGACTGCGGCACTTGCCGAGAAAAAGGGCAAGAAGTAATTGACAATCAATTCAAAATCAACTAACTCCCCGAAAGGGGAGTTTTTTATTTCCGAGAGTAAGACGAAGGTTATAGTTATTCCACTGGACAGAAGGTGTCCAGAAATTGGACATAATTAGAACTAGATGAAAATAAAACAAAATAAACCTTTACAAATTAAAATAAAAGCGTATATTCTTTCTTGTTGGTAACAAACATCAAAAACAATTAACACAAAAACATTATGTCACATGGCATCTATAACCCGAAACGTGATTTTCAAATTGCCGAAACACAGGCATGGCACAAGCTGACCAAGATTGGGAAGCCCAAGCTGGAAGATTTTCCTGAAATCAAAGCCATGCCGCTGTTTTTCTATGGCGGCAAGGAAGTGGTGTTTGGCAACCGTAAATTCCATGTGCCGGTGTCCATGGATGATATGCTGCCCGTCGCTCCCCCTTTCTGTGGTGAGACGATTGTTGACGAAACGGAAGCCGGATGTGAAGCCAAGGAAAAGGACAAGCGGGGAACTTACATTCTCTTTACGCCTCGTGAAGCGTGGGCATGGGTTGCTGGTGAATTGGCCGGAACCAATTACGATGTTTCCAGTATCGGTATGCTCTGGAATCGCTCGTTCTGGTTTATCGGCGTCACTCTTTCCGAACTGAAATCAATGACGGTTGGCGATGGTCGCCAGTCTAATTTCCAGTTGAATTTTTCCGGTGGATTGGACAGGTCTGTGTCGCCGCAATGCGAACTCTCCAGCATCTTGCCGGTTTGCTGGAACACGATATCTCTCTCTCGTGCATCGGGTAAAATTCTGTTTCACGAACGGGCAACCAAGAATTTTTCTGACCGCTTGGAAGCGTCCAAGGGCGAAGTGGAAAAGGCTGTTGGCATGGCTGCGGTGTTTAAGGCGGCGATGGATGGCCTTGCTGCCAATGAATGCAACGAAAATCGTGCCAAGGAAATTTTCGCTGGTTTCATTACGCCTGAAATTGAGGCTGGCGACAAGTTGAAAATGTCCACTCGTGGTGAAAACACCGTGAAGGAATTGGTTCACTTGCACACTAACGGGATTGCCAATCGTGGGCAGACTGAATTTGATTTGCTCAATGCCTACACTCAATTGCTGACTCACGGCTCGGCAACTGCCAAGACTCCGTTTGGTCGCCGGTTTGCTTCATCGGAATTTGGCAACAATGCCGATAGCAAGTCGGAATTTTACAATCTGTTGACCACCGACCGTGATGCACTTCCGGCAATTGAGGAACGGGGTCGCAAGTTGCTGGCGGCAATTTAACGAAAGTCAATAACAATCTCACTTATCTGATAGCAAAGATAAGTGAGGTTTTTTAATACTTGGTTGACTGGTTATATTGTTCGAGTTACTTGATAACAATCCGGCAAAAATAAATCATTGACATTTGTATAAAAATAGATATACTCTCTTATATGAAAAATATGAAAAAACATTCTTGGTATATTGAATTGACTGACGTTGAATTTGCTGCTCTTAAAAAGGGTATGGGGTCATATTTCCGGTTCTATCTATTCTCGAATGATGCCATTACCTATGACAAAATTCATAACACTGTGTCAATCATGGTGTCAATTGATAGCTGTCCCCGAAAAACTCTACTTGAAGAATTGTCCATTTACATTAATGGATTTTCATGTTGCAGTGAAATTTAATTGACATTTGCAAGCCAATAAGTATAATAATCATATGAATATCAATTACGCCGTCACCACTGAATTTGGGACTACTGATTTTCCAGTCCACCATCAAGGATTGGAAGATGCCATTGAATTTTCTCAATTGAACAAGGCTAATCTCCACATTATCAAACAATCCCAAGACGGCAAGCAGTATCAGGAAGTTGTCTGGGAATATAAATAAAGATTTGACATTCAATTAAAAATAGATATACTCTTTCTTGTAAGTAACAACTAAAACAAAACAAAAAACAAAACTATGAACACCAGCAATGAACTCTCCTTCGCCGAAATGTTCCTCGACACCCTCACCCGTGCCGAATTGAATGGCATCGCCAAGCAGTCCGGTTTGCAGATTGGCAAGTCGGCCAGCAACACCCGCTCGAACATCCTCGCTGCCATTGCCATCGGCAGTGTCCAGTTCAAGATTACCGGCATCATCGGCAAGGGCAATGGATTGCTGCCGAACCAGCCGGTGTGTGAAAACACTCTGTTCCAGAAGAAGTTCCGCAACTACAACCGGAACGGCATCAAAGGCACTGGCGACAAGGTTGAAAAGGCGATTGCCTAATCAATAAACAGTTTCAACCCACTTGACTAATACCCAAAAAGTCAAGTGGATTTTTGTTTTATTTTTTCCAAATAGTATATATAATATTCGAGTTACTATTGGTCTTCTTGGTCGAAAAATAAATGTTGACATTTGTATTAAAATAGATATACTCTTTACATGAATTCGTTTATCATCATATTGGCTACCGTCGGCGGCAATCGTCCAACCACGGTTCGTCGGCCCGGCGAAGGATTGGCTGGATATTTTGATAAACATGGATTTAATCCCCACACTTGACAATCAATCAAAACTCTGTATAATACTCACACATGAAAAAACTATTCGTCTCGATTAAATGAAACTTGCCATTGGATTAGCTCTATTTCTGGCGGCAATGATATTCTTTGCCGGTTGTAGTGACGAAAAGAACGTCAACAATGCCAATCAAGAGGCATTGAATAACCCCGAAGTCGTCGGCACAAATGCCAATGGCAGAATTTTATATCGGGTTTATCTCCACACAGTGACGGAAGCCGGTGGTGAATACTTTTATTACTGGGACAAATAATTTAATTGGATTGACATTCAACCTAAAATAGATATACTTAAAGTATGAAAATTAAAATCTTTACTGAGGCTTCCAATTTAATCCGTGTCAAGTGGATGTTTCGCAAACGGAAAACTCAAGCGTGACTTATAATTTCACACGGCCAGTGAAAGTGGTTTCATAGGAGTAATTTCCCTATGAGTTCCCACGTTCGATAGACGAGGTAATTTAATGGGAAAATAGCCCGTTGGGGAAAATGTAGAGTTCGACTTGTCTCTACCCTTGGAACAACCTAGTAAGTTAGGTTCAGTGAAATCCGAACAAAATTTAATTTCTTGACTTCTCACCGAGTTTAAATATAATACCAATATGAAAACTAATTACGTTAAAGGTGATGTCATTCGATTTGAGTTGGACAACAATCCTGCTCATAAGGGAGTTGGCACCTTTGTAGATTATTGTCAGAGCGGAAATCTCGCAGTAAATCTTTTGGAAGATTGTAAAGAATTACACGCTGGCACTGCTATTTTTGTATTTCCTGACGAAATTCGTTGACTATTCACCGGCAATTTGTATAATAATCACACGATTGATTTACCTAAATTCCCTTTTGTTTATTCCGGTGGTGGTCATATGTTGGTTGCCGGTATCTTGAAAAAGGTATCGGCAATTTTATTGTTATTTTCACCGACAAGTAAATATCACATTCGAGTTACTATAATATCATTAAAGTAAATAATTTGAAATTTATTTGACATTTGAATTAAAATAGATATACTTTAGAAACATATGAAAACATTATTTCACAATCCAAAATGGCCGTGGGCATTAGTTTGCAATCGGTATGAATATGAATGGTTTGGCTTTCATTGTAACTGGGATTATTACAATGTAATAACTACCATTAACATTTTCACATTCGAGTTATGTCTTGAAATTGTTCATAATGACTGGCATAAATCAAGATGGAATAAAAATGGAATTAATTTTTCCATAGATCGTAATTGACTTTAGTATAAAAATAGATATACTTCTATCAACATATGAATTACAAAACTTGCACTCTTGAAGAATTGATTGCTTACATTGATTCGGGTTGCCAAAAGTCTGCCATTGCATTAGCAGATTCACCGAAAAGTCTGGCATGGGGTTTGAGTAACCATATTGGATTTTTTCAGGGCATTTGCTATATGCGGGATTTTAATTATGAATTTTGTGAAACTGTCTATAAATGGCAAAATATGGATAAATTAAAATAAATCCATTTTCTTTTTGACTTTAAGATAAAAATCTCTATACTCTCCTTTGTCAGTAACAATTAACATTAACAAAAAACAACATATGAAAACAACTCTTAAAATGTCCGTTCCTTCAATGGTGGATTTTCTCACTGGTATCGGAACCAATAGTCAATTCTTTTCAGCCGAAACAATTACCGAGCCGACATTGAAAAAGACTTGTCCTTTCAAAGGCGTTATTAAACGGGCCATAGTTAAAGGATGGTTGAATATAGATTACAAGCGTGCCGTAGAAAAAAAGACAGCAGCATTGCTTGGCGTTGCCGCAAGTGAAGTTGAATACATTCCGGCGGATTCTTGGCACGCTCCTTATATGCCCGACGGAAAAATGACCCCAATTCGGGTTAATAAAACCAAAGATGATGGAAAGTTTTATCTGTTTTATTATCCTTCCAAGTCCAAGAAAACGGAAGAAACGGGATATTTTGATGAAACTGGAAAGCGGATTGATTATGATGCCCTAAAGCCTTATTTCTACGCTAGTTCTGCCCTTAACGAGTTTAAGCCAGTTGTCCGCACAGTTACGCTTAACAACATTCAAAAATTGCGGGCGAGGGGACTAATTGTGGTTAAACGGTAAATCTCAAATATAATACTCCACTGGATTAGTTTCTTGTGGAGTATTATGCTTTTTAAGATAGTTAATTGACTTCTCTAATAATTTGATATTATCACTATATCTTCATAGATTAGTATTACATAAATAACATAATAATCCCCGTATTTTTCCGGTCTCATGGCAATGGTCAACTGCTAATCCTTTCTTAAATTCCGATTTATTACGGCCACAAATTTCACAGTGTTCTATACCAGAAAATCCTAAATTGTCAAGTTTTTTCTGTCTTCTTAATCTGCTCTTTTCCAATAAAGTTTCTCTATTGTTTTTTCTGTAAATAGCAGCTTTTGCCAGTAATACTTCACGATTTTTAATATGATGTTCTCTTTTTTGCTTTGCGGCTAATTCTGGATTGTTAGTTCTCCACGCTTTACTTTTCAGTAAAGCTTCTTCTCTATGGGCTAAATAATATCTTCTGTGAAATGCTTTAGCATCTTCTTTATTTTTATATGACATAAGTTTTCTACGCTTTTGCAAAGCAAATTCCCTAATAAGATAAGCGTAGAATTCTTATTTGAAGAACTTATTAGGGAATTGCAAATTGTTAATAGTTTTCTACGCTATGAATATAAATATAAAGTCGAGTGTAAAATAAGTGAGATTTGTTGTTGCTATTTCTAATTGAATTTAGTATACTAAATGCGGAAGGTGAGGAAGAGACTTCGTTTTTTGAAATAGTATCTATAATATTCGAGTTACTATTCGTCATTCGAGAATAGAAAATAGTTTGAAATAATCCTTGCAATTAAAATATAAATAGGTATATTCTTTCATATGAATGATTTTGTAGATTTTGGTGATGTTGCTCGCAAACAGATGGGGGCAACAATGTCAATATGCCAGCCGTTACTTTTGTCAGAATTGGAAGGATGAATATCCCATGCTTGGTGAAGGATTGCGAATTAAAGGCAATAGCAAGGATTATCATTCAATGGAAATTCATAGGGATGACGTTGAAATTGCCGTTGCTCGCTATAAGGAGTATCAGGAAAACCGTAATTCTATTTGACATTTAGATAAAAATCTCCATACTCTTTATCAACATATGAAGAAATTTCTACTCCTTAAATTGTATCCAATTGGTAATTGGCAGAGTGGCAATAAAGTCTTGGAAGAACATACTTGCCTCTATATCAAGGATGCAATCAATTATTTCAGAACAATTTTCCCTGAATTAGAGTTGGATGATTTTGGTTATGCCAGAAACGGAGATGAATCATTTTGTGTGTCCGAAGAATTTAATCCAATTTCTCATTGACATTTCTATTAAAATAGATATACTCTTAAATATGACAACACAAATCATTGCAGTTGACCAATACGGTAAGCGGTATCTTAATCTTGGTAAATATCCCCGTAAGTCTCTCTGTTCTGTAATTGGTCGGCAACACGTCTCTAAAATGTATATTGATGATGGTAATGGAAATTCTAACCATATCGGTTATGTCATTGGTGGATTGTGGTTGACGCTTTACCACGTTACCCCTTGGATTGGTAATAAATAAGATTTGACATTTCCGGGGAAATTGATATATTTATATCAATATATGAAACAACCAATGCCAATCAAGATAAGGAAATTTTGGGGTTTGCTTAATCCCGTAACAAAGAGACTCGAATCAAAAAAAGTCTATAAACGCAAACCAAAATTTGGAAAACACGACTAAATTATGTTACTATACATCGTCTTTCTTATCGGTTAAGACGGCGTTGGAGTATGTGTCCCACAATTATCCTCGCCACCGAATTTTTGTGTTTGAGAATGGCAAGGAAATGGCACAGTGGATTTTGGAATAATTTTGGGGTTGACATTCCATTTCAAATAGATATACTATTCCCATGGCAAGAAAACCAAACTGGAAACGTCGAGGATTGTCACGGGAACAGGCTATCAAAAAACAAAGGTCGGTTGACCATGCTTATGCAATGTTGTCTCCCGTTGTCAGAAATGGCAGCGGGAGTTTTATTTTTACTGGGTCACTTTCACCGAGAGAGACTCGAATATTATAGATACTATTGTCAATTGAAAACTTCAAAAAATAATTTACGAATTATCTTGCAATTAATCTGAAAATCCCTATAATTTCAATTATGAAAATTAAACTTTATCCGACCAACCCGACCAGACCGATACAACAATCTGGATTAAATTTGACGAAATCATTTGACATTTTAATTAAAATCTATATATTCTTTCTTGTCAGTCAACATTAACAACAAAAAACAAAAACATATGACCAAAATCAATAACAACTCCACTGCCATCGCTTTCATCTCCCTCCGCACTATGACGCAAGCCGAATTGCGTAACGTGGCCAAGCAAGCCGGAATCGTGGCTGGCAAGAACAAGACTGCCACCGTTGAAAACATTATCAACGCCATCAAGTCCGAAAAAATCCAGTTCAAGTCAACCTTCGTGATTGCGGCTGGCAATGAAGGATTGCTGCCGAACCAGCCCATCGCCCCGAATGCCTTGTTCCAGAAGAAGTTCCGTAACTACAACGGGTTTGACAAGGTTGAATTTGCCAAGTCCTAATCTCCGGTAAATTTCCAAGTCTCCTATTCCGAAAGGTTTAGGAGATTTTTTATTGCCTATTTTCACCGAGCCAACCAGTAATACGAATGTTATACTTACTTTCCAATGTTTTAACGATATCGTAAATAGTTTGTATTTTTTTATTTATTTCCTTGCAAAGTAACTAGAATAGTTTATTCTTTAGCCAACATATGAATACAACATTAACAACCGCCAAGTCCAAAGCTAAACAGTCCAAAAAATCATTCATTGCTACTCTTGCCACTGGCCTGATTGACAATGCGCAAGAAAACAATAACATTTTCAATGATAAAAACGTGCCGCTCGTTTATCGCAATCACTATGTGAATGTTAAGACAGGCGTCAACGGCATTGAAAATCTTGTCATTGATATTCTCCAAAATAACAATGCCGTTTTTGCGGCTGATGTTGCTACCACGCCGCTCCGCAACATGGCCATTGCACAATCAATGTTTATTTCCGAAATTATTGAAGCTGTCCGGGAACAATTCGGCTTTGACCGTTACCCCGATGCGACGATTTACACGGTGGTTAGTGTGCTGATGTTCAAATCGGGACTTGTCGGCAAAATCACTTTGTCAAATGTCGAGGATAAAAATCGTGAATGCTGCCGTCCCCGTTCCAAGTTTTTCCTAATCCAACCGCCGGCATAAGTCAATTAAAAAGTAGGGGAGAAACTAACCTACAAAATAATTCAAAATAAATTTGACTTTTTAATAAAAATAACCTATTCTTTAACCAACATATGAATAACACAAACGTCCCCAATTTTGATAAAACTTCCGGCTTAATCATTCAGGCTCGCCAAGCAATCCAGTGGGCTAAAATCCTGAAACCGGCAGCTTGGTTAATGTTGGATAAGGAAATTGCCCGGCAAAATAGCCTTTTGTCGGAAAAGGCCGATGGCAATAACGTCTGGCGTGGAATTGAAATGGACAATTACATTGCCTATGATATTTTGGATTTTTTTAATCCAATTATTTAATTGACTTTTAATATACTTTCCGGCACACTTTCAAAGTAGTCAACAACATAACAAAATAAACATATGTCACGCCCTAAAGGTTCAAAAAACAAAGTCAAATCACAATTCGGCAAGAATTATCCGGTTGCCAATCCGCAATTGGATATTGTCACCCAATTGAAAGCGGAAGACGACATGAAAGCGGAAGCGGAAGCCAATGCCGCATTAAACGAGCAAGACGCCACATTAGACACGTTTTTAATTGAAACGGTGGACAATACATTAGCCGGTGTCGAAATGGATTATATGCCAGTTAAATCCAAGTCCATTCAACGGGAATTGCTTTCCCTAATGTCACAAGTCCATGCCGAAATTGCGGAGACAATTAATCAAATGCGACAAGGTTTGACCACTGGCTTTTGTCGGGAAGAAGACAAGTATATTCCCGAAACTAATAACCCCAATTACATTAACTTAATCGGCATAGTCTAATCACCTAGCACAATTCAAACAACGTGTCAAGTGAATAATCATTTGATGCGTTTTTTATTTTACCTTATAGTAAGTATAATAATGTAACCACTTACCCTATATAGTAGGATTAAAATAGGATACCCTACCCGTATTGGTATATTAGGGTTGCTTCTGGTCGAAAGAAGGTGGGGGTGGCACCAGCCGGCCCCTATATATTCACTATTCGCAAATCACTTTTAGATAAAATAAAAGTAGAATATATGTAGAATGAAATAACTCGAAATAAAGATTTTAATAGGTTAGAATTTAGGTCTAATTAGGTTATATACTAAAAAATCTGGAAAATAAAATTTATTTATACTACTTTTATTCTACCTCAATATATTTATATATTATGAGCAATATAAAAACAATTCTCAAGTGCGAATGTAGACAATGTAATAGAAGACGAAATTATAAACTACATAATGGAAATTTTGGCGGCGAAAAATTAACTCTCAACGAGTTCATTATTAGAGCCAGAAAAATACATGGTGATTTATATGATTACTCGGATTCGACGTATATAGGAAGCAAGAAGAGTATCCAGATTAAATGTATTAAACATGATAGTTATTTTTGGAAAACTCCAGAAAATCATATATTCAATTCTCAGGGATGTCCTATCTGTCAATTATCTAAAGGCGAATTGGCTATTTCTACATATTTAAGTATTAATAAAATAGCACATAAATCACAACAGACATTTGACACTCTTAGAAGTGATATGAATAGACCACTAAAATATGATTTCTATATTCCATATCATAACTTACTAATAGAATTTGATGGACAACAGCATTTTGGATGTAATAACATTAAAGGCCATATAATATCTGATGATAAATTGGCTAGATTAAAATTACACGACAAGCTTAAAGATGAATATGCCATAAAAAATAACATTAAACTATTGCGAATTTCATATAAAGATTTAAATAACATACCTGCAATTTTAAAACAACATATAACCTAAATAAAACTATGGGAAGAACTAAAAAATATACAACTAAAGAACAACAAGACGAAGCCAGAAAACAAAGACAAATGAAGTATTACTGGAAGAATCGGGATGATATTAATAATAAAAATAAAGAGCGGTATCATGAACAGGTTAATGGGATATCTTCTACTGATAGTGGCTCTCTCAATCAACCATTTACATTATCTAAATTATAAAATAACTTGTAAAATATGGGTTTTAATGGTATGCTTTTTCATGTAATAAGGTCGTCATTGAAAAAATTACGAAAAAAAATTTATCGATTGTGGTTGTTGGTATGGGATAACTATATCGCATGACTACTCATGATATAATACAAATACTGTTATCGGTTATAATTATAATTGGTCTAATTGACTATTGGAACTTAAAATCACGAGATTAACCTATGGGAAGAGCAAAAAAATATCATACCGAAGCAGAACGGAAGGCGGCACAACGGAACAACGTTGCGAAATACTATTCTACCAACAAGGATTATAAGAATAAAAATGACTTATTGAGGTATTATAAGAAAAAGGTGGATGATTTGCTCATATTGGCCTCGGCATCCCTTCAAGCGTCTGCTTCCAATGATTTTCAATTGACGGCTTTTAGTTATGTCAATAGTCCAACCGATGAGTTATGTAAGATAAATACTTCAAGTGTGGTAGTTGATGACTCTATATTCCCCAATAACAATATTACTATGTCGTATTGTAATGCCGCCGATATCAATACTACGAAACGTATTGGTTCTTATGCAAAATCTGATTGGTCTCTGGATGTTGGTGGTGGAAATATAGAAATTATCAGTAACTTCAATACTTCAATTCATGATGCCGCAGGGAATATTCCATTGGATGGTCATTTTCCTATTACTGGTTCCGAAATTAAGACTCTTTGATTATGCCGATATTTTTATGGATAATCATAGCCATGGTATTTTATGCCGCTTGGGAGTAATATCTATTATTTTACTATCGATTGGGTGAGCCGACTTATTATATTGAAAAGTTATCGGCGTTTGCCGGAGGCCGAAAAAACGGCGGATTGAAGTTCTAAATCGTATTGAGGAGAGGTATCTTGGTCAGATATAATTAACTGAATTACTCGTTTTTAAGGCTTCGGAAGTATCTTTCTTATTGTATTTTGTGCAAGCATTATTAAATTTGCAAATTTTAAGTTTTCTTATTTTATTCGTATAATACTGCCTGACCAATATCACGGATATTAAAATTGATAGGGTTAAACAAATAATCATATTTATAAATATGATTATTTATTATAAATAATTAAATAAATAAATATGCCGCCGCAAATTATCCATAACATGTTCATGCGGTGCTAAATTCGTATAAGGCCAACATCCGGTCTTCGATGGTCGCCAAGGCATGAGATTTTCCGCCCAATACACCTGATAATTTATTAAGATATAATAGACATTCAAAATGCCCCATCGAATTCTGAATTTTAACTATCAAGTTCCATTTGACAGAGTCATCCCCCAATTGAAACACCGATATACAGTTTGACCATGGAAATTTAGAGTTAATTTTTGTTAGTTGTTCCGATGATATCATAAATTTGGAGCGTATTGGTAAAGAAAGATATATAATCTACTGTCACCATATAATTAGTATGTTCCAATGGATAATATATAAAATGTTTATAGGTTACTGAGTTGGATTGAAAATATATCAAACAAGCATGATAGCCACCGCTATATTTTCCAATCCACATATAAGGCCGTTTAAAGGTTATATGTATATTTAAATCGGAATTTTTCGAGTCATATATGCAAGTTAACGGCGAATTTATAAACACTCGGTTCCATGCCGGTATAATATTTTCCAATTCAACTCCAGTCCCTTCCAATTTTGTCAGTTTGTTGGTTTGCCAATATAACGGAGAGGTTTTGACATTTAACATCTCATTTGCATACATGCAAAACGCCCCAACTACACAATTTGGCTGGTGTTCTTGGGGAACGCTATAATGAAAAATTGAATTATCATATTTAACCGAGGAACACGCAGTTAAAAAACCCACCGATAACAATACCAGTATTTTCATTGCATTAAAGTTTTTCCCTTGGATGGGTGTGACTTCACCTTGGAGTCGATGATTTGCCGCAAGGCATTCTCACACGAAACCAAAAATTCATGGGATACTCTGGTAAAGTTGTTGGTGGGTCGATTAACTTTCGCCGACTCCAACGCATACTTTTTACATTTAGATGCACAGATGAGTTTAAATTTGGACTTGTATGGGTTGAGTGTTTGGTCTGGTGTATTATTCATAATTTTGTGAAAGTATATAGATTTATCGGGAGAAGTCAAGAATTATTTAAATTTGATAAAAGAGGTTGCTATTTATATTTAAGTCGGTTATACTACACACACGTTATGATGCCATTTGAAAAAGATAAAAAAGAACTCTTGATAAAACTCAAGGAAATCACCGAAGATTACATGGACACTGTTGAGGCTGACCTTCGATATATACCGGCAAAACGAAAGATGAGAGAATTAAAAAAGGTGGTAAAGGCAATTGATAAATGGAAAGTTGAACTATGAACTACGAACTTATTTTAAACTATTATATGACTTATTATCCCCAATATTCTGTTTTGGGATTAAATTTAATTGACAGTTTAGCCAAATTTTGTTATAGTTATTAATGTTAATGGGAATGTAATGGTATCGACCGAATTCTTTGACATAACGATGCATGGGGAGGGTTTATTATATGGCCTCGTTAAAAATATAATTAAAAACCAAATGCAAACCGCCTAGCGCAGATTGCAGCGTTGGATTTTTCATTCTTTCTGAATGAAGAAATCAATACGCCCGAATTAGAATTGGTCTAGTTGCCGAAATAAGACTGGATACTCATTAAAATTCTTATTGCTCTAATAGTGAGTAAACCGCATATAGTTAAAATTATATGATCGTTGATAACTCAATAAATTATCAATGCTTGAAATGTATTGTTCATTAAAAAAATCAAGATTAAATTAAAATGAAATAACCATGTAGTATCGTTATGAATTAGTATTCAAGACCTCGGTTCAATTCCGAGCATTTCCACCATTTTATGATGGGTTTTTGCTTTTAATCTCATATTTATAATCATGAGTCGAATTTTGTTAGCCTCTCTCTTGGTTGAGAGATTGCGATATACACCTCCGAAAATAAATCTCCTGAAAACGGGTGATACTACTGCTTCCAAACGTATATTTTACGATTTTTATGCCATGGAATACTTACATCGTATTCTTGGAACGCCACTCCCCATGTCAACCGGTGCAAAAGTCCATGCAGCAAAGACCGACCCGAATTTTGGTGCTGGATTTGCGGCGGGGACAAATTGGGATGATGTTGAATATCCTATGATGGGTGGTAAAATTGCTCCTCATAAATTAAGAGTTATTATTGATGACGTATTCGAACAAGTTACAAAAATATTGGGAACCAAGTTGTCAGGATATTTGAGAATGGCATTAGTCCAAGAGTTAAGGCATATTTTTAATAAATCACATCAATGGCTATCATTTAGAAATACAATTTATCTGGAAAAACAACCAAACAAAACGACAATTTCAAAAGAAAGGTTTAATAAACTTGTAAAAACATATTTGCCGAGTATGACAGGACAAGAAGAGTCGGTCAAACGACTCCTGAAGTTCTCCGCATTGTATGATAATAATTATGTTGGCACTGGAGATGTTCCGGAGCCGGAAGAACCCGAAAAAGAACCAGATGCTACCGATGACCTAGACAAAATCGAACCTAAACCAGATAATGAATATAAACCGGAAGAAGACCCAGAACTTTCCGATGCAGAACCAACCGATGACACCGAAGATGATTACTGGAAAAAATATGACCCCTTCTGGGACTCGGAAAGCACAAATGAGAATTTCATAAACGAAATATGTCTATTAACCGAGGATGATTATTCGGTTGGTGGACAGATAAGTTCAAAAGTGGTGGCTAAAATAAATCATGCAATTAATAACTCCAAACTAACTTGGAAAGACATTGAAAATGCCTATTCCAAAATTGCATGGAGCGAAAGTTCGTATGGTGGACCAGCATGGGGAACTGGAGCGACTGCCTTTATTAAGTTAATGCCCGAATTACAATCTCATAATTACGAAAAAATATCGGCTGCTATTGACCACATTTATGATTTAGCACATAATTCCGGTCCTATGTTAAATAAGGGAGGGTTATTTATTCCTCAACGGGATTTGGATAGACGTGCCAGAGTAACTCACGTTGCCAGATATTTGGAAGATGTTTCGCCCGTTATAAAACAATTAATCAATAGGTGTTTGGTATATTTACCGGGTAATCCGGAAGATGAGCGAAAGATGGAAGAATATATAAATTCACCTGCTATACACGCCACTCCGGAGCAGAAAAAAATATTAGACTCTTTAGATTTTAATACCATGGATGGGACGAATTATAGTGCCAGCGTGAAATATAAAAATAAAGACAACCAAATTAAAATACTAAAATATAACTTAAAAATTCACGAAAATAACATCATAACTATAAACACAGACGATGACTCCGATGCACAGGTGTTCCATGATTTTAATGAAGCAATTGAAAAATTTAAAAAAGAACATGGTGACAATATTACAAAATTGCCTCGATATACGATGTATGCCGCTCGTCGAGCCGTCACTGACTTTACAAAAGAACAAAAACTTAAATTTTTAACCATTAATATTCGCCCATCGGATTTCGAACGACTGGAATTTGCCAATTTTAATGTCGTAGATACGGATGGTAATGCCGAACCGAAAATGCTAACTGCGGCGGCATTTACTGATGGGACATATGCAATTGGAATTAGATATGATATGGCGTATATAGAGACATTTAATAACTTTGACGACTTATTCAAGAGATGTTCCGAGAAAAATACCGAATTAAAATTTCATACATTAACACCGACACAAATACATAATGCAGACTATAGTTTAAATCCGCCCCCTCCGTCAACGCCCATTCTTACACAGAAGGCGAGTCCCGACCAACACACCAAAGGACATTATGATGTTAATGGTAATTGGGACCCATATTATGGCGGAAATACATATGCGTCCAATATATATGGAGGCACAACTTCTACAACTGCCCAGATGTATACTAAAAAACCATCGGTCATTCCTCCAAATTCAACCTCAAGTTCAGATTATACTCTACACGTTGGATTGAATACACCTCCAAAATCCATACGTTTAACGGATGGAGATGAAATGGGAATGGTGTCCCGTGGATTTGAAGTATTAAATAATGGCGGTATAACTTATTATAAACATAGAAAGAATAATGATACCGTTACATTCTTTAATAATGATAAATCAGTATTGGTATCGGCACAATTTGCCGGAATTAAATTGAGTAAGCCAATTAATGATATGACCCAATATATAGCCGATAATTATGATGACAATGGATTTATTGGGAAAACACCAGTTCCAACCAATAAACAATCAACTGGAAAAGTAGGCGGTAAAAAATTAAGTCCTACCAATGAACAATATTTGACCGAGAAGGGATTTATATGGAATACTTCCAATAATAAATACCATAATAAAATTAATTCCGACTCCATTCTCATAAATCCCAATTTCAGTGTTCGTATAGATTTTAAATCGGGAAGTGTCAAACATCTACCAACACTAACCTCATTATTAAATTATATTATAAATGATTATGACGCAACTTACATGGGAGCATATGGGAATGATGATTTGCAGATGGCGTCGTGAACTACCCAACTACTAAAGCAGTTGAGTTTCAATAGGGTAATTCCTACCCTTTAAAAACTCCGTTTTAGGAAATGAAAAGTCTAATATATTATTAGCTGCATTCACATCTCTATCGTGATTAGTATTGCAAATTGGACATTCCCATTCTCTATCACTCAATAATAGATTATGATTAGTATATCCACACTTACTACACATTTTACTGGATGGTTCGAATCTTCCTATTTTTAGAAAATTCTTTCCGTTCCAATCACTCTTATACTGCAACATATTCACGACTTTACGAAAAACATAAAAAATCTTTAATTATTTTTTTAATTGGCAAATTTTAACGACTTCGTGGCAAGAAATCCCACTTGCTTTAGCGGGTGGGATGAATTGACACAATTTAGAAAATAAGTTGATGTTTTCTAAAAGTCAATGATATGTATTGTTGTGATACGAGCATTCAAATATAGGATATATCCAAACAAGGAACAAAAAGTTCTTTTGGAGAAGCATTTTGGATGTGTAAGATTTGTGTGGAATTGGGCATTAGGTAAGAAAATGGAAGCCTACCAAAAAGATAAAACAAATCTCTCAAGATACGAACTTCAAGCAGAACTTCCAAAAATGAAGAAGGGTGAACAACCTTGGCTTGCCGAAGTCGGTTCTCTTTCTATCCAGTCCAAACTTGAGGATTTGGATAAAGCATACACTTCATTTTTCAAAAAGAAAGTAGCATATCCAAAATTCAAATGTAAGAGGAATGACCAAAAGTTTCGTATTCCACAAAATACTAAAGTGGATTTTGAAAAAGGAAAAGTAATCATTCCAAAGTTCCTTGGAGGAATTACGTGTGTCTTTGACAGACAATTTGAGGGAGACATATCTTCGTCTTATGTCTCACGAACTACCACAGGCAAATACTTCATTTCTATTTTGGTTGAAGATGGGAAAGAACTTCCATCCAATCCAAAAGTAAATGAAAAAACAACCATTGGAATTGATTTGGGATTGAAACACTTTGCTACATTCTCCAACGGAGAAAAGATTGAAAATCCTAAACCATTAAAACGATTTCTCAAAAAACTCAAGAAACAACAACGACAATTATCAAAGAAAACAAAAGGAAGTAATAATAGAAACAAACAAAGAATAAAGGTTGCTAAAACACACGAAAAAATAACCAATTGTAGAAAAGATTTCCACCACAAGTTAAGTCATAAGTTGACACACGATAACCAAGTGAAGACAATTTGTATGGAAACTCTATCTACAAAGGATATGATGGAAAATAAAGATGTTGATGAAAGAGACGAATATCGTTTCCTTGAAAAAATGAGACATCAACAAATTGCTGATGTAGGATGGAATTCGTTTACCAACATTTTGAAATACAAATGTGATTGGTATGGAAAGAACTTCATCCAAATTGGACGATTTGAACCATCATCCAAATTATGTTCTTGTGGATACATAAATCATTCTCTAACTTTGAAAGATAGAGAATGGACTTGTCCGATGTGTAAAGTAACACATGACAGAGACATTTTAGCAGCAAACAATATCAAAAAACTAGGGTTGGGACAACCCGAAGTAGCCTCTGGACAACTCAAAAAGAGTTGGATGAAAGAGGAAACCCATCTCCTTTAGGGGATGGGTAGTTCATGAGTGTGATAATATATTTAAAATATTACAATTCAACCACGATGCTAACTCCGACATGAGTTTGGCAATGCCAACGATAAATAATTTAGGGGTTTTCTATTTTTAGTGATATGTATAGTTAAGATTGAACAATACCGTTCAACTTACACATACACACATTAAATATGAAAAAAGGTTCTAAAAAACATACCGTTGCGTTGTCAACAACTTCTTCTATTGACAAATTTCCAAAATCTGAAATTACAATGTCATATATAAATCCTTACGATGAAGCTATGAAAGTATTAGAAGTAGTAGCTAAAAATGATAACTCTCAAGAATACTGTAATTTTAACTATGATAAATTCAATGATGATTTTAATAAAAAATTAACCACATTAAGTTCTTCCATTAATAAGTATTCGGCAGAAGAAGATATGTCAAATTTCATTGAATCATTAGATGATAGAAAAAATAATACTGTTACGGCCAGTATTGACATTTATAAAAATTTCCATGAAAATATGAAGACTTATCCTGCTTACGTATCGGTTGAGGGTGCCACCCTTTTAAATGTGGCATTTGCTACGGAACAACCTGTATTTTTATCTAAATTACCAACGGCAGATATAGAAATTATTAATAAACAATTAGATAAATTAAATAATCCTAACATTATCCGAGAACATTCCATTGTTAAAATGGATTCTACTAAAGATTTTGAATTGTGGTTTTTGACTAAAAAATCAAGTGCTCCTATAACAAAGAAAGAATGCAATAAGTATGGATTGAGTTCAGTTGAGGTTGATACTTTATATTCAGAATTAAAATCGGAATATACAGCGGAATCGGGTAAAGACTTGGACGAACCTGTAAAAATTAGATTATTTAATGCGGTAATTCATCCGGAACCTATTAATACTATTGGAGTTCCTGTATCGATTAACGGAGAATTATTAGTTGAAGCCGAGCCTATCGATGTTAAAGTTAAGGATGGAACACTTGAATTGAATGGGGCTAAGGATAGATTTAAATATTTGGCCGGAATAACTAATAAAGAAGAATTTAAATCGGAGAAATCTTCACCTCATAACGTGAAATTGTCAAATTCCAATGAACCTGTTATTATCAAGAACAAAAATGCATATGAGATTCGTCTTTCTCTAGTAGATACGGCCACAGAAATCGTTAAACTTACGAAATGCGGGCAGGTTAAGACCGAAGAATTTGTTAGTGAGGTTTTACAGGCAGCAAAAGCTTTATATGAATTTGTCGAAAATAAATAAAGTTTACATTTGATTTAAAATAAACTATAATAATTGATATGAATAATAACATAATTACAAAATGGAAGCAAACCGGATTATTGGATTATTTAACCGATGATAAAATCGAACACTGTGCCAATAATCTGGAAGCGATAACTCAATTATGTGTAAAAAACACAGTTGAAACAACGCCCGATTCTGAATTTTTCGCCAGATGTGTCATACCAATAATGAGATCGGTATATAATGAAGATAATCAATTAACTTTGACACAAATACCTACGGCAGAATTTTTATATAACGATTTTACAAATTATATAATTGGCATTCCATATAAAGACTATAAAGACGAATACTACACCGGATTGGATTATGAAGTAAATTATTGTTACAATTATGTTAAACAACTATTAGATAAAATAAAATTATGAGTCTATCACTGATAAATTTAATAAAGGATGAAAATTTCCAAGCGAGACTTGCTAAAAAAGTCAACGAGGTAAAAGAAGATAAAACTAAAATTTTATCAGCCGCCCAAACCTATTCTCAGAAATATGATAAAGAAATCGAAGAAGGGGAACAGTTGAGGAGAAATCTCCTATCGGAAGGCACCCGGCAAGGAAAAACCGAGGAAGAGTGTTTTTTTGGTAAGGGATTTTTTCCAACTCGCCAAACGCCAATATTAAACTGGTTATATTTTCTATTACGTGAATCGGATGATGATACTTTCTATGGAAAAAAACTATACGAACAACGTGATAAATTAAACAATTATTTACAATCGACGTATAAATCCGAAGATGAAATTATTGAAAATGACGATCAATTAAGACACACTCTCACCGAAATATATGAAGAAACCAAAAGTTGTCATAATCGAGAAGATATTAACCGATTGTTAAGAGCCAATACTACGGTGGATGATATTGGAGAAACTAATGAACCTGATTTAGCCGAGATCATTTATGGAAATTTAACATTAGAACAATTTTCAACTGTAAAAAAATTAAAAAAACTTGCAGTTCATAACTCAAACGTCGAAGAAGCATCTTCAGCTTTCATTAAATGTAAAGAATTATGTAAGCGGTATAATTTAGAATTTGATAAAATTCCATCTTATTAATTATCAACAATAATTATGTTAACCACTGATAAAATAGCACAACTAAAGCGAGACATAATCTCTTTAAGAGATCGAGAACGAGAGGAAAATTTAAAACTTATTCTTCCTATAATTCGAAAGAATTGTATATTTAAGGTTTCTTGGTTAAACCATATTGTATATTGCGATGATAAATGTGATGATGCAGAATTTAAGAAAAAATTAGATGATTTAACCATTGAAAAATACCATCAATATTGTTTTGGAGACGTTTATTTAAGTTGGTGGTCGGGGAGAATTAATATATCACATGGAAGATCGTTTGATTATAGTTGCTCCGATGAAGAATGGTTTATTCCATTGATTGAACGATGTAAAGAATTGGGACTGCAACTTGATTTTTCAGAATCTGAAATTTATTTATCGGAAAAAAAGAAAAATATTGAGTTAGACATAGTAGCCTTAGAAAGATTAAAAAATTATGAATGAAATAACAATTAAAACGGGCACCAAGGAAGAGATTTTAAAATATCTTCGTAGTAAAGTAACTAAAACTATTACTGTATTTGGTGATGGTGCTACATTGTCAGAATCACCAGTTGCCGGAGATTGTCTTGAGTTTTCTTATAACACAATTGAAAAGCAAATGAACGAATGTATATTAAGTGGCTCTCCTATATTTAGTATATCATTACTAGTATATAGTGGAAATAATATTCAAGAACAATTTATTATAACTGATTATGGTAATATCAAAGCAGACATGGAAATTGAAAGATTGGATAATGATAGCGAAAATAAATCTAATTTTATTGCTGCCATTAAACAAGTAGTTGCAATGGAATTGGAAGCAGAAGACCGTTGGAGTCGAATATTAAGTATATTTAACGAATATAAAACAAGAATATAACATTTGCCGAATTGGATAATGGAACGGAATTCACAATGTTTGATGATATCCCAATTACCTTCGAGAAGCCCAAGAATCTATTAAAATTTGCCCTTACACCAGCAACCAAATTAAACGAATAATGAAAGAGATTTCAGAATATAAATACCCAACTCAATCAAGAAATATTAAGTTTCGAGTATGGAATTCATTCTATGGTGAATTTACATATCATCCGAACTCAAAAATATTTATTGGATTAGATGGTAAGTTGTATGATAAAGCCAACGATTTATATGATGATAATGTTATATTGCAACAGTATATTGGACTTACTGATATTAACAATGTCGAAATTTACGAAGGAGATATTGTTAGTGGATATTTTTCAACTGTAATTGGAGATAATATCCCATTTAAATACGAATTCTCTGGCGTCATTGAATATATTGATACTGAATTTAAATGTAAATATGCCGGTTTTCCTTTATGTAAATATAAGTTAACGGTTATAGGAAATTGTTTTCAATGTTCCGAACAATATGAATTTCACAAAGATTTAAATAATCAACATGATTAAACTTAACGATATATTAAAAGAATTACATGATGAAGAATTATCACTTGATGAGGGATTAATTTGGACTCATGATATTACCAAATCAGTAGAAGGATTAAATATTGAATTAAACAGACGAATAAAAAATCCGACTATTAGATTTGAACAACAAGATAATAGAATATTATGTATAATAGATTCGGAAGACACTGATATTAATATAATTGAATGGATTATCAAATCAACAAATAACAGGGGATGGAAACCAGCATATTTTACGATATTTGGGTTTGGAACTGACAATAAAAAATTCACAACTACGGCAGATTTAATCTCATATCTAAATAGAGGAAATAGAATAACCATTGTCTTCGAAGCAATAAGAGATATTCAGGATATTGAATTGTCGCAATTTCAAGATGAGGTGGGTTATCATATAACTCCGTATCAACGTCGTGAAAATATAGAAAATATCGGTTTAGTTCCAAAGTCACAAAATAAAATGGCGGCACATCCCGAAAGAATATATCTTGCTTACAATATGACCGCAATAAAGGAATTATTTAATAATGATAGATTCTATCCTAAAATAAATGAGTTTGCAGTTTTCATAGTCGATATGACTAAACTATTAAAAGACCGACAAATCAAACTATTTCAAGACCCTGCATTTTCATCGCTGGGATGTTATACGCTAGATAATATACCGAAGAAATATATCTCCTATCAAGGAAAATTAACCCGCACAATTCAACCAATAAAATAAAATTATGAAGTTATACAGATCAACAGAAGAAAATATAAGAAAGTGGACTTTAACCGGATTATTAGACGAACTATCGCCAGAAGCAATTGGAGAATGTGCCGACAATTTAGAAGCAATGGCATCCATATTAGTAGCGGCGAATAAAGAAACTCAAATTCGATCTGAATGGTTCTGCGGCACAATTCTACCTATCGTGCGATGTTTATATAATGAGAATCATAATCTTCCTCTTGATAGAATCCCAATTGCGGCGGAAATATATAAAGATTATCTAGAATATATTGAGAATGATATTCGTGCAATTGATATGCCGGAACAAGAAGAACCAAAATATGTTTCTGATTATGTCAAAGTATTAGTAAATAAATTAAAAAATCAATAATAAAAAAATAAAATTATGAGTAACACGTCACTAATCAGTTTATTAAAAAACAATGATAATTTTCAAAAACGTCTTGCCGCCAAAGTGGTAGAGACAAAAGAAATTAAGACTAAAATACTCTCCTCGGCACAAACATATTCTCAAAAGTATGAAAAAGAAATTGAGGAGGGGGACAAATTAAAGCGAAATTTATTAAGCGAGGGAAGAAGCAAGGGAATGGACGACGACCAGATTTTATCATCATATGGAAAATTTGTCCCCGCTCGTTCTACTCCAATATTAAATTGGTTATACTTTTTATTGCAAGAGTCGAATGATGATAAAGTATATGGAAAACGACTATATGAACAGCGGGATATTTTAAACGGATATTTGACTTCGACCTATAAATCCGAAGATGATATTATTGAGAATGATGCTCACTTGCGCCAGACATTAAATGATATTTACGAAGAGACCCACAATTCAACTCGCCACGCAGTCAATCAACAATTGCGAAATAATACTTCGTTAGACGACATCGGCGGGACCAACGAACCTGAATTAGAGACGTTGATATATGAAAATGTAACTCTTGACGTATTTAACAAGATAAAGAAATTAAAAGCACTGGCACAATCAGATAACATTGACGAAGCCTGTTCTGCTCATAGAAAAGCCTTGGAGATGTGTAAAGAATATTCATTGGAATATGCTCGTATTCCATGTTATGTTGAAAAAAGATAATATGAAAAATAAAGACGAAGGAAGTTTAACTGCTGTAGAATATGAATTTATCTATGATATATTAAACGAATATTGTCGTATTATACCACTCATTAAAGAAGAAGATTATATTAAAGATGTTAGAGTGTCTCACCGCAAAGGTCTTGTCCAAATAATTAAAAAAATGAAACGTAGGATGGAAATTGAATATCCAAATCCATGGGTATAATACCTTATATCTATTTGGCTTGTTATGTGGTATTCTTTAACCATGACAACAAAACAAGAAAAACTATTCCAGAACATTGAACATTGCAAATGCCCAATATTACATTTCCGGAATGCCCATAAACCGACCTCACCTCCACTAAAAAGACAATCCCGACTAAAATCGGAACATTCCACGTGGATGAGAGCATTGACATTTATTAGTTGACAAATTATATAAGTATCCATTTTTTAATACTTGGCACTTTACCATTTAGTAATTTCGAACATCTTCCGGATGGAATGTTATATTTTTCAATAAAATCATGCCTAGTTCCTCGAAATTCTTCATTGGTTCTAGTATTTTTTAAATTGTAAATCGTAGGGTTAAAATTTGGATGACTACTTCCTCTAAGTTTGATATTTGGATTTCTTAGTTTTTGTATATGTTCGGACGTGAATACTCTTCCCGTTAATGCTTTACTTATATTTTGTTTAGTTTCATCTGTGCGTTTTAATCCAGTTCCTGATTTACTTATTTTACGTCTAAGTTCTTCGTCTAAATGTTTTCCAAAATTGTAATGTTTATTTCCTTTATTTTTTCCCATATTAGAATTACTTATTTTTTGTCTATGCTCTATAGTTGGAGATTTCCCAAACATACCGTTTCCACATCCACTTACAGCATTACTAATTTTGAGTCTGGCTTCTAGAGTGTGTTTTTTGCCAGCCATAGGTCGTCTAGCATCATACGCAAAATTGTAATTAGTATTTGGATTTTCTCGACATTTATTTAAATACAACTGTTCAATTTCCAACCGAACAACATTATAACAAGAAATTACATCCATTTAATAGAAATCAACTACATGTTAAACGAAAAAGAAAATAATTGACTTTTTCATAAATTCTGCTATACTTCAATTATGAAACGTCGAATACTGTTAGGATTGACTGGTAGCGTTGCCACTGTATTATGGAAGAAGCTGGTCACTCAATTGAGTGAACATTTTATAGTCGATACTATAATTACTAACTCAGCCAGACATTTTATAGATTGCTTGGAACTGGCACTGTTAGTTGAAAAACTAGGTGGAATTTATTATGTTGATGACGACGAATGGCAATGGCAAGACCCAACGACAGGACGTATCACTAGCAAGTGGAAAACTGGAGATGGAGTTCTTCATATTAATATAAGAAATCAAGCATCGGCACTTGTAATTGCCCCATGTTCATTAAATACAATGGGAAAAATTGCCAATGGATTATGTGATAACTTATTAACCTCGGTTGTTCGTGCGTGGGATATGAATAGACCCCTAATTATTGCCGGCGCTGCGAATACAGCGATGTGGGAACATCCAGTTACTAAAGAACACTTGGATAAATTAACCAACTGGGGATATAAGATTGTAATGCCACAATCAAAAATGTTGGCTTGCAAAACGGAAGGTATGGGAGCATTGGCTGATATTTCGGATATTGTTAAAGAAGTAAATAATTCATTGAAATGGCATTTCCCATTACATTGGAGATTTGATGATTCGAAAAACACTAATTGTTCTGGAATTCCAATTAAAGGACATCCCGGCGCATTTTTAACAAAAAGAAAACATCATACTCATACCGGTGTTGATTTATATACCAATGATGGGGCATCCGTATATGCAGTTGAATCTGGAACCGTAGTAGGAATTGAAGAGTTCACTGGTTCTTCTCAACAAACTCCGTGGTGGAATGATACTAAATGTGTTTTAGTAGAAGGTGCATCCGGAGTAGTTTGTTATGGTGAAATTGATATTGATTTTGGAATGAAAATTGGAAAGAAATTAAAATCTGGGGATTTTATAGGAAATGTAAAGAGAGTCCTTAAAGAAGGAAAAGAAAGACCTGACATCCAAGGTCATAACACTTCCATGCTTCATATTGAATTATATAAACATGGAATATATCGTGCATTTGAAGAAGTTGGCGATAATAAATCTGATTGGAATGATTTAATAGACCCAACCCCAATATTTAATTGATTCGGAATATGCACCAATAACATTATTAAAATAATATGAGATGTCCATGTTGCAATTTAGAATTACAAGAAGTGATACAGCCAGAAAATTCATTTTTAAATGAATATCAATGGGAATCGATTAAAGCTGGAGATTATTATTGTATTAATTGTAAACCGGATATTGAAGGAATGAAATATAAATATTTTTGGAAGAAAGAAATAAAACTATGATAGGAGCAATTATTGGCGACATCGCAGGGTCGGTATATGAAAGTAGCCCACAATACCCGAAACGTCCGGTTGGCACAAAGAACTTTAACATGTTCTATTCTAACAGTCGTTTTACGGATGATACTGTATTGACATGTGCAATTGCCGAAACGATATTATCAATAATAATGCCAAATTCAGACAATATACTGGCACTTCCTAACTTCGCTGCATCTTATAAAATGTGGGCAGTAAAATATCCAGACAGAGGATATGGTGGAGCATTTAAAGAATGGGTTAAAACCAAGGATAGCGAATATTATACTGTTAATAATAGTTATGCTAATGGATGTATGATGCGGTGTAGCCCAATTGCTATGTATTATTCTAGGTTTCCCGAATCTAATATGGATAACATGTATAAAATGGCAATCTCAAGCATTCAACAGACTCATAATTCTCCTGAATCTGAGCGTGGAGTAAAATCAATTACTAGTGCAATTTGGATGGCTCGTCATGGTAAGACTAAGCAGGAAATTAAAGCATATGTCGAAGAACAATTTGGACATATGTTAGATATGTCAGTGGAAGACGCAAGAGCAATTCCAAAGACCTCTATTCGATGTAACGTGACTGCTCCTCAAGCATTGGTATGTTTTATGGAGTCTACGGATTATGAGTCGGCAATTAGAAATGCAATTTATTTGGGCGGAGATACTGATACCAATGCAGCAATTGCCGGTTCCATTGCCGAAGCATTTTATGGCACGGAAACGATTCCGACGAAATTAATTAAGAAAGCAAAATTGAGATTGAACGATGAAATTATTGAATTGGTGAACCGGTTTTATGTTAAAATCGGAAAAGCATCACCCCTATGAACTTTTTATTATTTTTCATATTAATTTTAATATTATTGTCCGAAGCCGGATGTAAAACTGGCGATAATAATTTTGATATGGATAATATTTATATGGACAATCGGCAAGTTATAACATTTCCTCAACATTAAATATGACGGAGCAACTATTTAAATCCAAGTGCAATAAAATTTCTAAAAAATTACTTGGATTTGATGCATTTGAAGAGGGAGACCCATATGACATAGAATGCTTGGTTAAACATGCATTAAAAGTTAAAAAAACTCCACGTCAATTTATAGAAGAAACTTTCGGTGAAGATATTTGGAAAAAAGATTATAATAAATACCTAGAAGAAGAGTCTCGGAAAAATCAACATGAATAAAAAATACGACGAAACACTGGATAAATTATCAAACATCGGCAAAACCTTTGACATTAATTGGAAAGAACATTATTCCCATTACCCAGAAGTAAATTCTCTTTCATATGAAGACCGCCAAAAGTGGCAAGAATTTACATGGAAGATTGTAAATGATTTAATTGGTCAATTAAGCAATGATTTTCAGGATGTTATTGAAGATACGCATGATGCCATCATTGAAAAGGTAAAAGATGCAATTGATAATATTGCTTGACTTTTATTTAAAATCTGATATTATATCAACATGAAATCGAAATATTTTCCATCTATGCAAAGAGCGACGGATGCTCAAAAGGAAAGATTAATTCGAGAAATTAATGCTCGTCAGTTAATAGAGCCACCTGAAAATTTGGTTGAGAGAAAATTAACAACTAAACAAATTCGGGATAATATCGATTTCATAAATGGACTGTCTAAAGAAACAGACATTGTAAGAACACGAGTATCAGGATATTCTAAAAAAAAGAAAGCAGAATTGCTTAGAAAAGCAAGAAAAACGCTAAAAAAGAAAAAGTAAACACTATTTATAGTTAATGGCGGTATAGCATAATGGTAATGCGGAAGTCTCATAAGCTTTGTCAATATAGGTTCGACTCCTATTATCGCTACCATTTCAGAGATTAGAGGCAAGTTACCCAATCTCGAAAAGAGACCATGACTTGTGAAGTCTCTATTTAAAGCGAGTGTAATTCAATGGTAGAATGGAAGTTTTCCAAACTTTATACGAGGGTCCGATTCCCTTCACTCGCTCCATAATTTCTTGACTTATTCTAAATATCTGTTATACTCCTTAGAATGAAATTAATCTATTTAGCATCGCCCTATTCACATTCTGATATAGATGTTCAAAGACAACGATTTGAACAAGTAATGGAAGTGACCGCAAATTTGATGAAGGATGGACATTACATTTATTCTCCAATTGCCGCCACACATCCAATGGCAGTTGCTCATGAATTGCCAACCGATTGGAATTATTGGAAGAATTATTTAGAACTTATCTTGCCGAAATGTGATGAATTGTGGGTTCTTAAAATGGAAGGTTGGGATAAATCAAAAGGCGTGGCGGGAGAAATAGCACTGGCAATTAAACTTGGAATACCGATTAAATATATTGAAGTATGAGAAACTTAGGAATTGATATTGGATGGACAATTAAAGGAAATCGGGCAACCGGTAATAAAGATGAACCAGCCCCAAATTCATTTGATGTAATCAAAAATTTACATTCCCGATTTGATAATATATATTTTATATCAAAATGTAATTCAGTTCAGAAGTGGCACGTCGAGGAATGGTTATTAAAATATGAAGTTTTAAAAAATACTAATGTTCCATTTGAAAATTTATACTTTTGTTTTGAGCGGAAAGACAAATCTATATTTGCAAAAGCACTGGAACTAACTCATTTTATTGATGATAGACCGGAGGTTATGTTCCATCTTCCTGAAAATATAGTTAAAATTTTATTTTCCCCTACGGCTGAAGATTTAGATACCTACAAAGGAAAATTGAGCAATACTATAGTAACTGATAATTGGATAGATGTTCCGAGATTATTGGATATTGGAGATATAAGTAAAGTATGAAATCAATTAGAGACATAATCAAACATACGTTTGAACAGAAGGAAATCCGTAAGTGGAATAAAATTTACTGGGCAATTGATTTGCATGATACGGTAATCGAGGGCAAGTATAATCGAATGAATTCGGGCGCAATGTTATATCCAGTAGCGAAAGAAGTGTTAGATGTATTATACAAGTCCAACTTACATAAAACTATATTATGGACATCTAGCCATTCCGACTCTATAAATGATATTTTGCGCCGGCACGATTTAAAATTCCATTATATAAATGAAAATCCAGAGTGTAAATCTACGGAGTTATGTGACTTCTCGCAAAAATTTTATTTCAATATACTTTTAGACGATAAAAGTGGCTATGTCGGAGCCACCGATTGGCAAGAGATTAAAAGCACATTGATAGAGTTAGGAGAGTGGAAGTGAATTGCTCTTTTTTATGTTTTCAATCGCATGTTTAAGATTTGGCGGCGAATGTAATAGTGCCAATTTAGAATGTAAGAAATTACGAGGGAGATAATATTTTATGAATGATGAAACTTGGGAAAAATTTAAAGAGAATGGCAGACGGAGAAGTGTCATGGACGTTATGTTTGACTCGTTTGATATGTTAGGAGAAGATGAGTAGGATAAGTATTTCGAAGAAAAATTAAAAAATAATTTGAAATCTCTTGACAAATCCGAAAAATAGTCTATAATCCATTTTGTTAATTAGAGTTGGTGTCGGCGTGAAACGATAGGGAATGTCCAAATGAACTATCAAAGTAATTTATGGAGCCGCAGGAAATATGTGAATTTGGATAGTAGCATATTTTATCAGTCGACAACACAACCCTCGGTCAAAGGTTATAATTAACATCACTTTTAAAAAAGTAGTTGACATTTAGAAAAAATAGTGTAATATGAATGACATTGAAAGTAATAGTGAAGTTGAGAATGTTAAGAAATTTCTGGAAGAAGCAGATGATAGATTGGTATATGTGGGAATTTGAATATAAGCCGATGTTTGCTAAAATCGAATTTCCAGACGAAAGTAAAAAAGAACTTGACATTCTTAGAAAATAGTGTAGAATGTCGATATAGTTAAATTTGGTTTGTCAGTTTTCCATGTAAATTGACTGGCACGTTCTCAATTGTAATTCTGACGAACGGCAAGTAATAATGAATTACCGCAGTCCTAGTGCGTTAAAAAACTTTCGGGGATGTAACTAGGTAAAACCGATATTTTAAAAAGAACTTGACATTCTCCGAAAATAGTGTAGAATGTTCACATAATAAATTAATGAAAGATTTATTAAGAAATTTTAAAGAAAAGTAAAAGTCGAAGATATATATAATTTAGTATGAATAGTAATATGAAACAACCGAAGTTTAGTTGCCCCACAATTAAGTGGGTAGCACCACTCCGCTCCCATTCATATAATAGAAATACAGTTGTCGGGTTAGCAGGAGCGGAAGATAAAAAGCACGAGGTCGGAATATAAGTTAGAAGAAATAGAAATAAAAAACTTATAAACCGACCAAAAAAGGTCGGTTGTTTGTTGTTGACAATTAAATATAATGTGGTAAGATAGTGAAAGTTAAGAGTGAGTCCGGTAAAAAAGATACCGAAACACTATAAAAAGATTAGAATTTTAGTGGCTTAGAGTAGTAGGTGTGCCAAGAAACACCATATTCCGTGCGGTGCGGGTCAATAGCCCAGACCGAGATTTGACGATAGCAGTCAGGGAATGATGTCATTCCAATTTTAATCCGGTTAAATTGTTTAGGGTTCCCGATTAAAATCTTCAATAAAAACATATTTGTAGAGCGAAAGCCCGCTTTGACGTAGGCTTGACAGATGTAGAGAGATACATAAATTTTTGCTGTCGTTTCCATAGCGGCGACTGGACCGAGCTTTTAACTCGGTATTTAAACAACATGGGTTCGAGTCCCATCGGCAGCACCACCAATATCCGGAGATGGTTGAAAATATTCAATCTTAAAACTCAATATTCAGCTTTTAAATTGGGATTAATTCCCCCGACGCCCTCAGAATTACAGACATAACAACAAATCAAAATATGACTGGAATGAAATCCAATCTTACTATGATGCGGGGCATACTTGGCGAGAAATATCGTCGTATTTTGGAGCAGGACAATCAGTAATATTTAACGCAATAAGGTCTGGACGATTTAAATCAACTCGAAATACATCAGCAGCGAATAAATTATCCCGAAAAAATGGACGAGGTTTAAAAAAACATTCCGAAGAAACTAAGCAAAAAATTTCCGAAGCTAGAATTAAATATTTAACAGAACATCCTGATAAAGTTCCATATTTGATAAATCATTCATCTAGAAAATCATATCCAGAACAAGTCTTTGAGAATGCTTTGATAGCATCTAATATAACTGGATGGACGTATGCATTCAGAAATGGAATCTATGAATACGATTTTGCGTTTGTAGATAAAAAAATAGACGTTGAAGTTGATGGTGGAACTCATACATCGGAAAAGATTAAAAAAATTGATGCTCGTCGTGATATATTTAGTAAATCACAAGGCTGGACGATTGTAAGATTCACGGCAAAAGAAGTAAAAGCAAATGTAATCAAATGCATTGAAGAATTGAAAAAATATTTATAATATACCTTCTAGGAGAAGTCCTATTGCTATGACATTGCGATTATAGCCGTGGTAAAATACTAGTCCATTTTAATCTAATTAATTATGATGGCAATAATTCCCTCGGAGACATTGGGTTAAATGTCGTTTAATAAACCTCTTATGATGTTTATTTGGCCTCAATTACTCTGAGCCGGATTAATCAGAGTATTAATTTTTTAAATACCTCGTTGGCTCGACCGGTAAGGCACTAATCTCCAAAATTAGATGCGGTAATCATTCCGTTAATATTAGTTCAATTCTAATACGAGGTGCCAAATTTACAAAGTGAAATGTTAACTAGTAAATTTGTAAAAATCAATGGTATATGAACGAGTGGTTGAAGTTGTCCCATCGTGTATGGGATAAGGTAGAAATATCTTCGTTGGTTCGAATCCAACTATAACATTGAATATTTTTAATGGTGCTGTAGAATATTGGTAGATTCGCTCGTCCTTCAAATGAGCTACGCTAGGTTCGATTCCTGCCAGCACTACCATAGTAAATAAACAGGCTGGTAGCATAATTGGTTAATGTCCCAGATTGTGAATCTGGTAGCGAAAGCTTCATGTGGGTTCGACGCCCATCCGCCTGACCATTTAAAACTTGATATTTCATTTATTCTGGTTGATATTTATTTAATATGAGTTGCCAACACTTATCAGAATTCATGAAAACTCAAATCGATGTTATCCAAAAACATCTGGATGAGCATAAATATTTACGAAAAATAAATGATAAAGATGAAGCCATATCATCGTTTATTCATGATTATGGATGGTTAATTCGAGAACTTTATTGTTCTCGAATTTGTAGTAAAAAATCGGAATGTGATATTGCCGAGGAATTAATTAAGACCGGAGATTTACTAAAAAATCACATAAAATAACTTTGTAAGTTTGTCAATATCTTATTAAAAACTTACATTTATGCATTCATAAGTCAATCGGTAGACTACAAGGCTTTTACCCTTGGGATTTCAGTTCAACTCTGGATGGATGCACCAATTTTTTAATGCGCCTGAAACTTTGATGGTGAAGCACTGCCTCTTAAGCAGTCGGAACCGAGTTCGAATCTCGGCAAGCGCACCAATTCCAATGCTCCTTTAACACAGTGGTAGTGCGCTTCTTGATGAGAAAGTTACATCGGTTCGATTCCGGTAGGGAGCACCATTATTCGAACTTAAAAATAATTGCTATTCTTTTATTGTTTAGCTATATTTATAGGTATGACAAAATCATCATACAATACAAAAATAAGACGGTTTCTATTAAAACGTGAAGCTGTAAAATTAAAAGGTGGAATATGCATAAGATGCGGGTGGAGTGGCAACATAGCTGCATTTCATTTTCATCATCGTGACCCATCCCAAAAAGAATTTGGATTGTCCAGCGCAATCACGACAAATTGGGAAAAGTATTGGGCAGAAGTAGAAAAGTGTGATTTGTTATGTGCTAATTGTCATATGATACATCATGCAGATAACAATACCGAAGAATTTCTAAATAGAGTAAATAACTATGACGGAAGAAAATTAATAGTTTCCAACATTCCTTGGAAAAATAAAATACATATTGCAAATCCAAAATATTATACTCATACATGTCCAACATGCAATTCAATATTTAATACTAAAACGTTTCAACAAAAATTTTGTTCTCATAAATGTAGAGCTAATGGACAACGGAAATGTGTTCATCCATTAAAAAACGAATTAGAATTAATGATTAAAAATCTTCCAATGACACAAATAGGGAAAAAATTCGGGGTAAGTGATAATGCAGTAAGAAAATGGTGTAAAAATTATAATATTAAAATTTAAATGCGGTAGTGATGTTCAACGGTAGCATGTTGGTCTTCCAAATCAAAAGTCGGAGTTCGAATCTCCGTTGCCGCACCAAATATGAAAATCTTAAAAAACGTATAATCATCAATGATTGCAATGTTATTAAGAGTTTCAACTTTAAAAAATGAAAATTATTATGGGGTTGTCGTATAGTGTTTAGTATGCTGCCCATTGCGGGCAGAGACGATGGTTCAAATCCATCCGACCCCACCATTTAATAACGCATCATTGAATTGATAATCTTCAATCCTAGAATAATGTGAATAGTGGACTATACGAACCGTGGGCAACACTAACTTAATTATTATATGCTCTCCACTCAGTATATAATATAACAATTTCAACCTTGTTTAATTACAAAGGTTTTATTAACTGAATAAAAGTAATTTAATATAAAATATCGGGAGGCGGATATTAAAATAAGCCGGAACCTCTTTACCTAAAGGTAGCTCAAATCGGCTCGCACGTCGGGCTGACAATTTATGCATGAGTAGTTTAATGAGAACGCCACTCATCCGAGTGGAAATAATAGACAACCCTATTCTCTTGCTCCAATTTATTTAATATTATATAGGCATATGCCGTATGGATAAAGAGAAAACTTTATCATGTTTTTCATCATAGTATAATATTCGTGGTTCTTCCCCAATAAGGAGAATAAATAATAATTTTTTAATGGGGAAGTAGTTCAATGGTAGAACGACGGATTTGCAATTCGTATATAAGAGTTCGATTCTCTTTTTCTCCACCACCAAAACTGAAAATAATAAACTATCATAATCTTCAATGTTTACAATATGATTATGAGTTTACAATCATAAAAAGTGTTGATATTTCTGTTGATGTTTAAAATTTTGGATTAGTGTTAATATTCATAACACCACTCTCTGTTGGGGAGTTTTTACAGTATGAAATCTGTGTCCAAAACCAATTTATGGTTGCTTGGTGTAGGTGAGATTCCAAGGAAGCACATCAACTATAACTTAGTTGAAAGAAAGGGTTCAAGTCCCTAGCATCCACCAATTTCTATTAGTAATGAACCGATAACTAAAAAACGGCTGATGCTACGGTTGTAATGGGTTGGAATCCCAACCACTGGCCTCGTTTGCTGGTGAGTAAGCCTTTACATTATAAAGTAGAAAACAATTTACAAAATCCATTTGAGAGTGTGATACAGCACGGAAATCTCATTGATGTGTAGGACAACAGTGTTCCTGTATAACTGCTATCCGTAACATGATTTTGTAATTCAATTTCTTATTAACGCCCCTACTATCTATGATGCGTAATTTCGGAGACGTGGAAGGGACACGGAATAAGGAACCAATTTAATCTCAATGTGGTGTAATTGCTATTAGTATCGAGTATGTGGATGAAGGCATCTATTATTACGTAATAAGGATGATGAAGTAAGCACAGAAATTATTAATAGTAGGTAGCGCACGGGCTATATCTGTTCGTGGTATTGGTTCGAGTCCAGTCATTGAGGCCTTCCTCTTTTAATGAAGAGATGAAAAAATCATTTTAATTCCGAGGTGGGATAACAGTAGTCCACTTTCCTGTTAAGAAAGATGGTGCAGGGGCAGAACCTGCCCTCGGAGCCAGAAATTAATCGAAAATAAATTACAGTTTCGATGTTCGAGTCCATATTTATATTCATGGACTCGAACTATAAATATACAGTATATAAAACTACCAATATTATAAATAATAAAATTTATATTGGCATTCACAAGACAAAAAATATAAATGATGAATATCTTGGGTCTGGCACTTTACTTAAACGGTCAATTGCAAAATATGGGATTGAAAATTTTAAAAAAGAAATTTTATTTGTATTCGATTCTTCCGAAGCAATGTATGATAAAGAAAAAGAAATAGTTAATGCTATATTCGTAGAATCTGAAAATACATATAATCTTATTCTCGGAGGTCAAGGAACATGGGAACACGCAAATTCGACTGGTAAAAATTTATATCCGGGAATTGGAGATGAAACTCATGGAAAACAAAATTTGTGGAATGGTAGGGAAGTTAAGAAATATCTTATAGAGAAGGGATTATGGGAAGAGTGGAAAATAAAAGTGTCAGCCGCTTTAAAAGAGAAGTTCAGTCGAGATGGACATCATTGGTCTGGTCGTAAACATACTCAAGAAACAAAGGATAAGCAATCAATAAAAGCATCTCAGAGAATAGGAAAATTAAATTCACAATATGGAACATGTTGGATATACTCAACGAAACAAAAATTAAATAAAAAGATAAAAAAAGAGGAACTGGACTTGTATATATCTCAAGGATGGATGAAAGGTAGAATCTATAAATTTTAAAGTATGTTTATATAAACACAGAGCGAGTGAACTCGGTCAACATAGTAATGGCTGTATCTAATTGAGGTTAGATTACTTTAATATGCAAGATTATTCCGTAGGGGTAGCGGGGAAAACTGTTAAAATTTACAAAATAAATCATAGATTCGACTACTACACGTATATTTATAGTATATGAATACATTAAATTGCGTAAATTGTAATAAAGAATTTGAAACGAAATATTCAACTGGTAATAACAGAGGAAAGTTTTGTAGTTTGTCATGTGCATCAACATATAATAATTCACACCGAAAGCTGTCAGATGCAGCAAAACAAAATATAGGACATGGACTTAAACGATATTGGGATAAACACCCAGAAAAAAGAAGTATAAACGGAATCAATAGTTCAATAGGAAAACATAAAGGAAGAATTGATTCTATTTTAAGCGTAAGTTCTAGAACTGCATGTAAAATACTTAAACGGTTAAATATCGGGTGTTGTATTTGTGGATGGAAAGAATCGACGTGTGATATTCACCATATAAATGGAAAGAAAATAGACAATGCAGATGAACATTGGAATTTGGCATATGTATGTCCCAATCATCATAGAATGATGCATACAAAGAAACTGGATAAGGATAAATTAACATCGCTAGACAAATATATTCCGGAAAATTGGAGAGATTTTTATTATGGGTAATTTTTAATGGGCGTGTGGGTGAGTGGTTAAAACCAAGAGACTGTAAATCTCTCGTCTTAATTGACTTCGCAGATTCGAATTCTGCCACGCCCACCATTTAATTTATTAAATAAACGGCAAATCGTTCCGTAACAAGTAACCAGTTCCAACTGGGGATTGTGATGATTGACAACTTGAGAGTAAGTGCCAATTTATGAAAACAAATAAGCTAAGAACTATTGATGAATTTTGTAATCGCCCAATAGAAACTGTTAAAAAACGTTTACAAAATTATAAAAAATGTATCGGGTGCGGAGCCAGTTATGATTTAGATATTATAATTTCAAAATGTGAATTATGTGGTTGTAAAAAATTCATTCATGATACCGATTACATGTAAACAATTTACTAAGGTTGCGGCAGTCATTAACTTACGAAACAACTGAGATACATTGTATTGAGGCTACTCATTAGGAATGAGGGCTAGTAAACAATTTATATATGGCGGGAATCTTGGAATAGAAACGTCTATGGCAATTAGCCGTTAAGTGCTATTCGAAGCGCAATGAATGTCATATATAAAACAATTTAAACTGTTACGTAGCAGCAGGCATACTAAGCTGAATTATGAGTATGTAAGCATCCTCCTAAGTCTTGTAACATCTATGTAACAGTTGATTTTTATAGAATGGGCGGCGTCTGAAATCTTCGTAGGAGAAATCTGTTACGAGTAAAGGTCATAATGACGAGTATACCCGCCCACCAATTTATATGGTTAATCATTTTCGGTTAACCTAGTGGAACAAGATAGATTCTCTGAGTAAGGCATGAAAAGAGAGAACATTTGTGAAATCCTTGGAAAACTATTTCAGCTTGACATTAATAACAAATATGTCATAATATCAGAATGAAACAATCAATTCTAGATATTAACAAACAAATAGCAAATTTACAAAAACGGAAAGACAAGATTCAAGCTAAATGTCCGCATGTAAATGCGGTTAAAAATTATGATTCGAACACTGGTAATTTTGACCCTAATGATGATCAGTATTGGGTTTGTTTTAATTGTTTGGATTGTGAAAAACAATGGACCAAACATAGTAAAGTATAACCCTTAACGCTTATTAGAATTGCAATTCTAGTGGACAAAGCGCACCATCGAGGGTTACTCAAAGGACAGTAATGCACCTTTATTTGTTAATAGTAGTTGTCCTATTATTAACAAGTTAATTTTGATGTTATTGGAATAAGCCCTAATAACTCGTTGTAACCAATCAACCGTAAGAGGCACGATACGTCCACCAATTTAATGTTACGATAATGTAACATAACTGACATGTAGCTGTAACATATATATGATATTTTACAGTATGAATAAAAAGAAAACATGTAAACATTTTAGAGGAGAAATTCCGGGATATGAATCAGATGAATTACGAATGGAAGACCCACTTCCCTGTGAAGTTTGTGATATTATAGATAGAACATTGAAAATTGATGGAGAATTGATTTTCATACCGAAATTTAATTGACAATTTTATATAAAAGAAAACGCTATTGAGTTTATGTCGCTCGATATGAGTAAAGAACGGGGTAAAAGTCCCAAGCATTAAATAATTTATGCTAATGAGGAAGTAAAGTTTCGGAAGAGATTACTCGCCGGTAAACCGGTGCTTAGACTATCGGTGAAAATGATATGGCGGCTTCTCATGGTAAAAGTTTTACTCCTATAGGTGTTCCGGTAGCATACAAGTTTTGGGAACTTGTGGAGATTGTTCAACTCAATCATAGGAGACGGATAAAGATAGAGCTAAATGGAGTCAATTTCCATTTCCGCTTTACATTGTAAAAAACAAGAAATTAAAAATCTAAATGCGTGGTGGAATTCTTTGAATTTAATATAAATTATGGCAGTGTAGCATAATTGGTATTGCAGTTCCATCATAAGGAAAAGATATACAAGTTCGAATCTTGTCATTGCCACCATTAATAATTTAGTATCCCGTAATAGTGTAGAGTGGTCAGCACGTTAGTTTGAAAAATTAACAGCGGCAGTTCGATTCTGCCATACGGGACCATATAATTTACGTAAAATAATGATGTGACCATAGGATGGTTTAAACAAGGCAAAATATGATGGTTATAAACATTATATAGTAGCGGCTTCATTAGGATTTTATTCTCTTGACTTATTTTCTAATTATGGTAGCATGTCAATATGAATTACGAATCTGATAATTTTTGTGGAGAATATTACGAGCTAAAGTATCTTTACAATATTTTAAAAACGGAAAATGAAAAATTGAAAGATGAGAATCTTCAATTGAAGACTCAAAATAATGATTTATCGGAACAATTAAAAGATATACAAACTCCAAAATGGGGCTGGAAATCGGGCGAGGAAATCGTGAGAGAACTAATTCGTAATTGATATGAAAATTAAACAACATATAGATGTTCAAGTTGCTAATAAAATTGAACAGCGGGATTATACGGATGAAGGTCAAGTTGAAAGATTGAAGTATGTTGGAAGATGTGGCTATATTATAGCAAGCCACGACAGTCATGGGTTATGTTATGATATTCAATTCTCAACCGGAATTGCTACATATGACCCAGACGAATTGGAAATAATTTCAGTAGTATAAGCGGTAAGACAATACGAAATATCAATCAAGTTGATTCGAGAGAATACGGCCATCGGTGGGTAATAATTAGAAATAATTTATTGATTAAAGTGACATTAGTTACGTGAGTCTCCGTTCCCTGCGTGGTGGGAGTATTATATAGCGTTCAAGTCGCAAGCTGAAAGAATTTATTGTTTAGTGTAATAGACGTAAGAAAGCACAATTGAAGTGTTATCTATAACGATTGGATGATATAGACCAATCATAAAGACTCGGCGGAGAAGTAATTCGTTTGTATGTTGAGTGAATAATGAGATAGAACCAGTGACATAACGGAATTCTGGTAACAATAATTTAAATAATTCAGTAGTCCACACAACGTATCGCCGTTTGTTAAGAAAAAATAAAGTCATTAGTGTTAATGGGTGGATGAATATTTAATTGCGGAGGAGTGAAACGGAATAATCATTCAAGCCTCATAAGCTTAGAGATACTGGGTTCGACTCCCGTGCTCCGCAACCAATATTCAATTGAAATGTTCCATTTTTAATTTCTTTAATTTCTTTCAATTTAATAATTATTAATGTATCCGGGAATTGTTTCCATTTTTCTCGGTCTCGCTCCCGTTCGTATCCCTTAACTTCAATATATACACCAGTATAATCAAGTAATTTAAAGTCTGGGAAATATCTATGGACAGCCCCATTCCAATTATAATTAAATACTGTATTGATGGTGTTAGTCCATCGAATATTATTGTCAGTTAAGAATTTAGATACCAACAATTCCCAATTTCCGAGACATTTAGAAGTATTGCCGAGACTATCAATAATAGGAATTGATTTAACTCTGCCGCAAATGTTATTACTAGAATATGAATTTGGATGGTTATTTACAACTTGTTTCATTATTTTGGAGTGTGCAATCCTAGCGGTTAAATCCCATAGTTTTGGTTGGATTAGTTTTGATTTTTCTCTCATCGTTTGTAAAACTTCAGGCGTAAATTTTTTATATTTATAATACGTATTAGAGCATAAATTACTACAAAACTTTAAATTTCCATTTGATTTTCTATTATTATATGGAATAATTTTATTACATTGGTTACAACATAGTGGATTTGTATAGTAATTTTCCTTATTCAATGTTTCGGTATAAACACCTTGACACAAATTATTACAGAATTTCAACCCTAACTTAGATTTGCGCCTTCCTTTTTTATATGGAATAGTAGATTGGCAAGCATCACATTTATATGGATTTAAATTATAATCAATTTCATTCATACTTATAAATATAAGTGAGAGTCTTCAAAATGCTACTTGGTTGTAAATATTTTACGGTGTTGAAGGTAAAGAGTCGAGCCGCTTCCCTGTCACGGAAGACTGCATAATATGCACATAGCGAGTTCAAGTCTCGTTAACACCGCCATTTAAAAAACGTTGAAAGTCTTGTCCGATTGCTATCTTTACCGATAGATTAGACGTTTTTATTTATATTTATTAATATGAACAAATTTCCAATTCCGTGGTATAAGAAAATAAATCCTATTTGGTGGCTCGGCAATTATATTGACCCAGTTGATAGCGTTAATAGTAAAGGAGAACCAAATCATCCAACATTTTATCCGAATAAACCATTATGGATACGAAATATTTTATGGGCAATTAGAAATCCACTTAACAATTTCTGTTTTTACGTCATTGGATTGGCAGATAATCCGGAATTAGTCAATTTTAATAATATTGACCCTCAAACCGGAAGGTCAGTTAATATAATATTGCCGTTCTTCTGTTATAAAGGTAAAAGCAAAGAATTTTATATTGGATGGCGAAATGGAACCAAATTTGGAATTGCATTAAGAAGTGTAAATGCAAAAGCAATGTAAATAATTTCGAAGTCCACGTGGTATGCCTCTTAACAATGCACAATTTATTGCGTGGCACAAGGAAAATATATAGTAATGATTTTAAATAATGCTCATTGTAAAGCAACGGATGCAGTATTAGGACAACATCAGACTATCCATTCAGTTAATGATAATATGGCAGATGCTCAAAAATCAGCAGGAGAAGTTTATAATTCATGTGATGGTGTTCATATTATTTCACCGGAAAGTCTTGCCGCAAAAACACCGGCAGCACAAACTACGCCTGAAGTTGATGATGTTCCTTTTGAATGTATTGGTAGAAATCAATTTAAGTTAAAATAATCTTTTAATGCATTTGTAATTTAATGATAAAATGCCTTCTTTCTTTGAAGGACTTGTTAGTTTAAACCTAACCCATTGCTCCAATTTTATAATCTTACTATATTTACTCCCGTATATTGTATCGGTTCGCAAAATTCTCTTTGAAAGAATTAGGGTCTGTTCGACTCAGACTGCGGGAACATTACCGGTAACACCCAAAATAAATTGAGTTTTCTGCTACCATTATACTATTTATAGTATATGATTAAAACTTTTAAAAAAAGAGCAAAACGCAGTTTAATTTGGAAAATGTCAACTAGTGAATTAATAACATTAGTTAAGAACTCAGATTCTCTAAATAAAGTGTTACTTAAATTTGGATTAACATCGAAGGGAGGAAACACAAACACATTGAAGAGAAGACTTATAGAAGAAAATATAGATTTCAGTCATATTAAACTTGGAATGGACTCTAATAGGGGTCGGAAATTTCCAGAATGTAATAGACTTTCCTTGGAAGAATGTAAATCAGTCTTATTTATAGAAAATTGTTCTTATGATAGAAGTTCTGTCAAACGATATTTAAAGATATATAATATGTTTCCATATATATGTAAAAATTGCGAGTTGGAACCAATATGGGATAATAACCCTCTAACTCTTCAATTAGACCATATTAATGGTGTTGGAACAGATAACAGAATTGAAAATTTAAGATGGCTATGCCCTAATTGTCACAGCCAAACCGATACGTTTGCGGGGAAATCTAATAAAATAACACATCTATGTATGTGCGGTAAAGAAAAGTGCAAATCATCATTGTTATGTAATGATTGCTATCAAAAACCAGAAAATAGAGTGGAACAGTATAATAACTCATCGACAAGGAAATTTATGAGAAAAGTTATACGTCCATCCAAAGAAATATTAGAAAAAGAAATCCGAGAATTTCCGATGAGTATTTTAGGTAAAAAATATGGAGTAAGCGATAACAGTATAAGAAAATGGTGCAAATCATATGGAATTGATAACAAGAATATATCAAAATTTTCTCATACGTCTCGTAAAAAATTTAAACTAGAACATCCGAAACAAGCAACAAGAAAATTTCCATCTAGATATTTATATGTGAGCTTTAATTCGGGGAGGAATAAATGGATGGCACATATTAAAGATAAAGATAAGAAATCACTCTTCTGTAAACGATTTAATACTGAGTTAGAAGCAGCCGAGGCAGTTTCTAAACATTTAAATTCATTAACCTTAATTTTAAGAAATACACCATTCGTATAACGGTTAATTACTTTCGTCTCTGAAACGAAAAATCTATAGTTCAATTCTTAGATGGTGTGCCAACCAAAATAAAAATATGTATATAAAACATTCAACTAAAGTGCCGGTGCAATTAAGTGATAAATTAATTAAAAAAGTATTAAAAAATCACAGAATGATAATCAAAAAAATTCACAAACTAGATAATATTCCTGTTAAATTCACACAATCATCAACTATACCGGAATGGTAATATATTTATATATTAATGATATTACTCAGGACATTATTAAAATAAGGAATTGACATTGCTAAGAATAGATATTCTTGGTTAACTCCAGATGGTAAATTTTTACCTGTTCTTAATGGAACTCATGCAGCATTCTCTTACACCAATATAAAAAAGAGCATGGTAGCAATTGACGAAGCATGGAAACTCGGCTATATGAGAGTATGTTTTATGGGTGCTGTATTGATGGCACATAATGAAAAAATGCCGCCTAATGATAAACAGAAAAAGGCACTTATTAACTTAGCAATTGAATGTGGTGATACTGCCGTCGAATATGATTATGGAGATGATTATAAAACTCTATGGTCTATTCATGATACTATTTAATTCCTTTCCGCCGTCCACAAGAAGTTTACAATATGGTCAACCCGCCGCTTTGGTGTAACAGGCTAACACATATCCCTCGTAGCGATAATATAGTTGTTCGATTCAACTAAGCGGCTCATTGCGGAAGCCAGCCATATGATTGAAACAATAATAAAAAATATTTTACATTTATGTTATTTATCGTTATAGTTATATCTATGAATACGATAAATTTAATTTGCAAACAATGCAATCAAGAATTTCAAAAATATGAGCCGGAATATAACTCATATGTGAAAGCTGGACGGCAAAATTTTTTCTGCAATCTGAAATGTGCTACTTTATATCAATGTCACCAACGAGCAATTCGAAACAGGACAAATTATTATAAGAATCCAAATATATGCAAATGTTGCAATGTTATTATTCAATATGAGAAGAAGGAAACACAAAAGATATATTGTAGCCGAAAATGTTCGTTATTGGATAACAAAGAAATAATGAACATACATAGAACTAAACATGGGGAATATTGTGATAAGCAATGTAGAATATGCAACAAAATATCAAAATATAAAACGTGCAGTTATTCGTGCCGCACAGAACTGAGTAGAATAAATCGAATGAATAAATTAAAAAACAATTTATTTCCAAGCACCCCGTCGAATGGGAATACAATTCGAAAAGCGTTGATTGATATCCGTGGGGTTCGATGCGAGTCTTGTAATTTATCTAAATGGAATATCAAAAATATATCATCTAACCAGTCAATTGAAACCGATATACCTCTCACACTTCATCATATGGATGGAAACGCATCAAATAACAGAATTGAAAATCTACAATTATTATGTTGGAACTGCCATTCGTTGACTGATAACTATGGTAGTAAAAATAAAAATTCATCTAGACGAGAATACCGGATGAAATATGGAAATCACTAAGCACACGTTATGCCGATTTAGTATATGGATATTACTCTTTTTTGGTAAAAAAGAAAACTGGATTTAAGCTCCAGATTCGGCTCCATAAATGCAGTATTAATTTAGTGGTAAAATGGAAACCTGCCACGTTTCATACATCTGTTCAATCCAGATATACTGCACCAATTAAAAAGTTGACAAACAGGTTAAATTTGGTATAATAGCACAATGCTCGATATACATGCTCATCAATATAAATTGTCAGATGGAAAATACCATCTATGGAATTGGACATTGCCATATAGTGAAATCAAATATACGTATGAATTTGTGGGTAAATATGACCATCTTTATGACTAAATATTGTAAAATTTGTGATAGGCAATTAGAACTATGTCAAGGAGTAGAACCTTGGAATACTGACCATATGATTTGTCCCATTTGTAATGGAACATATAATATTGATGAATTAGAAAAATGTAATTGTAAATATGGTCATGCCGACGGAAAGTGTAAATGGCCAACATTAGAAGGAAGATTAAATCAACCGTTAACATCTAAAAAAGAAGCACTGTTGCAGATGTATCGAATTGGTGGAGTAACTATGTCGGAAGCGGCACTTAGAAAAGTTGAGAAATATCTCGAAGAAGATGAAAAGTTACAAGAAGTTCGTAAGAAAATTCAAGCCGCAGTTGACGCACAACCAAAATCAGTAACATTTGAAGAAGCGAAGAAACAAGTAGAAAATAGTAAATTATGAAATATGACGATAAAAAAGTTGATTATAATACATATATTGAACGAGTATTAACAAATACCGGTCCTCATGGAAAATATTGTGGGTGTGATAAGAAAAAAGATTTTAGTGGTTATATTGGATTAAGCCAATGCCCATGTCCTGCTTGGCCTCTAGATGTTGGAGGAAAAATTAGATAATGCTCGTATGGTGAAATTGGATATCATAAAATCCTACGAAGATTGAGTTTCAGGTTCGACTCCTGATATGAGCACCAATATATATGGATAAAGAATTATCAATTGAAGAACAGACATATTATGCTAATTATTCATTGCAAGACGAATGTGATAATTGTCGTGATAATGCCGTCCCAATTTTTAATGATAATGATGGAAGACCTTATTTAGAATTTATAGGAAATCAATTGTTATGTCCTAAATGTAGAAGTTAGTATTTTATTTCAAGGGTTTGTAGTTTAATGGTAAAACACGAATTTTGTAAATTCGATTTCTCAGTTCGATTCTGAGCATTCCCTCCGTATTAGTATTTCACCCCATATACAACTTAATTGATATGTGGTATACTTCTTACATGATTAAATACTATACCTTTGAACACAAGCCGGAGTTTATTAGAAATGAAGAAGTTTATTTTAATATTAGTGGAAATAAATCACATCCTATATTTGTAACTGGACAAATAGTTTGTAAAGGAGCAACTCATATTATTGATAAATGGTTTGTTCGATGTGTGTTTTTCAATAAGATATCAAAAGTTATTGATATTGGCCATACTTGCATCGTTGATTTAAAATCGGCTTGACATTTGTGGTTTGTCTGGTATAATCCGCTAATGATTAAACATTATACAATGGAAAATAAACCAACGTTTGAAGATGGTGAAATGGTTAAGGTTGATATGAATTGTCTCGGTTATCCGGAAGGAGATATCCGATATGGAAAAATAGTCGGTAAAGGAATGACTCATGTTATAGACCATTGGTTAATCGAATTTGAAAATGATTTTGCACCGACTTATCCATATAAGGTCGTTCAAATACAGCATACGTTTATAATTGATGAAGAATGAAAATAGCGTTTGACATTGGTGGAGTTTTAAGCAAGCATTCTCAGATTAGAGATTTATTTTCGGTATTAATTACAACAGTTAATTTGACTGAAATAAAAGTTTTTATCATTACAGATATGCCAATTGAAAAAGCAGAAGCAATGCTTAAACTTAATAATATCTGGCATGAGGGAATAGTTTTTAGTGCCGACTATACAACTCACGGCGAAAACTGTAAAAAGGTATTATGTGAAGAACTTGGAATTGATATATTAATAGATGATTCTATAAATTATCTTTCCAACGGAAATTTTGTTAGATTGTTAGTTATGCCGAATTCCAATTTACCATATTATTCCAATGACTGGAAAACAGATGGTAGCGAAGGAAATTTCGGACGGAAATAATGGTGTGGCAGAAATCTCCATACATTCAATGGCGACCCGTAAACTGGAGTGTGTTCTCCAGCGGTGATAAGTATGGGTGGCGTGATTGAAAATTTTAAGCAGAGATGGCTGAGTGGTCGAAAGCAAGAGTCTGCAAAACTCTAATGTGAAAACATCATCATTGGTTCAACTCCAATTCTTTGCTCCACTTTAAAGTTCCTATAGAATAACGGTTAATTCAGTAGACTTTCAATCTATTTATCCGAGTTCAATTCTCGGTAGGAACACCATTTAACCTAGTGGCGAAATGTAAAGCCGCTATTAGTAGGTGAAACGACACCATACCAGATGTCCACCATATAGGTTCAAATCCTATTATAACCACCAATTTTAATATAAAAATCTAACATCCTTGATTTTAAATTCAAGAGTTATAATATTAACATCTGCATTATTAGACCAATCATAAGATGATAATTTTATAGATTTAATAGTGGCATTGTATATATCCCACTCTTCAACGTTATCTCCGAATGGTCCTAAAATTGCTATGTTTATATTAAACTTTTTATTTTGTATATCATATGCAATTTGAGTGGCTGATGGCACAATTGGATTATATAATTTAAGAATTAGAGGTTCATACTTTTTGCCACCATACCAATTATAGGAAAAGCTAGGAATTGAAGTCGATTTTATCAAAAATGTAGGTATTAATGTCTCATTCGTTTTTGAATCGGTTGCTTTTACCACGAATCGATGGTCAACTTTCGGCTCGAACATAGCTTTCGGCTCGAACATAGTATAAAATTCGGGATTGCTTAATAGTTTAGTTTTTGGTGCAGTAACAATATTAGTTGAAGATGTGGGAGTTTTATTCATATACTTATAACTATATAGTAAAGTAACATATCTGTAAAATAAAGTAGTCTATTATTGGGCTTGGCTTAATGTGCATAATGCTTGCATGAATTAGTAGATGAGGATAACCTACGGAGTTGAGGATTGGCTGCGATAATATCAAGGTGCTTCAATTAAACTTTACAGTAGCGGGTGATATAATATTTTATAGATTAAAATGTCATAGTATAACTTGACATTTAATAGGAAATGTCATAGTATGGTATGACAAAAATTTAATGCGCCTGTAATCGAATGGCATAGATATCAGCTTTAAACCCTGACGTGGAGAAATCCCAACTGCTGGTTCAAGTCCAGCTAGGCGCACCATTTAATGCATCTGTAGGAAAATTGGAAAATCCGCTTCGTTTAGACCGAAGAGTAGCGAAAGCTCAATTACTGGTTCGAGTCCAGTCAGATGCACCATCCCGTCTCATAGCCCAAGAGTAGAGGCAATACTCCCAAAAAGTATTCAGTGAGGTTTCAACCACCTCTGAGACGACCCGTTAAATATTTCTTGACTTTAATCTAATAGTGTGATATTATAAAGTCATAATTACCTAATGTAGCTCAAAGGCAGAGCGTTCTCTTTATAAGGGAGGGGTTGAGATTTCGAAATTCTCCATTAGGACCAGTAGTTTTTCAAATTCGGGATTTACAAATTTAGGATTATATCCGCCCATATCTTTAATAATATAATTTTTAAATCCACAATTTTCAATCTCTGATAATTGTAGTTTGTTTTTAGATTGGGTCTTATGTAATAATTTCAGTCCATATTCAGATTTTAATACGTTTGTATAATGCCATGCGCCATTCCAGTGAATTGCTAATTTCAACGATGGTATAACTATATCTGCGTCATATCCATTAAACATTCGGCGATTGTGGACTGCATCCGGAAACTTGCGGTATATTAATTCAAATAATAATCTTTCATTTTTGCTTCTACTTCGAATTTGAAAAGGCATCGTTGCTGCTTTTAAGCCTCCCAATCGTCCAATTGACGGACGCAATTTCAGATAGCAAGTTCTAGAACACGTCTTAGCAATATAATTTCGCTCAAAATTTACATCGCACATAATACATTTATTCTTATATATTTTTTCTCGTGTAACCGGATTTCTAATCCCCAATTCAATCTCAATACTAAATAATTTAAGGTTTCTATTTTTTAATGTCTGGCTAGTTTTTTTACAGGAATTTATAGTGCGTCTATATCCATTTTCTTATACTATTATTATAGTGTGCCGCACATTTACTATTGCAAAATACGTGGTTTACATTTCTTAATTCTGATGGCATACGAGATACACCAACACCGCACCATTTACAATTAAATATATTCGTGTTAATACGAGATAATCGATGACATGTGGAACTACAATATATTCCCTTACAATTTTTTCCAATAATAAATTCTTTATGGCAATGTTTACAAATTGATTGTTTATTCATATACAATTCTTTCTCTTATAATAACGTTCCAATGCCTCTTTTTTTAATTTCTCGACATTTTTCCAATAATATTTCATCTGCCGTTCTTTGCGAGCGTTTATTTTTTCTTCTGGTGTTTTATATTTTAAGGTTCTTCCCATAATAATATTTCCTTTCGTATATACATATCATTGAGTAGAGAAAAAACACAGAAAAAGTAGAGAAATATTTATACCTTGACTTTTTCTATGTATGTGATATAATTTGAAATATGAAAATATTAACGGAAGGTGATGAAATATCATTTATGTATAATGGAAGAAAATATGCCAATAATATGGGAAAATATTATTATTTGGGAACATAATCAAATGGCATGATACAAGTATCTGAAAATAAAAGTTTTGAAACTATGGGATTCGCTCAAAATTGGGTAATTAAATCTGATGACATTATATATGGAAACTAATATTAAACCATTCTGGCAATGGAAAGCTGATATTCTTGAAGAAGATTATCAAAAATATAATTGCAGATATTATAGATGGACTAAGGATGGATTCTACTCTAAATATGGTGGATATGTTCAAAAAATGAGAGGTAAAAATAAAATTATGAAACCAAAATTCAATGAAAAAGCCGATAAATATCTTAAAGATTTATATGATAGTGTGGGAGCAATTACTCCCGAACAAAAATACAATACCTTATTTATGAAGCTGGGTCTTCATCTTAATGGAACAGTAACTAATTTTTATGCTGGTTATTCGGAACCAACTTGGGAACAAAAACGTGGATGTTTAGAATATGATATATTGGAACGTGAAGGATTGATTGAAATGGTATATTGTTAATATGAATAACAAAACGAAGAGACGTAATACAAAAAATAAATCTCAACATTACTTTGCTCAATCATTAAGAACCGCTAAAAACAAACAACGAAGAAAAATAAAATCGGAACAATTAAAAAATAATTTATGATTTGCTTTCAATGTGATAATGAAACGGAGTTTGAAGTTCAAGAAATTGAAGTTGAACAATTATTTCACGGTGAAACTATTAAAGTAAAATCACCAGTTACTATATGTAAATGCCGTGGATTTCAATCATTAGATATCGGACAAACTAATGAATTGTTAAAGAGAGTTAGAAACTATAGCAACTGTAAAACTGAAGAATTATATGATGCCGACCCAATGTGTAGACATTTTGTAATTGGTGCTTCGGGCGGTGGAATTAAATGTGTAAAGTGTAATGGTTGGTTTTGTTATTGATATTATGAGATATACAGACAAACAAAGATTGAGATGGCTTAACACCTTTATTTTCAAAGACCATAATGATTTAGATTGTAAATATTGTAGGGATAATTTTACGAGTATAACTAAAATGATTGATTATTTTATAGACCAATCAAAAAAGAAACATCCCTGTGATTGTTATCTTTACCGAAATTGTGTATGTGACAAATGTCAAGGAGTTGAAGGTAAAATTTTAAAAGATAACCCATGAATGCTAAAGAACAACGACTTAAGCACGAGTTAAACTATATCAAATTTCTAGAAACTAGGCTTAATAGCAGCAATTATAAAAAGAATGTTTCGGAAGAAGAGTATAAAAAGACTGAAGCAAAGCTGAAAAAAGCCAAGCTAGTATTGAAAATACTAAAGTAACTTGACATTTTATCAATTTAATATATACTTCTCATAAATGAATGTATATGTGTCTAAAGAAATAATTGACCGCTACCCAACGTATGAATTCTTGGGTAAACCTTTTAATTTAAAAAATGGAAATGTATATATTCGGGCATTACATAAAATTTTAAACAAAACAATGTATTATTCCTTTTCGGAAGATTTTTTCTGGATGGATAAAGAAGATATACTATCATGAACACATATTATCATTCAGAACACACAATAACACTAACGCCAAAAGACGTTGACGTAGTAGTAAAAGCATTGGCTAATAAATTTTTTCCTCATATGGATGATGACCACGGAATTGCTTGTGTTGAAGACCTATTAATTATAGACCAAAATAAAAAAGATAGTCTTAAAAAAATAAAGAAATCAAAAAAGATTTCTACTAAGAAAAGTATTAAGAAGTCTATTACTAAGTTAGTTAAGAATTTAAATAAGAAATAATATGAATACATATGAAGATATACAATCTATAGTAGATAACGAGATGTATGATAAAGTATGTGAAATTCTGAAAAATACTGATTGGTCAAAATTACAAGAAAATAATTTACCAGATAGAGAAAATGATGGATTTATTAGTCAGTGTAAATGTCATGCTAAACATCCTGAAGATTGTCCTTTTCATGGATATTTTATGAAATAATTTTTAATGCGCTTGTGGTGAAATTGGATATCACAATTGGCTTCGGACCATTTATTTCCCGTTCAAGTCGGGACAGGCGCACCAATTTTAAAATTTACCAATACGTATTGGTAATACATAAGGTTAAATCGTAATTAACGTTATGGAATGAGATAGACAGAAATACAAAGTATTTAGTTGATAAATGGTCTAAATGCGGTCTATTAGAGAGTAGCTCTGCGGATATTAAACTTGTGTTTTATTGGAAAGTATTCCGTATATGGCACTAGAAGGATGGGAAGCACTCCATCATAAAGATGGAACAGTTACACCAATCAACGATTCAAATAGAGATGAAATTATAAACAATAGTAAAGTTATATAGTATGTTAACCATCAAACAAGCATTAGAAATGGAATTAGACGAAGATTTAAAGTCTGAAATTAGCCAATATCCATTAGACTCTGCATTGGGTCTTACACAAGAAAATAAATTATATATTATTCTTCGCACGAGCGAAAATGAAATATGGTTTAGAAAAAATGAAATATATGACCAGGTATATTTCGATAGCAATGTAGAACTTACCGATGAGGAAATGGAAATAATTTCCGGTGATTTTCCGGAATGGACTCTGTGTTGTGGATTGGAACGTGGAAAATTGCCGGATAATACTATACCTATAAAATAAATTATGCCAATAATACTACCCCTACCTAAAGATAGAACGTTGTTATTTAATAAAGAAGTAGACCAAACTTCCATCGGAGAATTGTCAAAATCTATCTTAGAAATAAATGTTGATGATGTTTATATAACTCAATTATATAAATTACACGGACTGGTATATGCGCCCGAACCAATTAATATTTATATTGATAGTTATGGTGGCACAGTATATCAATGTTTTGGATTGTTAGGTATAATTGAAAATTCGAAAACTCCAATCCATACAATTACTACTGGATGTGCCATGAGTTGCGGGTTTATGATTTCAATATCTGGCCATGAAAGATATGCCTATAACAAATCTACATTTTGTCATCATCAATTATCGGGCGGGACGGAAGGAACTTTAAAAGAAATAAGTGATAATTTTGATGAAAATGACCGGCTCCAAAAAATTATTGAAAAACATGTAATGGCACACACCAAGATTACCAAGAAACAATTACATAAAAATTACTTGGAAAAGACCGATTGGTATTTCGACGTTAAAGAAGCATTAAAATTAGGAGTTGTCGATAAGATTATATGAATAACATCAAACAACAATATGTATTGGGATTTATGTTCGATGAAGATAAATCTAGAGTTGCACTAATAACAAAGACTAAACCTGATTGGCAAGCCGGTCTAAAAAATGGGATAGGCGGAAAAATTAACGATGGAGAATTGGCGTATCAGGCAATGGTTCGTGAATTCAAAGAAGAAACTGGCGTTGAAGTCTTGTATGGTTGGAAATTTTATTGTCAATTATATAGTGATAAATTTGATGTGATGGTGTATGCCAATACAGGAGATTTAACCCAATTACAAACTACCACGGATGAGGTTGTAAGTGTTCTCGATATTAAAGATATACATCGCCGGAAGAAAGAATTAATCACTAATTTACCATGGCTGATTGAAATGGCACTTGACAAATTGAATAATAACGAGTTTAATATGGGAGTTGTTAATTATCATATGATGTGGTAATGGCGGAATTTCCTAAATTCTCAGCGCATAATTGGAAATGAAAATGTGGGTTCAAATCCCATTCACATCACCACTATGAAATGTAAATATTGTAAAATAGAAATGATAAAAGGAAAGGCACTGGATTTTAAAGACCCATATATTAAGTCTGAATATACTTGCTATGATAAAGGAAATCTGATATCATGTTTGAAATGTCCCGAATGTGGATATTCCGAAACTATTTATGAGAACTTGGATACAACAACCAGATAACAAAAAAACATGTGGTCAAATTGCAGTTGCTGTAATAGCTAATATTACAGTTGAGGAAGCAATTAAAATAGTTGGTAAAAAAGGATGCACATCAACTAAAGACTTGGCAAATGCTTTAAGGAAATTGGGATATAATTGCGGTAATAGGTGTAAACCATTTAAAAAATTACCATTTCCTAAATTGGCAATAGCACAATTAAAATCACCAACTAGAAAATCTGGATGGCATTGGATAGTCATTAGTGATGGATATATCTATGATGGAATTCACGGAACAGAGGACGGAAAAGTAAGATGGGATGATGGTTCTAAAATAACATCAATATTAGAAATATATGAAAAATAACATGTCGCAAATTAAAATGATGTTTCCAGAACAATTCACATTTAGATGGAAATCTAGATGTTTTATAGCACGGAATATTCCACATAAAACTAAATCGGGAAGTCATTGGTGTTTACCAATTTGGTTTATAAGTATTTTTGGTGGTCACGGTGATACTGGAAATGGATATTGTTGGTATCCTTCAATTTTTAAAAAGTATTTATGAAAAATATTACTAAAGATGAATATTACGAATGGATAACATCATCTAGATGGGTTTCGAATGGTGAGATGTTTACTAGTTGTTGTGGACCTCATTCATTTTCCGATATTATATCTAAGGATGGAATATTATATTCATTGTCTCATGGATGGGACGTAGAAAAAGAAACAGACCCAAATTCTACATATACATGTAAAAATGTCTATTGGTGGGGAATTAAAACACTGCAAATGGATGATGGACAGTTAGGAGATGGAATTTAAAAAGATATTTATAGTTAATGGAAGATAGGTCACATGGCGTGAAATGAGTCTCGAAAACTCTCCTGTCGTAAAAGGCAATCGTTCGATTCGATTATCTTCCTCAGTTATTTTAAGGTGAGATGGTAGAGCGGATTATTGTTCTGAAGTTGATTATTTTTCTATTTAATCAAGTTATTCGTATATTTATAAGTATATGAATAATAGACAATGTGATTATGGATGTGGTAAACAGGCAACTACACAGTTTAAAAATGGAAAGTTTTGTTGTAGCAATGCTACAAGTAAATGTGCCTCGCAAAAAGAATTGAACTCAAAGTTAAAAAATGGTAAGTTCGCCGGAATTCAATATTGGAAGACTGTAGATTACAACCCGCTAACTCCATGGAATAAGGGGAAGCATTTATCGGACGAATGTAAAAAGAAAATTTCGGATAGTCATAGAGGAAAATATGTAAAACTGTCACCAGAAAAAGAACAAGCAAGGCGCAAGAAAATATCGGAAAGTATGAGAAAAAATCCTGCATGTGGCGGTTTGCGAGAGGGGTCTGGGAGAGGAAGAAAAATGTGGTATACGAGTAAAATTGCAGGTAGAGTTTATTTACGTAGCACATATGAAATGGAATATGCTAAATGGCTAGATAACAATAACATAGTGTGGAAGCAAAATCTAATTAAATTTCCATATACATATGACGGAAAAATACATTACTATTATCCCGACTTTTATTTACCAGATACTAATGAGTATGTAGAAGTTAAGGGATTTAAAACTGAAAAAGATATAGCAAAATGGAAAGAATTTCCCTATAAATTGACAATCTTAATGCGGAGCGATTTAAAATTGTTGGGATGTAATATTATTTAATTTATGGATAGTTAACCGGACGGGCGAGCCGGAACCGACTTGAAATCGGATTGTGCCTTCACTGAGCATAGGAATCGTGTTCTTAGCTATCCGCCATATCATGGAAAGTAAACCAGTCGGGGTGCTGGAACTGATTGCTAATCAGATTGTGCCTTAAATGTGCATCGAAATCGTGCTTTGTGCTTTCCGCCAGTAAAATCTTCTTGACCGCTCTACAAAAATATGTTACACTTCTCAACATGAATAAAGAAATTCCAACAATTGAAATTAGAGGATATTGTGGAGCCGGAAAATCCTCACTGGCATATCTAATAAAACTTGCTCTACAAGAACATGGCATCCATACTGATATTAAAGAATATAGCGGAGATTTTTTAGAAACTTACGATGAAAAATATATAATCGATAATTGGCCTAAATCCTTAGAACACTTTAAAGGTAAAACCATTCAAATTAAAACTCACCAGCTTAAACGAGACTCTTTGGAAGGTAAACCTTCAATTCCATTTGACGAAATTGAATTTACTGAAACTCCTACCAACATTGTAAAAGAAGCAATTGAGGAATATAACAAAACTCAATCGGAAATTCCAAGGCAGGAATATCCCGACGATTTCATAGGATTTAAACCTTGACATTTTAACATTAACTGATATAATACATTATGAGTAAATTAAGAAAATTATCCCGCAAATTAAAATTAAACTACGTCTCCTCGGCAATTCAAGTTCATGACAAGCGGCGTGAACTGGCATTTGACATGATTAGAGAACGAGTTTCAACTGATAAAGAATTTGCCGCTGACGTATTACATGCTGCTGGTGATACTATTCCAAAAGACATTAGAGAGATTGCAGAAAAAACTATTTCAGCTATAAGAACTGTTAGTTTAACTTCTGAAGAAGAACTTAAATGTAACGATGACTTAGAGACGGATTTATTGATAAAGTGAATTCCACAAGTCTTCCTGAAGATATAAAATCACACGTTCGGAATGTGATATCGACCAAACATAAAATGTATATTAATAATTTATGACAAAAAGAGAAAAATTAAAAGAAATAACAAGTCGCCTCAAAGAAATAAACGTCGAGATTGATACTGATATGATTTCATGTCTAGTCATATCAAAATATTGTGCCGACTTCATGAAAAAGAATATAATTGAGGGAGAACTTATAGTATCTGAAAATGGATTAAAGGTTGTTAGTTTGTGTGAGGAGTTTGATTGGAAGCCAACTAATAAAGAAATAAAAGAGTATGTTGATGGGTTGGTTTCAACCGAAGATAACGAGAAATTGATTGAGATGTTGATAGAATATCGGGATGATTCGGTTGGTTTCATGGAAAAAGTCGATGCTTCTTCAAAGTAATTATATATGTATATATGAATGAAATGGACATCCATACTAAGAAGTAGCGAAGGCGGAAAAATTTCGGCAGTTCGAGTTGCATTCTTATTGTGGATGGTCACGATGTGCTTAGTATGGGGAATTTTATCATTTAAAAGTGATAAAATGATGGATATACCACAGACGGTAGTTAGTATTACAATGGCAATGGGCGCAACTAAAGTAACTCATAGAATAGCCGAAAGTAATATGGACAAAATAATCGACGCTCTAACTGAAATAGTAAAGAGAAGACTGATTAAACATCCGCCTACAACTTCAAAAACTCCAAGGAAAAAATAACTGCTTGACTTCTTCCAATCTTATGATATCATTATCGGTATTATGATATATTGGTTTATTGGTCAAGCTGGCGTGGGTAAAACCACACTCTCAAAAAAGTTCAAGTCTTTCAATGATAAGACTCACTATACTATATATTTCGATGGCGACGACCTCCGGAAAATGTTTAAGAATTCCTACGAGCCGTCGACATTTACAAAAGAATATAGAATTGAACAAACTAAATGTCTCCAAAATTTAATAAAATACATCCACGCACAATGTTATGACGTTGTTATATCAACCGTAAATCCATATCGAGAAGTGCGGGAACAATTCAAAAAAGAAATGGGTGATGATATCGTTGAAATATATATCCATAAAGTTAAAAGTATCAGGGAACATTTTGCGGTTGCGGATTATGAAGTTCCACTTGAAGACTTCATTGATATTGATACAACTGATATGACCGAGGAAATGTCATTCTCGGAATTATTGAATGAATTAAATAATTGTGGAGCGTTTGAATAACCTGTATGAATCCTAAATGTCCGATACATATACATAACACATTATGATAAATAATAACCCAACCATAGGATTGTATCCAGTGACTTTCTCTCCATTCCATATCGGACATTTATCAATCGTCAAACAAGCAGTCGAAATCTTTGATAAGGTGATTGTAGCCAAGGGCATCAATCCCGATAAATTGAATAAGCTTCCCGAAGACAAGTATCCGTTGCCGACTTCGGCATTGAACGTATTGAATGTTGAGACCCGGTTGTATGACACGCTTTTAACAGATTTCATCGTGGAATTGGAAAATGAGCATTTCAACGTAGTGTTGGTTCGTGGGCTTCGTAACGGTGCGGATTTGGAATACGAACAGAACCTCATTGCCTTTTTGCGGAGAATGAAACCCAACTTAAAAGTCACGGCATTCTATTGTGAACCGATGTTCCGCCATATCAGTTCAAGTGCATTGCGTGGAATTAAACAGTTTTCCACCGAAGAATATAAGAAATATATAGTCGAATAAACTGTGGTTTATATATTTCAGATTATAGTTATAAGTTAGAATGTGCAATTAAGCACATAGGAAAAAATAACAAAAATATGACAACCTTAATTATAATCGCCGTAGTTGCAGCCGCTGCATTTGTAGGTGGAATTTTAGTTGGCAAAGCAAATGCTAAGGCAGTTGCCGCCGCCGTCAAAACCACTAATGTAGTAGTTGCGGATGCTACCAAGGCAGTTGCGGACGTAAAAGCAGCAACGAAATAACTCAACTTTGGCTATTGGAAGTTTAAAATAGCCATATGGTAGGGTGGCAGAGTCTGGTTTATTGCACTTTCTTGGAAAGAAAGAGTGGGAAATCCACCACAGGTTCGAACCCTGTTCCTACCTCAGATTTCGGTTAATTATCTGTATGATAATATCCAACATACGCTCTAAAAGTTATTGACAAATCTTAAAAGATATGTTATAGTAATTAAAATGAAAGAATACAATAAATCATTATACACTCCATGTGAATGTTCATCTCATATGTTGCAGACTGAAAGATATTATATTAATAAAGAAGATAATGGATTTAATATATCTGCGTGGCATTATGGACATAATGGAAATATTAGACGATGGAAAGAGAGAATTAGATGGTGTTGGAGAATATTGAAAACCGGAAATCCATGGGCAGATAGTATAGTTTTAACCGACGACCGTGCATCGGAACTATCAAATTTTATAAAAACCGAACTAAATAAAAAACACAATGAAAAAAAATAACCCAGAGACCACTCACATTAAAAAATCAGAGCCAATGTTCGAACCCACATTGAAAACCGCAATTGAAACTGCCTCAGCAATTTCATTCAAATCTCCGAGGTATGTCGTAACCAGAGATGGTTATCGGGTATCTGACAGGGAATATTCTTCCAATATAGATGAAAATGCAATCTACGAATTAGAATTTTGGTATAAGATAGCCAATATTCATTCATATGGAGAAAAAGTTGAAATTGTTCAATACGACCCAAAAAGACATCGAGTTTGGTAACAATTAGGTTACATCAAAATTAAAACCGGAATTAATTTCCGGTTTTTTTGTTTTTAAGATTTGTTGATTATATTTATGAATGTATGCCAAAAAAGAAACTGGTAGACGAGCATGAAACTTATATATTACCCGCCATCAATGATGAGATGGAAAGCTTCATTGGGAAATTTAAGATTGATATGATGTATCATATAGTCGATTCTATAGAGTATGCTATAGAACATAAACTAAACATGATAGAGTTATTCAGCTTTAAAAAGTCAGACTTCGTAATTACCTTATCCGAAAAAGAATTTGATAATAATTTATCACATATAAAAGAATATTATCAAAAATTGCAATTATTTGAATTATGCCCACGCATAGAAGAGTTACAAAAACTTTTAAAAAATAAAATATGAGTAAAAAAAATAAAAACCATAAAAATAAACACGATAAACAATTAAACTCTCAAACTACAGAATACATAAAAGATACGAGTCCAGTAGTTCCTCAACGTGGGAAATTAAAATCCGAGATACACGTTTACAATCGCTCAGATTTAACCGAAAATCAAAAGAGATTTCTAAAATTAGCAAATGATAAGGAGGTTAAAGTTATATTTATATCAGGCCCGGCAGGAACTAGTAAAACGTTTTTATCGGTATTAGCCTCCCTACAATTACTAAATGATAAAAAAGTAAGCGACTTAATATACTTAAGAAGTGTAGTCGAAAGTTCATCCACTAAGATAGGCCATCTTCCTGGAACTATTGAGGAGAAGGTTTCGGTATATTTACAACCACTAATGGATAAACTTGAGGAGATATTATCAAAATCCGATAGAGAGATACTGCTAAAAGAGCAGAGAATATGGGGCATGCCATTAAATTTTTTACGAGGAGTTAACTGGGCAGTTAAGGCTATTATATGCGACGAAAGCCAAAATATGACTTATAAAGAAATATTAACTCTTATTACTCGTGTATCAGAACATAGTAAATTATTCATTTTGGGAGACCCAAACCAAAGCGACATCAATGGAAATAGTGGATTTGTGAAAATGATGGATATTTTTGACGATGAAGAGTCTAGAAAAAATGGAATTTTTACGTTTAAATTTGACACTAATGATATTGTAAGAAGTGGATTGTGTCGGTATATAATTGAAAAAATCGATAGAGATATCCCAAAACCTCAAAAAAATTAACAATAATCACAGTTCCATTATACTTATAGTCATATGGGAAATATAAGAATATCTCAACTAAACAATTTACCAGCGTCGGGCGTATCTCCTAATGATTTATTAATTATTGCGGATATATCATTACCAGAAACAAAGAACATAACCGCCGCCGACTTGCAGACGTATATATTGAACGGCGGTATTTTAACTGCCTCTTTAGATGGGACTGCGAGTTATGCAAATGTTGCTGAATATGCGTTAAATGCTCCAACGTCGGCTCAAGTATCATATTCGACGAGTTCATTAAGTTCTTCATGGGCAAGTAGTTCTTTAGGCTCGATTTCTAGTTCATATTCAAACACTTCTAGTTATGCCACGACAGCGTCGTATGCTTTGGTGACTGGATTGACGAGTAGCTTTTCACAAAATTCGACTAATGCAACCTCGGCCTCATATTTGCTATATGTGGGAGTCCCCAATGGGACAGCCTCATATGCCATATCATCCAGTCAATCAAATACCTCAAATCTTTCATTAGTATCAAACAATTCGCTGTTTTCAAACACAGCATCAATTGCCTTAGTAGCATTGTCCATTGCTGGTGCGGGGGTAAATCAATCCGGAAATCAAGGTTCAAATTTGGTATATTCTAATTATATATATAACACCGCATCTATAGGAGCGGGGGTTAATCCAATAGTAACAAAATCAATAAATGCTCAAATTGACTCGATAACGGTAAATACTCCATTTCAAACTTCTAATTTGGTAAATATAAACTGTAGGGGACTAATCACTATATTACATAATAATATTGGATATCAGTCATATTGGCAACCTACGGTTGCCCTAATAATTCAAGATTTATCAACTGGAGTAACCCAATCTTTGGCTACCACATCATATTCCACATATGTTCTGGGAATTACAAATACCGTAACCACTATAGCAACTCCAGGAACAACCCAAAGATTTTATTTGACTGGAAGTGTAAACATATCAGGCTCATATAGGATATATGCTAGAGCATCATATATGGACGATGGAAAAGGAAACCTCTCATTTTATTTTTATGGAACTCCAACATTTAGATTGGAAAGTTCGGCTAATAACTTTGTAATTTCAAGCATACCTACTTATTTTGGAAATACTTTGTCGGAAGTTCCGGTGATAAATACAGACGTAAACGGAATTATATTTAATTATAGTTCCAGTTGGAATTTGTTTGGTCAAGTAACCGCATCAAATGGAAGTGACACACTATATAATTTAACCCAAGGAAGCCCGGCATCTTCAAGTTACATTACATATTTAAATAACAACGGGAATACATTCGACACTATAACCGGAGTATGGACATTATCAAATCTGAATACACTTATATTGGATAACTCTGGAGTATCATATGTTGACGGAGTTCCGCCATCTCTAGTGTCCATGTCATGTCAAAATTGTAATTTAACCACAATACCATCATTATATCAACCATCAACCCTGACTCCAAATCCGACATATTCAATGTCATATTTAAATATATCTAATAATAGCATTACAGACTTGTCAGATTTACCACTATCAATGTCATATTTAAACGCATCGAGAAACGCAGGGATTTCTAACCTTCCGGCTACAATGCCAAAGGGGATACGATATGTTGATATTACATATTGTTCATTACATATAGATGACCTCGACTCAATAACTTCGATGCTGGCATCCGAAGTTAGTGCGTCAAATATAATCGGCGGAACTTTGAATGTCTATGCTGGAAATGACCCAATCTTAGCCGGAACGGTATCTTCATACAATATAGTATACTTGTCAGGTGCTCCCTATGGGTGGAGCGTAACTTAAAATTTTAAATTATGTCAAATATAGATATTAAAATAAGCCAGTTAAATCCGCTAGGACAAATTTCAGGTAGTGATTTTTTTCCGATTGTCCAAAGTAGTTCCTTAACTACTTACCGAACAGATATACAAACTCTAAACGCTTGGTTTTCGGCTAGTGGTTCGGCATCATATGCTCCACAACCAACCACTTACTGGTCTACTTCATCAAATAGTAACAATAACATTTCAAATTTAAACGTTGGATTTGTTGGTATAAATCAAGTAAATCCAACTTACCAATTAGACGTGAATGGAAATATTGGAAATAGTGCCGGTAATATTACATTATTTGGAACTTCGAGTTATTCATTAACATCAAGTTTATCCATAACTGCATCCAATGCAGTAACTGCAAGTTACATAAAATCAGCAAGTTATGCATCAAATACAACATCGGCAAGTTATGTCTCGACATCTAGTTATGCGATAACTGCATCCAATGCAAATTCCGCCAGCTTCGTATTACACTCAATAAGTTCTAGCTATGCGGCAACGGCAAGTTATGTGTCTGGAAGTAGTGGATATACGTATCCGTATATCTATTCCATTACGACCGTATTATCGTCTACCAATGACAATTTCATAATACGATGTAACTCCACAAGCCCAAGCCCCGCAATTGGCAGTAATGGAGGGTCTTCTGCTGAATTTGACTGGAATAATACAAGTTCTCCATTAACTCGGTCTATTGTTTTTGAGAATGTGGGGAATATGGGATTGTATACTGTGTATGATGGTAACGGAGTAACTGGAACCGTGTCCGGATATGGTGGAACCGGAACTCCTTCTCAAATCATGAGTTTTGGGGTGGATAATCGGGGCGGCTCGACGTGGACTTGGAAATTCGCAACTTCTCCTATGGTTGTAATTTTTGCGACCTCACCAACAACTTTTATAACCCAATCATATACGGTAAATACATCTACTAACTATGCTACTAATTATTACGTCATAAGCGCAATTCGAGCAAGTCAAAATTTAAATGCTATTCTAGCAATAAATATTCCGGTGAAAGGAATAAATTCATATATAGCATATCCGTTATCGTCAGTCCCATTTAATGTATTCACCCATAATCCGTAATTAAATAATGGTAAAATTTGAAATTATATTAATAATATCAGCGTTATTACTTGCAAGTTGCAGTGCATTTTTTAGCATAGTTGGAATTGTCGGATTATTCTCCAATGTAGCGATATCAGTTGGAATAATGGCTGGTTCTATTGAATTGGCAAAGTTATGCGGAACTACATTCCTATATAGATATTGGGATAAGATTACAAAAATAATGAGGACATATCTTCTTATTTCAATTATTATATTGATATCAATTACGAGTATGGGAATATATGGATATTTAAGTTCGGCATATCAAATTTCATCTTCCGGATTTAAGAATGAACAAGATAAAATTGTGATGGTGGAGTCGCAGAAAAATTATCTAACAAATAGAATAGCCCAATCTAAGATTCGAATTGACACATTAAATAATGTAAGACAACTACAAGAAAGTCGGTTAAGCAGCGCACTTACAAATGATTTTCTTACCCGAAACCCAATACAATTAAGACTTCTACAAGAACAGACCACGGATTTGATAAAATCATCAGATAATAATATATCATCGGAACAAGATAAAATACAATCCATCTCCGGTGAGATAGAAGCCATAGATAACAAGATATTAGATATAAAGGCATCTGGGAATTCTAAGAAAGACATAAAGACATTCCAGTTTGTTGCCGACCAGCTTGGGGTTCCTCTAGATACGGTTGCTAGATGGTTCATACTTATAATAGTTATTATATTCGACCCACTGGCGTTAGTATTATTACTATCATATAATATAACTGTAAATTCTAAAACTCAATCTCAGCCGATAATAAATTCAATACCGACCCAACAAAAACCAAGTCCACCATTCATAGAACCAGTAACACAACCGATAAAAGAAGAAGTGGTGGTTGAGGATGCTATTCCTTCTCCCACACCTCCAACTCCAGTTGAACCCGGAAATTCGTCGGTGACACCGCCCATTACAAAATTAAAACTATAATATAATCAAAATAAATTATATAAAAAGTTGACGAATTGTATTTTTTAGTGTAAAATGAATCATATTTAATAAAAAGTATGATTTCAATAAATTACAGATATATATGAACAACAAACTAAACTCATATAAATCAATTATGGAACAGCAAGATATTAAAGACGTAATAAAAATTCTCAACGAAGCCATTTACGAAAAAAACATGGAACTAGTTGAGGATGCGGTGGAACAATTAAAAGAATATTTGGACAATTATATTGGAGTCTATTAATTATGATAATATTAGTTACGTGTATATCCCTACTGGGACTGTCGATTGGAGTTATTATTGCTCTTGTAATTTTAATTAAAATACAATTAAAAAAAATAAATGTCTACGAAAAAGAAATAACAGATGCGGATGATTTAATTATAGTAATACGAGAAAATATAATGAAGTCACTTACTACCATGCGTGAAATCGACAAGCAGGGAGTATTCTCATCACGAGAATTGGAGACTGGATTATTCGAATCAGATGATATGGTCGGGCAAATATTTAAAGAATTAACGCAGGTAGTTGAGGACTTAAACACTAAAATAGAAACTCTAAATGAAAAAAAATAAATCTAAAAATAAACTTAACCGGAAATATACACGTTCAAATAAAATAAAATTTAAGAAGCCAACATCCAAAAAGATAAAAAATATAATTAACCACCCAGAACCGGTGCTCACCATTAAGAAGCCGAGGAAGCCGAGGAAACTTACAAGTCCAACCTCGCCCCTCATGTATTTTACGGATGATACTGAGAAGGCTATCATAGAATATAACTCCACCGATAACCAAGAATTGAAAAATACAATATATATAAATCAAATACACAAACCATTCTCCAAGTTAGTTGAAAATATATTCAATACTTTTAAATTTTCATACTTCGAGACAAGCCCATTAGACGTTCAGAAAGAATGTCTAAGCCATTTAGTTGCGAATATATATAAATTTGACCCAACTCGGAAGAGTAAAGTAAATCCACTTAAAAAGGCAAAGGCATTTGCATATTTTAGCATAGTGGCAAAGCATTTCTTAATATTATTGAATAATAACAATTATAAGAAATTTAACCAGAACGTTGAAATTGGAGAAGACCACGAAGAGCACACGGTTCAATTACAACAAGTTGATAAACATCATTTACAGAGTGAGGTTAATGACTTTATGCATTTAATGGTGAAATATTTTGAGAAAAATATAGACAAAATTTTCCCGAAACAAAAAGATACGGTCATAGCGAATGCGGTTATAGAGCTATTGCGAAATTCGGATAAAATCGACATTTTTAATAAAAAGACCCTCTATTTGTATATACGAGAAATTTCAAACTGCAAGACCCAATCAATAACCAAGATATTGACCAAGATGAAGTCTCACTATAGAAATATAAGTAACGATTATAAAAATCACGGTATTGTTGAGGTTTAATCAAGCGATTTCGCTTAAATTCTAATATTTGGTATATATATTATATTATGGATAACGATATGACATCTGAACTGATTGAAAATTTGAAATTACTAAAAAAAGTAATTGCCTACGAACGAAAAAAGATACTTAGTCGGGAGCGATACATAACTAACAAATCGAATCAATCTTATTATCAAAAAAATAAAGAAAAAAGAAAACTATATAATATTATTAATAAAGAGCAAATTAAAAGTAAACGGAAAATATATTACTATAAAAATAAACAGAAATTATCGTCTGCTGGAAAACTTTATCGGCATAATAATAAAGAAAAAATTAAACTTTATATTATAAGAAATAAAAATATTATATCTAAAACTCATAATAAGTATATTAAAAATAGAAAGTTGACTGATGTTAATTTTAAATTGACTACCATAATTAGAACTAGAATTTCAAACGCTTTAAATGGAAACTTTAAGACTGGGTCTTCTATAAAATTATTAGGTTGTTCGATTGGGGAATTTAAAAAATATATTGAGGGTAGATTTAAAAATGGAATGACGTGGAAAAATCATGGGAGAAATACATGGCATCTTGACCATATTAAACCACTGGCATCATTCGATTTAACCAACCATTCGGAATTTTCGAAGGCATGTCATTATACTAATTATCAACCACTATGGGCAATTGATAATTTACGAAAAAACGATAAATTGGAATATGTCCAACCAAATATATGAGTGATGATATTAAAATATTCGATAATATAAGTATGACTGATTTATATCGGGAGGCATATAATCGTTCATATGATAGGAAAAATCAATTGGCTACAATTTTATTAGATATTCAGAAACATATACAAGACAAGAATGATGCTATAACAATGCTTCCTAGAATTAAAGAATTTATGGATGTTGGAGTAAAGAATGACGAAACATTAATTAAATTAATTTCAATAATTCAAAAAATGGAGACATTAAAGTCAGATGGTTCGGATGGAGAAATTTTGAGTGAAGAAGAAAAAGAGCAACTTAGGAATTCTATAGACTCCACAATTTCGGACTTGACTAAGTCAGTTATTATGCCAATTGAAAAATTTAAAGTGTAAATATGGCATATACAAAATCCCAGAATAAAAATATACGGACACTTGATAATTTCGGGATTAACCATAAACAATCATCTGGAGCTACTCAACTTGAATTTTATGAACTTGAGTTGGGGGTTGTGTTGGATGTTATATTAGACGCCACTCATCCATTTTTCAAAGGAGGGTCTAAAACATTCAATTCTATTGATGTTGAACGCTGGCCTCTTGCCGTTAATAATAAACCCGCTGCCATCACAGACATAGATTATTCTTGGATTGGAAGAGCCTTAATTCGCCCACAGGAAACCGGCCAAAATATTGATAAGGATAAATTGATATGGGCGTATCCCCTAGAGTCCAACATATCAGAATATCCCTTAATTTATGAGACTGTAATATTATCAAATTACAACGGAAAAATGTATTATTCTAAAAAAATAAATCATCATAACTGGGTAAATAATAATTTGGATTTTAGCATCGATGCAGCAAATCCACCAAACACAGAATTATTTTCAACCAACCCCTATACCGGAGAACGAAAATCACTTACAAATTATAAGGGAAATGTGGGATATTCGGGATATTCTGGCAAGTATTTTGTCGCTAATAATAGGATACGAAATTTGAGACGGTATGAAGGAGACTTGGCAATTGAGAGTCGATTTGGGCAGAGTATTCATTTTACAGCATATGACTATATTAGAGCGAACGACAGTGGCAGTATTTCAAATGTAGACTATAAAAACAATGGTGGCAATCCAATGATTTTAATCCGAAATCGTCAGAGACCAATATTGGAGGTTGGAAAGACTATTTCGCTACAACACAGCCCAAAACAATCAATCTCAGCCGCAACCATAGTCGGAACGGCAGTAGAAAAAAATGTAGGTGGATATATCTCCGAAGATGTTAATTTGGATGGTTCGTCAATACACATAACGAGCGGACAGACCAATAGTAAATTTGTAACCACTTGTTATAAGAAAATGTTTGGAATGGGAGAAGAAGTTTCCATATTTGAGGGGAATACAAGTTTCAAATATCCATCTCCAATGGATGGAGACCAGATAGTAATTAATAGTGACCGATTAATATTCTCATCTAGATATGGAGAGTCTCTTCATTTTTCAAAGAAAAGGTATGGAATAGTCACTGATAGTGAATTTATAGTTGATGCTAATGACCAGATAGTGTTAACGACAAATGTAAAAACCGTAATCAACTCTCCAGCAATCTATTTGGGAGAATATAATCAGACGGCAGAACCAGCTTTATTAGGACAAACTACTGTTAATTGGATGTATGAATTGTGCAATTGGTTATTGAACCATACCCACTGGGATAGGCCGGGTCAGACCCAATTACCAGTCGAGGTCAAGGAGTTGGTGGGTATTAGAGACCGGCTTGGAGACTTATTGAGTCGGAGGGTATTTATGACTGGTGGCGGCTATGCTACGGGTGGAAATGGGGCTAAAATTACAGACTCCGTAACCCCAACCACTATAAACACAACAACTGGACATGGAATTCCAGGTAATTGGAGCGTTAAAATTCCAAGAAATTGATATTTATAATATATGAACCCGAAAATAAACATTTTAAAATCACTTATTGAACAGTTAGTAACTAAAGAAGTAAATAAACAACTCCCCATTTTGTTGCAAGAATTATTATCCGGAGATGGAGAGTTAGTTACAAATTCGGGAATACCAAAGTCAGACGCCAGTTCTCTAATGGAAATGATTAATTCCAAGACTCCAATCACAAAACCTTCGAATTTTCGACCAGAGGCTGCTGTCCCAAAACCTCTGAGAACATATACGAAAAACCCAATGATAAATAGTATATTGAATGAAACGGTCAATGATTTACAACTGAGAGAGTCGGGCAGAAGTCCATCTGTTGGATTGGATGGCGATTTCCAATCCAGCCGGGGTGATGTTGGAACTATAAATGAAACAATATCAAATTCTCAATTTATACCAACATCGACATCGATATTAGACTGTAAGGACGACCCCGCAGTAAAAGACTTAATGAAGTGGGATTTTTCTGCAATTCTTAAGAAGTCAATGTCCAAAAAATAATTATGCCAATCGGAATTTCATTGCCAATACGAGTGGGTAATAGTGGATATTTTGAACAAACAATCGATACCAATTCGGCGTATCGAGTAAATTTGATAAATCTATTAAACACTATACCAGGAGAACGGAGATATAATCCATCATTCGGGTGTAGGTTATGGACAATAGTGTTCGACCAAAATGATAATTTATTAACCACCAAAGTCCAAAATATATTAAAAGAGGACATATCCAAGTGGTTGGGGGGGATATCAATCGGAGAAATCACCATCCTAACAAACAATCCCAACGGAAATACCAATTTAACAGATAGTTATATATTGTATATTAATGTTCAATTTATTATTACCAAGACCAACCAGATTGATAATATTGAATTAATAATTAATACCGAAATATAA
>Ga0302280_1000059_pt1 | contig 110649 bp, 121 predicted proteins | sample III_Fen_E1_1_FD_198771 | JGI IMG/M metagenome (GOLD analysis project Ga0302280, IMG submission 198771) | Peat permafrost microbial communities from Stordalen Mire near Abisko, Sweden - III_Fen_E1_1 | ecosystem: Environmental > Terrestrial > Soil > Wetlands > Permafrost | place: Sweden: Abisko... | reverse complement strand
ACACAATTCACACTTCGTGATATTTGTGACAATCTGGCGCATATACGCTTTGTATGCCAAATTTCCAACAAAATTCAAAGCAAAATCGCCACACAAAGCATATACAAAGCGCAGTCCTGCCTAAACATCACAATTCACACTTCGTGATATTTGTGACAATCTGGCGCAACTGCGCTTTGTATACGCTTTGTGTGGCGATTTTCTTCATTCAATAACCATAATTTCCTCAGGCAATGCTGGTCTAATATCTAATATACTTATATTGACTATTGTGTAAATAACATGTCGATCAAGAATCTGTCTGAAATTAAAGTGACTAAAAATTAAATCTCTTAATGTAATAACTATCCAATGTCCACCTGACTCATGAAATTCATCATCAGGATCAACATTTCTATACAATTGCCTAAAATATCTATTGACATCAAACATATCATCCATATCAGTATCATTAAGGTAATGTTGTATAAAATCATGTACATCCTTGTTTGTAAAACCAGAACATCGACCCCCATGTGATTTTAAAACATATCCATCTACTTTATTTTGAGTAATAAATGAATCAGCATAGCGTATCATGATTTCTTTTTCTGGAACAATGTCATGTGATGTACATTGTACTCGAACTGGTAAAATTGGATAATATTGTGGTATATTTAACATAACTAAAACAGGCAAATCATCATCAGAAAGACAGGTTATAAACTTAATTGCTGTATTTTCATCTAATGACGTTGATAATATACGCTTTGTTGTATATGTTATTATATTTGGATTGGTACTCAAATGACTTTGTCCAAATCCAGTTTCTAAACCACTTGATGACATACCAGCAAATAAATGTAGTGGTTCGTCGAAAGAAATAAATCCATGAGATAAAATCGCATACATATTATACAATACTCTTCCTATAATTATATCAATAGTTAATTCAATTGAATTTGGAGAATTGTCCCACATTATGTCATATCCTTGTAAATTGTACTTAGCACTTAAATAATTGTATCCAATAGCAATTGCCTGAGCATCTTGCGAATTTATTCTAACTACATTTCCATCAAGTTTGAATATATTATTAGTCATTATGACTGGAATATTTAATTCACTTTGATCATGATTACAAGTAATTTCATACATAATTTTAATGTTGTCCGTAATTATAAGATCTGTTGGTTTGATTAATTGATAATGATCAAATGATCGTAAATCATGATCCAATTCTTTAATTCCATTCAATCGATTTTCATAGTGATCACTATCTTCTGAATATTTGGTAATATTTGTAATATCTGTTGTAATTGCCTCACAAAATGACTCTCTGGTGTACTGATTGACTATGAAATTATTTTTAAGAAATTCAGTTAAACATTTATCATATTTAAATGTGTATAAATTAACACAAGTACACAATAAATTACTATATGGATGCTCAGTGTTATACAAACTTAATACATCTTCTTCTTCATCAAGTGACGGTTGTGGACTGTCATCATCTTTCAGTATTTCATCCATATATAAATTATTAAATTAATTTAATTTTTGACATTAAAAAAAATTTGATTTAAAAAATTTATAGTTTTACGTCATTTAAATCATATCATTTTATTCATCAAAACAGAAAATGACGCAAATTACATCTATTGATCAAGTTATTCCTCTGTTAACTAAACATGTTTCCGAATCATTTGAAGGACAAGAAGAGAGTGAAATCACTGCCATTGTCAATATTTTTCGAAAGTTTATGGTTGATACAGGTATCTGGGCAACTGTTGAGAATGGGTTAAAGACTCCTGCTCCAATCCGTATCAATACTTCTGGTGCTGTCGTCGGTGGTAGTGTTCCAGCACCTGCTGACAAGAAACCTCGCAAACCCCGAGCGGCAAAGGATGTTGATAAGTTAACAGAGTACGACTGTTACAACAAGTTGGTTGGTGTTGATTGGAAGGCACTTAGCAAGGATGAGCAAAAGACATTTGTTGATCAAAATCGCCTTGACAAGAATGGTAAACCCATCAGCGCATTTATCAACTTTAAGGGTCAATGGAAGGGATATACTCCTGAGCAAAAGGCGCAATATAAGACACGATTCTATGAACTTCCTGAGGAAACTCGTGCTCAAATGACAGCAAAGAAGGAGTAATGAATAAGAAGGTCATTATTAATCTTGCTGAAAGAATTTCTTACATCAAGACATGTTTTAAATCCGTTCACATTTTTAGAATATTTTTAATAAAATATGTCATTATTTTACTTTGTTCTAAATGTTCAGATAGAATGAATTGAAATGAAATGTATATAAAAATAATATACATTTCATAACATAAATATTATTATTTAATGAACCCCAAACTCATTTGCCTTGGAATCCTATTAATATCTGCTGGCATTATTTTACCTGTTTGTTTTGAAGGTTATTGTGTTAGTCATACAACCGACAGTATCAATGCCACAACAATATCAACAACAACATCAATAACAACAACATCACAACCCCATATTACATATAGTAGTATCAGTTATCAAGCAATAATTATTGCTATTGGTTTACCATTGTTATTTATAATCATAGGAATTATTGTGTTGTGGAAACGATATCACAAAGTAAAACCAACTGTGGAACTAACGAAATGTTAGCGAAATGAAATCTAAAAATATTTCATTAATGAAATTTAAAATACACATCCACCAGTTAACATAAATCCATCTTCATCACCACTATTATCATTGTCATCATCATTATTATTACTATTTCCATTTTTATTATTCCTCCGGACTACTTCTGCCTTTAAATTCGCTTTTTTACATGAAACTATACAGCATTTTTCAATAAATGCTTCATCATCTAAATTTTCTGGTTGTTCATATTTGTTTTTTATTAAAACAGTCATCACTGTGTCTAATAGCGCAAATTTATCTTTGTTGATGACATAAACTTCATTAGTTCGAATATTGAACAGTTTACTAATTGCTGTTAATTCTGGACGAGTTTGATTCCAAATCCACTGGTATACGGCGGTTTGTAAGAAATTTTCCAACGTCAAACTATCAACACATTTAAATTCCCAAATTATACATCCTTTTTTATCTTGTTCAAATGCGTCAATAATTCCTCTAATAGTAATTAATCCATATTCACTATCAAATTCATACATAGCACCATTTTTATCACTATTGTTTCCTAATGGCATTTCAAAATGTTTGACTTTACCAACATGTTGTTCCATATTAGATATACATACAGAAACCATATCATCAGTCAACCAAGTATAATTGTTTATTTGTGCCAATTTAAAATCCATTCCCGATCGTGATGCTTGATAAACATTGGCAAGATAAATGTAATCGGAAATACTTGAACACGGATATTTTAATTTTAGTAAAGCATCACGAACCAACGGGGTATTTTTCTTAGAAATAACAAAATCATACAAATCTTGTCCACCCCTGCCTTTTTCTCGTTTCCCTTGTAAAATACATGGAATGGCAATACCATTAAGATCGGAAATTTCTTCAAATTGATCATTTACATTTACATTCACATTTCCTTTTTCATTCCCCTTTGATGGAACACGAATACTTTTGATTTTGGATGGGATTATTGGATTTGTAGTAGCATCAGATTCCTGTTCAAATAATTCGTTGATCAAAAAACTAAATTCTTGTAAATATCTGTCCTTAATGAATTTAACTAAATCATTGACCGATGTTGAATGTAAATTGTCAATATTTCCATTTCCATTTCCATTTTTAATGTTAGAAATGTTAGAACCCGAACCATAATAGTTAATTTTCCCAGTCACTGTTAGATGCCATCCATTACTAACGTCTTTCAAAAATTGACATGGTGGACTCTTTTCATCAGCAACCAACATTAATCGATGACTGGCACGAGACATAGCAACATATAAAGTTTCTGGACAGATATCTTTTGGACTATCTCGGCAAAAATAAGTGAAATAAGAATTATCAAAACCATAAATAATAACTAATGGGCGTTCGCGTCCTTTACATTGATGGAAGGTTGTGAATACCACTTTTCCATCAATAATAGAATCATCAATTTTGCTATTATCATCAATAGGAACATAGCACGGCATTCCTAATCGAACTAATTCATTTTCAAGTTTACGACAAGGAGTACCTCCTTTGACTGATGGACATAGGACAAAAATATCATCTGGTTTATATTTCTCCTCTTTAATGCGTTTTGCTAAATATTTATGAATTGTAAATGGATTGGCGGAAATGTATTCTACACGAGGACCATCCTTAGTAGTTTTAATTAATCGATGTCCAACAGCATTGACATTAATAAATTCAGCAATTTGATGTGTCAATCGATAACTGGTGGTTAATTCCATATTAATAACATCAAAATCCCAAATTCGATGAGATAATGTCAAGAAACGATGATCAGCACCTTTAAATCGATAAATACATTGACGTTGATCACCCAAGAAAATAATCTGGGGACGATCAATCACTCCATAGACATTGTCAATAAATTTACAAATCAAGGAAAAATATAAGTGAACTGTATCTTGACATTCATCAATTACAATAATATCAAACTTATCAGTTTCAGAAGCAATTGATTTGTTGCCTGAAATAATATGATCAATGACCTGATCGGTATGAGCAAATTTGTCATAATATTTAACTGCTAAACTATGATATGAATGAATTTCCAAATTATTCAGTTTTAATTTCTTTGCTTTTTCACGTACTTCACATTTTAGTTGACTATTGTATGTCACTTGTAATATCTTCTTGTTCGGAAAATTCTTAGCAATAAGAAGAATTGTAGTGGTCTTGCCAGACCCCGGGCAACTGGATATAGAAATGTTATCTCCATGTTCAACAGCATTAATAATAAGAGATTGTTCGTCACTGGGTTCAATTTTATCCATGCCTTTTAACTTTTTTAATAAATAATAGTTTAGAATATTTAAAAAAGTTGTGATCAAAATTTAAATTGGTTTGTTATTTTTCAGGATTTATTTTCGATGTGGAATCATTATGTCGAGTGATAAAATTTAAAACACAATTTTTACAACCATTTCCACAACATAGTTCTTCCATATTATTGTTAAAAATATCCTGAACGGATTTAGATAGCGGAGGGACTACTAATTTTGATACCGGTTCGGAATACTTTGGGATACGTAAAAGTTGTGTTTTTGCTACTATACGAAGTGAGTTCATTTTAAATTTAATAATATACACATTTTGTTTAGAATATTTTTTAAATTCGTACACAATTCAAAAATATTTTTTTAATTCATATTTTATAATGGCATTTAAATCTAAACGTTCTCTTCCACCTGCCACTCATTTTCAGTCTCAACCACTTAAAGTTACATCAGATGATGAACTTGGGATTATGTATTTAACCAAAGTTTGTGTTGATTGTGTTATAGTGTTTCCGTTGGAATTAACAGAAGATCAACTACATGATATAATTCAAATATATGCCAATGGCAAGAAAACAAATGCCAAATTAACACCGGAAATTTCAATTGAATATATACCATCTGAACCCATGATCACAATTAAATACATCCCATCCAAACCCAAAATAGGTAAACTGTCTGTTATTGTCATGGTCGATAAAAATGAATTTATAACGGCCATTCAACAATTTATGGATGATACTTCTGAATTGACCATGGCATTCTCAGGTATGAGTATAGATAAACCGGTGTCAGCATCTGTAATGTCATATGTGCCAACAGCAGATGACAATTATTTGATTACAGTTCAGAATTCAGATTGTGTTGTTATATTCGAAATGGTTGGATTTGAAGACACAATACAAGAAATCATAAATATAGATAGCGAATTGGGTAAGATTGATAATTATCCAAATGCCATTAAAAATAATGGCAATGATTCAGAAGAAGGAATAGTACTACATGGAACTAATGTTGGAGTTTCATATAATAACAAAAACACCTACATGAACATGAGATTTAGAATCTCTGAATATCAATATGTTGATATTGTTGTTAATGGTTCTAAATTGGGCAAATTATTTGATCGCATTTATAATGATATGCTTGATGATGTAGAACAATAGAATATAAAGACTTCATATATATATTTATAAATATGCTTAACTTTGATGAGAAAAATACATTTTATATTTGCCTTGATCAAAGAAAAGAAAAATTCGAAGACAGATTACAAAGAACGGGTATTAATGCCACCCGAATTAGTGCCGTGTTACCCAATAATATTACTGATGTATTTGCTTCAAATTTAACCAAGAATCAATGTGCTTGTGCTCAATCACATATTAATATTTATCGAATGATTTTGAATAATAATGATATCGAATATGCTTTAATATTGGAAGATGATGTATGTTTTGATAAGAATTGGAAGAATAAGTTGGCTCAAATAAATGATAAAATTCGAGATGATCCACAGTGGGATTTAATATTATTAAACTGTTCAGAATCATCTGAAATTAATACTTGGTCTGTGGCACATAACCAATATTTAACAGGATCATATATCATTTCCAGATTAGGTGTAACTCATCTATTTCAAATGTTTACAAAAATGTTCTTCGCATCTGATTTCATGACATCACGTTTACAAAATCTGGGTCATTCATATTGTTATTTTCCGTGGTTAGTAATACAAGAAGGCATTGAAACTACAATTGGTAGTAATGTAGTTGAAGATCATAAAAAAGTAATAAGACTATTGAATGGTATTTCATATGATTTATCCAACTACATAATTTAAATTATACTTAATTGAGTTAGTAACGGAACACTACTTTGACTATATTTTAATTCCAATCCAGATTGTTTCCACCACATTAAAATTGGAAGCTTATGTGAATCATATTTCTTTATTATTTCATCAATTTCTACCTCGGTATATTTCATTGGCAATCCAGTTTCTTTTGAAAACTTTAACCACCAATTTAAAAGTGAAACATGATGTTTAACATAATCAGTGCCAATTTCATCAATACATTTTTCATCATATTTTAATTCCAATCCAGAATTTTTCCACCATTCCAATAATGTTATATCAATTCTACAATTATACATTGCTAATTCAGTATATTTTAGAGGCAATCCTGTTTCTATTGACAATTGTTTCCACCAACCCAAAACTAAATAATGGTTCTCAGTTTCGTCATCGAACACGTTCATTGAATTTATTGAATATTTTAATGATTGTTCCAGAGGCAACGGCATTTTTAATGCTCGTATTTTCCACCAGTCTAATACTTCAATATTTCCAGAATAACTGGCAAAATCCATTGCCACTTCGGTGTAACGTATTTCCAATCCAGAATTTGCCCACCATTCTAATACAGGAATATACATACATTTATCTAATGTATAAGTATAAGTCGTTATGTCTTGTGTGTTTTTCCACCATTCAAAAAATGATGGAATACATGAGGTATTTAATAAATTCTGAATTTCATGGTGTTTTAAATCTATTCTGGGATTTAGAGGATAAATTCTGTTCATTGAACCATGTTTATATTTCTCATCTTCGCTAACATCAGCAGAAATTATGGTTGATCCAGACGAATTATTAACAATATTGGTTATAGTTAGCACTATATGATCAGATAGCAAAAATTCTTGTTCAAGCGGATATCTGCTATATTTATATATTGGACTGATATTAAATCCAGCAGGAATAGTGAGTTCAAATAATGTTCCTTTACCTTTCATAAAAACTGATGCGAGACTATATTTACATGTTGTTGATAAAAATCCAATAGGTTTAATTTTTTGTCCTACAATGTAATGTGTCTCATCTTTAATGCCTCGGTATAATAAAATACTTTCGCTGTAATGTAAGGTAAATGTACTTAATAGGTTATTATATAAATTCATGATATAATCATCTATAAAATCGAATTCATCATTGGCAAAATCTCCAACAAATTCAGCAAACCACATGTAATGTACGGTATAATATTCTATTATATCTGAATTTAATGTATAACCATTTCTAATATACATATTGAGCAAAATATCTCCGTTATATGAATATAATAGCATGGCATCAGTTTGTATTTGACTATATTTGATCAATTCTGGATTAATTTGCGCAACAATGTTTTGGCATTTTGTAATCATTCCATAACTACGTGGTTTGGGTTTAAAGTTTCTTATATAATCTATGGTTTGAGAATAAAGATCATTGACGAAAAAATATTCGGGTGATACTATATCGTCCTCAATTAATTTAACTTTCCATTGGGGTGGAATATTGATTTTGATGGTATCCAAATGTTCGGACGACGTATTAAATAATAATGTAAATGTGTCGTATAGTTCGTTTGATATGGCAAATTTGGCATAAAATAATATATTGTCCGCGCTTTCATGCTTTAAATCTAATGATTTTATATGCTTAATTTTTTCTTCTGTATTCATTATGTCAAAACTCATTAATATATATACATATTCTATTGAAACGTTTTTTAAATATTTACATTCATTTTTTGAAATCATTAAATAATAACATGTGGCAACTCTATGCGTGATGGTGTTTTTATTGAATTGAAATATTCAAGGATTTCTTCCTTTGTACCCATAAATTCAACTTCATCTTCATGAAATTGATCAAATCTTTGTTCGTTCGTATTTACAGAACTATCAATGTCGTTCTTCCAATAGGTGGAATAAATACCATTTTTATACCGACCTTTTATATGATAATTCAATATTGGATACTGTTCATTAGCAATATCGTCAACCAATCGCTGATTAAATGGATGAGAATAAACTTTAAACTTGTCAGTTGATGATAAAATATCCAAACTTAAATGATAACAATCTGTGTTCGGAATTATTACCATATCAACAATATCAAAACCAATATATGTTGAGTGTCTGCCAACTAAACACTTTGGTTTTGTATAAATAGTTGGAACTAATTTTTTGACAATTTCTGCTATTTCACAACGAGTTTCATGTGTGTTTGATTTCGAACATTGTTCAAGTATGTCAATATAATCTTGATCAATTGTAACTATATCCCAACTCATTTTTTAATTATTCTTATTTATTACTCCAATAATAATAATTAAAATTCAAATTTTTGATTTAAATTCATTATAAAACTAATAATGAATATGGAGTTATTTTATGTCATTCAATTTAATGAAATCTGTTCCCAAAGTTACTTGGGATGTTCTTAGACATTCTATTATTGATCATCGATGTACATATCCTTTTGTTCGAAAACCAGAAGTTCATGAACAATATCAGCGCCATATTCAAAATATTAAGGCAAATTATAATAGTATTGGAGATTACATCAAGGTTCGCCATTTAAGATATAATAATACCGGAGGGAATTTCATCACCAAAGGCAATGAATCACTGTCATTTGCGTTAGTAGAAAATGATTTTCCATATGATATTGATGAAAGTATCAAACATTTTGTATTTTGGTCAATATATGAAAACGATATTAACAATCTACAAATTGCTTTAAAAAAATTCTGGACGAATAAAGATAATTTATTGTGGTTTGAGAATGAACTATCTAATAAATCGGTGACAGATTTATGGCATGTACAAGTATTTATTTATGATTACAAATATACAAGTATGAAGAATAATTATACTATTCCATCATTATTCACAATGCCTATAAGAATGATTTAACTTTTAAATCCGTCCACATTTAAAGATATTTTTAAATCCGTTTAGAATATAAACAATGGAGTTTATCGGATATCAAGCAATATTTGATATAAAATCGTGTCAGATTGATGTTACTAATATTAATTATTTACTTTATTTTGTAGAAGTGCTCGTCAAAAGTGTTGACATGAAACCATATGGCAATCCCTTAGTCAAACATATGATTATGAAGGACAAACCTTATTTAAATGGAATCTCAATCGTTCAACTAATATATACCAGTTCAGTTACATGTCACTTTATGGATGACACTGGCAATGCTTATATTGATTTCTTTTCATGTAAGAAATTTGATGTTAATGTGCTAACTAATGTAATTGACCAATTGTTAAAACCACGATCTATTAAAGTTAGACAATTGAAAAGACAATAATTCCTAATCTTCGTTGAAAATTTAAATCAATTCCTGAAAATTTTTGATTTTGATTAAATTTTCTTTGAAAGTTAAAATCACATTCAAAGATATGACAACATATTACGGACAAGTTACATTTCCTTATGGTACTAATGACAATCTTACAACAACTGTTTCAGTTGAGGACGATGAAGTGGTTTTAAACACTGTGATTTCACGCGGTATTTATAGGTCGGTGAAGGACAGTATGGAACTTAATGTTGGTCGTATTTTTGCCATACCCATTTATGATGGAACGAATGTTTCTGATGAAATGTATCAATTTCGTCGAGTTCTTGACGGATCGTTTGCTGATGAGGATTCACAGTTAGATGATAGAACTGTATTTTTTACCACACAAGAACAGCATTTAGTTTGTAATGCCCTGTCCGGAATTGCTCAGACATCTAATCGAACACTAACTTAACATCAAGAAAATTTTTGATTTTGATTTAATTAAATACTTAGACTTTGATTATAAAGATTATTATGGTGAACTTTACATCTGGAATTATTAAGGTGTATTCGCAGGTTTATCCTTCTCGTAAATACAGTGCCGAAGTTACACAGTTTTTGAATGATTTTCTCAATCACATCTATGCTCAACTGAAACTGAACAAGTTAAGTATTCTTAATTTGTCACCTGAACTAAAAACATACTTTCATCGGGAAGGTCTACGTGCGCAGGAATATTTTACCAAAAATGGTAAATTAATTACAGTTAATGCCCTAATTCCAGATGATAAAACACCAGAAGAGGTTTATTTTTATGCTGGTTTAGAGTATTTGTGTGCTGAACTTGTTGAATTGTGTGATGAAAATCCACCGTCGTTGATCGGTATCAAAAAAGTATTTGTAGTTGATCAGGAGTTCAGGGAGTTGCGAAAGAATCTTACGAACACAGGGTTTGTGTTTTAATGAATTCTGAAAATTTTTGAAAATATAAGTAAATGCGAACGCATTTACATAAAATTTTTGAAAATATAAGTAAATGCGAACGCATTTACATAAAATTTTTGAATAAAATATTTTATTTTCTTTGTGAACACTGGACGGAACGGAATGAAGAAAATTGATGAAATTATTTCGCAAATTGTATTAATGTGTTCTATTTATGCCAATAACAAATCATATGTATACAAGTCAACTAAGAACAATATTATAATCTTAAAATTGTTTGTCGAAAAATCAATTACCAACGAAAAACGGTGCGTAAAAGTCTTTCAAAGTGCCAAATTTAGAACTAATTGTGCGCAAGTAATCAGAATTATTTCAAAAATCAACCCAGATCCAACATGTATTATTCAGGAATGTCGATCATATTACAATACATCATTCATATATAAGATTGGTGAAATTATTACTATTCCTGATTTTAATTACAATATGGATGAGGTATGTACAACCGGCATACACTATTTCCATGACGTTGTAACTGCGTATATGTATTATATAACAATACATTGGTTGATTAGCAATAATCTATATGGCAATTTTATCACATACAATTTTGATGGTTCTATATGTCAAAAACTAAACGTGGATACAAAGGGCGTATTGACTTAAATTCATTAATATTTCTAAATGTGGACGAATTTAAAATTAAATATCAATTAAAATTTTGATCTTAAATTTATTAATATTATTAAAATTATATAATAAAAATGACTGATCCAACCTTCATGGCATTCGAATTTGTTAACACATTTGTTATTTCATTTTCAGTTGTTTCTTTTGGACTAATATTAGTCCAATTATTTAACACAGTAAACAATGTTAATCGTAGTGTAAATGAATTATCAAAACAATTTAATGAATTATCAAAACAATTCAATGAACTATCGACAAGATTAGATGAATTTATTGACATGGTTGAAGATGATTTAGATGACGATACCTCGACCACAACAACAACCAGTTGTTCTCATAATGATGATGATGATTCATCTGTTTGTTCGCATGATCATGATGATTGTAGCAATTGTCATTGTTGTCCCCATAAGAGTAAAAATGACGCCGAGAATGAATGTAATGTTAACTATCATTCTCATGGTCAATCTCATCCTTTCAACTCAAACATTTTCATTTATTCTAATTTTGACAGTGATGAATTACCAGAAAAGGAAGAAACACCATGCGTTAATACTACCGAGAATGAGAATGAAGATGAAGATGAGAATGTTGATGTCAATCAAAGTGAATTAACATCTGAACATTCATCTGAAACTAATGAACAAAATACGTGTGTAAATACCGAACAAAACACTTGTACATCGACGACATGTTGCGATTCAGAAACTTGTGATAAAGTTAAATGCGAGTAATAATGACAACAATAACATCAATATTAAAATATTCTGAACGGATTTGACTTTTAAGTTGTGAACAAAAATTTAATAATTTCACTACACTTTGTTATTAAAATTTTTGAATTTTATTTATGAAATCCAAATTATTCTTTGATGTGACAAACTCATAGAATGAATTATTCTTCTCAATTACATGAATTATATGATTTTTGGTTTGATTCAAGTACGCAAAAATATTGGTTCAATCAAGATGATTCATTTGATGCTAAAATCATTGTCAAGTATAGTAACTTATTACAACAGTACAAAGAAATTGAACAACATTTAATGCTGACCGATGAAAATATGAATGACGTCAAGCAAGTAGTTGGATATGTCGTATTATTAGACCAAATTCCTCGTCACATTTATCGTCGCGTAGACAAAACAGAAATCGATATGTACATGAATTATTGTATACATTTCATTACTGAGTCAGGTGTTTTAAGTAAAATTAAATGTTCTTATTATTCTCATTATGATTTATGTTTTTTATTACTGCCATTTCGTCACTCAAACACATATGACAATTTTTTGATGGTTACTAACATCATGTGGGAATCAATTATTAATGGAGTAGATCCTGTTTCTGCTTCTATTCATGGACGATTTTTAAAAGCAACTTATGAACGATTTGATAACCATCCATTTTTCATTTCTGATTCTCTTATTTCTGAAAATATCCCGAACGGATTAAAATCAGATGACTTATTATTTAATCCACAACCAAAAACAAAGTACAATATTATTTCAATAAGTGGTGGTGTTGATTCTATGGTTATGGCATATCATTTAATAAAGAACACCATTGACCACGACGAATATAAGAACAAATACGTTGCTGTTCACATCAATTATGCCAATCGCGAAGAATGTAAACAAGAACAACAAATGGTCGAACAATTTTGTGCCGAAGTTTTACATATTCCATGCTATATTGCGGTAATTGACGAAATTAAAAGAGATCGATGTATGGAATATGGATTTAGAGATATATATGAAACATATACAAAGAAAGTGCGCTTTAACGCATATAGGTTCGCAATTAACGATATTAATAGTAATAATATTAACAAAGAAGCTACCATACCTAATGAAAATTTTGGCGTATACATGGGACATAATAAGGATGATTGTTTTGAAAACATTTTGACTAACATTGCTGGTCGTAATCATTTTGACAATTTATTTGGAATGTCAGATGATTTAACCATAGATGGAATTCGGTTTATTAGACCAATGTTAGATGTACAAAAATCAGACATATATACATTCGCAGAACAACATAAAATTCCACATGTAAAAGATTCAACACCATCGTGGTCACAGCGAGGTCAAATTCGAGATATTGTTAGACCCACATTAAATAAATGGAATCCACAAATTGTAGATGGAATGTTTTATTTATCACAATATTTAAAGGACACAAGTAGCATTATAAAACAATACGCTTCATCGTTAATAACAAAAAATGATGATCATATTGTCATTAAAAATGAAAATGGAAATGGAAATGGAAATGGAATCAGTAAAATGATATGGACTGAAATATTTCATCAATTAAATATACATGTATCAATCAGAACATTAACAACATTTACTGAAAAGTTAGATCATATTTTGGATACAAAGAATATTGATAAATATTTACAACGCAAACATCATGGTCATAAACTCTACTATACATTGAATTCTACGACCAAAGTATTATTGGACATATTTAGTGATCATATTATGATTCATTTTTAACTTTTTCCATACTTTTGATCATAACTTTTTTCCATATTTTTGATCATAACTTTTTCTAAAAGTTAGAAAGTTAATTTTCGTTAGTGATCTTGAAATCGTTGATTCCCAGCGCACGACAGATCTTTTGTAGTTCCAACTTGTTAATTGGTGTTCCCACATGTTCACATCCCTGAATTACTTGCTTATGTAGACAAGCATTTCGTGCTAAATCTTCTTGACGCCATCCCTTTGCTTGGCGTCCAGCAATAATTGCTCCGGCAATACTTTGAGTGATCTTAGGAATAACTGGTGGAATATCATCATCTAACTTCTTTGAAAGTTGTTGAGGATAATGGGTCTTTGGAGTTACCTTAAAAACCTTGTCGGCATTCTTGATGACTGGATTCTTGCCACGAATAATAGTAAATTCTTCTGAATCAGACATAATGTGGAACAGAACGGAACGGAATGGAACAGAACAGAACAGAATAAAATAATATTCAAAATCAAATTTTTTTAATCAAATTTTAAATCCGTTTAGGATATTTTTAAACGGATTTAGATTGAAAATGACTATCAATGAATTCATAAATTAAGCGTGTTTGTCTTTTCTTGGACAGATTAAGATCTAATGTAGAAATATATGTATTAACTACATCATGAAGATCTTCATACAATTTCTGATCACCTTCGGGCAATGTGTAAAATTGATGATCGGGAGAATATATTTCATTCGGATACTTATATCGCATATGAATTGAATGTATTCCGAGTGTGGTCAGTGAATCAATTCGATGAGATTGTATACAATCGGGGAAGTTAATTGCCAGTTCCATGTTAAAAATATAAATTAATTATTTAATGCTAATTAATTTTGAATCAATTTTTTTATTCAGAACATTAAATAATAATTTCAGGTAAATACAGCTGGTTTCCATTATAATCTATTCCAACATATGACAATAATCTATTCAATTCTTCTACTGATAATCGATGAAGTTCGTTTTGTAAATGAATGACAGTCATTTTTGCTGTATTTTCATCATTATTAATAATATCGAAACCAATTGGATAAAAGTTATTCATTATATGAGGTAAAGTAACTAATTCACCATTGTCATAATATATATCATAATCACATTTGACGATAATATCAATATTTGTCACCGATTCATATAGTGGTCTACGTTTATTCACATCAACATCAAATATAACACCATCACATTTATTGATTATAAGTGATCTATATCTTGACATTAAATCACTGTCACAAAGAACAAGATTGAGTTTAAATATATTCATATTTATATTAATACACGCAGTTATTTTTATATTATCAAGCATAAATAACATATGTATTGATGTCGTCCATGTTATTATCATCAAAATACTTAATGGCAATTTCGCTATATATTCCATCAGACAACGTTGCTTTGTATTGTCCTATGTTATAGGCGATTTGGCACAATCGTAGTAATGATAATTGATTATTTTTGGGTATGCGAACCAATTGTAGATAAAAATGTTGTTGTTCCCACGTATCATTTCCATCTTTTTCTGTTTCTTCGCCTTTCATTCCCAACACATCATGTATATAATTATATAATAATTTATTGTTCCATTTCATGTTTGCTGTTATATGTTCGAGTTGCGCACCGGTTATAATAGATTTGATTCTCTCCCATGCCTCTTTTCCATCCATATATGTATTAACAGAAGATCTGCTTTTAATTCCTTTACGAGCAAAAATCCCATAATCTATCACACTATTCCAAATATCCACTACTGATGAATCCATTTATATCCGAGCGGTGGAAAATGATATATATTAAAATCATTGACAGATTTAAAAAATCAAAATTTAATATAATTTTGATTTTTTAAATCTGTTTTTGATTTAAAAATTTATTCCAAATAAACATTATATTAATGGGTAATAATAATAATAATCCATATCAGGTTGAATCACGTGGATATGATGTGTTAACACCAGAATCAAAACAATTTCGTGAAAATACATCTGGATTGTTAAGTCTGGTTGTGACTGATGCTGATATCGCATATCGATGTATTGATTCATATCACAAAGACCATATAGAACGTCGAAAAATTTTCCCTAATGGTACTGAAACAACCGAAAATATATATTATTAATAAGCGACTCCATCAATTAAATCTTTGGGCCCAAGACAGTGCTCAGTTTTTCAGGGAAAATAAACTCGTCATCAAATGAATCATATACACAAATTTTTTCATATTCAAAAAGTTAAAAATATTTTTAAAAATATTCTAAACGAATTTAACTTTTTGAACAAATCTAAATTCCATTAATAGCACTTTGAATCTCATCCAATTTTTCTTGTTCTGTTTTTTCTGGTTCTTTGTCATCAGATCCAGAAATAGAATAAATCTTTTGAATGTATGGTTTCAAATTATATTCCACTGCCAACCTACAATTATTAATTTCTTCAATGGTTGGTTTATTATTTTCCAACCATTCCAATGTTGATAGTAATAATTTATTACAAACTGAAATATCTTCAATAGATAAAATTTGATCAGCACTGTTAATTAATTTTTGCTGTTGTTCAACATAAGTGACCAATGTGCTTTGAACTTCCATTGTTTCACGTTTAATATCATCTTGAAGACGATATTTTTCAGCATCAGCAATCATACGTTCCACTTCTTCCGTAGTTAATCGACCAGTTTCCTTGCCAATAGTAATGCTACTCGATGTTTTTGTTGATGTTTCAACTGCTGAAACTACCAATATACCATTTTCATCAATGTGAAATGTCACTTCAATCTTTTGAGTGCCTCTCTTGCCCTTAGGAATATCATTCAATGTAAACTTTCCCAAACAATGACAATCAGTAGTGTATATACGTTCTCCTTCAAATATTTCAATATCTACTGATCGCTGATTATCTTCATTTGTAGTAAATGTCTCTGTTTTAGACATTCCAGTTCCCGAATTTCTCGGAATAATAACACGCATTTTACCACCAACCAATTTAACACCCAATGACAAGGGAATCACATCCAAAAGAACTAAATCACTGGTTCGTCCAGTACTATCAGAATTACACAAAATAGCACCTTGAACACTTGCCCCAAAACCAACCGATTCATCTGGATTAACGCTCTTATTAAGTGTTTTTCCATTGAAATATCCGGATAATATTTCTTGAACTTTGGGAATTCTGGTTGAACCACCAACCAACACCACTTCATCTATTTGATCTTTACTTAATTCAGAATCAAGTAAAACTTGGTTTAAACATGCTTTGGTTTTATTAAACAAATCTTCACACATTTTTTCAAATATACGCCTATGAATAGTAAATTCTATCTCTTGTCCGGCAATATCCATGGAAAAATCCGCTGATAAACTACCTGAAAGTTGGATTTTGATATTTTCAGCAGATAACTTGATTTTACTACGCAACTTATCAGTTAACCATGGCATTTCGTTTATTCTTCCCGCTTCCGTTTTTTCCTTGTTTGGTTTAATTCTGCTATCTATTTTTTCAATAATATAATTAATTAAACAACCATCAAAATCTTCACCACCCAAATGAGTATCACCATTGACTGCTTTGACTTCAAAAATACCTGAATTAATTTTAACTACTGATACATCAAAAGTACCTCCACCCAAATCAAATATAAGAACATGATGATCTTCATCAGTTCCTGTGTACTTATCATTAAGACCATAACACAAACACGCGGCGGTTGGTTCGTTAATAATTCGGATACAATTTAAACCGGCAATTTCGGCGGCACGTTTAGTAGCATTGCGTTGCGCATCATTGAAATATGCTGGTGTAGTGATAACAATGTCTAATATAGTGTCTCGTGGCAATCCTAATTTACTGATAGCCGTTTTTTTGACTTCTGATAAAACCATGGCCGAAATTTCCTCAGGGCGAAATTGAACTATTTTACCATCAATATCAACTTCAATTAAAGGATTATCATATTGATCGGGAACAATTTTGAAATTGAATTCTGAGGTATCAATTTCAGACATAGTTTTACCAATTAATCGTTTAACTCCATATATGTGATTTGGTTGCTTTTTGGCAAGATTGCCAACTAATCGTTCACTACCTTTGAAAGCAACTGCTGATGCCATCGTATTTTTACCATCACTAAATTCTATCATTCTAACAGACTTTAAATTATTATCCCAAACACCTATACAAGTAAATGTTGTTCCTAAATCACATCCAATACATACTTTGGACATAGATTTATTAATATAATGATTAATTGTTAATTATGTTTAAATTCGTTTAAATCCGTTCAGGATATTTTTACATTCGTTCAGAATATTTTTTCATTTTAGAAATATAATGTATAAAATCAAAGATGAATACTTCTATACATGCTATGACATTACAATCACATTGGAGCGATCCTATACCCACATCCGCACAAGAACATCAAGAATTTCTACGGGCGAAAGAATTTAAAAAGCAATGTTCTCACAAACATATACGTGTTGTTGGTGGCAGAGATTTAACAAACACATTATATACATGTATTCAATGTGATCATGCTGGTATGCGAAAAGAATTTTATAGCAATTCATTACTGGTTGAGCAACACGTTATACCTGATCCTAATGATGAGAACAATTTAAAGAAAATGAAAGTAGTGTACACTGTGTCAAAAAATCAATAAAAATTTTGATCATAACTTTTTTTAAAAGTTAATTTTTGAAATTTTTTTTAAAAGTTAATTAATCAAAAACTATCAAAATATTAATTTAGTTTTGTATGTCTAAACCCACCGATCCAGCATCAATTATCAATTCATATACACCCAATATTATAGTTGATTCAATTATTGCTTCTATAATCACTGGAAAAAAATCAGGGCAGTTTAGTCTAAAAACAATTGGAATGATTCTGTTATCATCAAGTATTCCGGAAATTAAGAAAGCAATTACCGATTTCATTCCATGGTTAATACAAAATTTTAAGGATTTTGCTTTTACAATTGGATTATTTATGACCAATTTTATTAAAATGTTTATTGGTATTAACAATTTAAATAAATGGAACAAATGGAAATCTGTTAAAAGCACAGATAATGTTAATTCATTCACATTGGCATTGCTAACTGATTATCGACCTAAAATCACAATTGATTTCAAAATCGATAACCCATCCATTTTTTCTGATTTTGTGTCATATGTGCTGAAAGATGGTCACTATGATAGTGATGTCAAAGGATTTAATGTTACTACATATAATAGCAATACACAAGAACTACTTATTAAAAATATTCATTTTCCAATTGCTTATAATAACTACAATTTACATTGCTATTTACATAATGATTTAGTTATTAAAAAACATAGCGAACAATCATATGAAAAAATATCATCATCATCCAATGATAGTTCGTTAATGTCATTGGATGATTTAACAAATTATTACAATTCAATTTGTGTTCATAGGTTTGGATATGGTTCTAATGCCATATCATGGAAAGATTTTAAGTCTCAAAAGTTTATTCAATCATTGTCTTTCTTAAATATTGTTGTTGGCGATGTGGTTGCTGATCGAGTTATAACTAAATTTAAGTCAATTGTTGCTTACTTTAATACTAAAAATTGGAATGATGATGATTTGATTGAGTATTACGGTAATGAAACAAAATTGTATCGATTAAATATGTCCAAAAATCAAACTGATAGTTATGACATCATGACATACTATCATAAAGATACATTGCCATATAAATATGACGAATTATACAATAATTCAATAATTTCACCAGTTAGTACATATATGGACTGTGTCATGGGATTAAAACAGTATTCAATGACTTGGATAATTGGACTTATCAGTATTGAATTATTAAACGATTACGTTATAAAAATGACACATCAATATCTTATTGTTTTCAAAATCAATAATATTGATACAAATCATGAAATTGTGTCAATGACTCCAATGTATGGTAAATTGAATCAGTATGTGAAAATTGATAAGATCGACGACCAATTAATTAATTCAAATTTACACAAAGTACGAATGTTCAATACCCCTTTAAATGATCTGAACAGACAACATCATTCTGAAAATAAAGGAACAGTTATTCAAGTCGCCGGTACAACATCATATAAACTAACTGTTTCAGCAGGAAATGAAAAAGAAAATGAATGTCAAATGACACCAGACACCATTTCAAATCTGTTTAAAGATGCATTTACAAATGTAGTCATTTCAAGGTCGTCTGCTGTTAAGAAACCAATCAGTATATATAATATTTCGGTCATTAAAAAGGAGATCACACCCAAAGCAACATCATCTCTGAATGTTCCACAACAAAATGTTGAAGAATCTATTAATATTGCTAATGTTAGTAATATTACTAATATGAAATACGAAAATGAAATCAAATGTGAAAAAATGTCAGAATGTAAGAAATCCCTGAAAACATTGTATTTAAAAGAAGATGAAGAAAAACGTATTTTAAGTTTAATTAAATTATTCACATCAAACGAACTTTATGACAAGTTAGAAATTCAACGACAAGTTGGCATATTGATTTCTGGACTGCCCGGAACAGGAAAGACCACTTTATTGAAGGTATTGGCATATGAATTTCAATTACCACTATACTATGCCAATTTAGGTGAATTAACAACAATTGGACAATTTAAGATGGTGTCAGATTATATTTTCATTAAAAATGGAGGTGGATTTTTGGTCATGGAAGATGTTGATACCCAAACTGATATTTTATTACAACGTAAAGAATTTGAAGAACCGCAAAGATCATGTATTAGTTCTTTTGATGAAGGTATGAGTTTATCGAGCAAGACTGATAATGTAAATATGAATGGAGATGATCATCCATTAAACCAATCTTGGTTTTTGAATTGGCAACAAGGATCTAACACTCCTCCCAATTTAGTTTATGCCATGTCAACCAATTACCATAACAAGTTGGATTCAGCAGTAACCAGATCAGGTCGTATTAATGTAACTATTAAATTCACTGAATGCGATAGTCATCAGTTAAAGACAATTTTTAATAGCATTATTGGTCATCCACTTGATGACAATCTGGCTGAAAACTTTTTGAAAAAGTTCATTGAAAATAGGAATGAGAATGAGAATGAGAGTAAGAGTAAGCATTCTTATTACTTAACACCTGCTGTTGTCATTGAAAGATTGACCCAACATTATTATGACATTGATTTAACTGATGAACAGCGACTAAATGCTATTAACTTTTAAATTAACTTTTTATTTAACTTTGAATGAATTAAAAGTTTTGATCAAAAATATAAAAAATAATTATCCATAAAATAATTATATAGTATTTTTTAGTTTACTTGATGAAAGTAATCCAAAATATTTATACCCCATTTTTTGAAAACAATAAGGATATAATCTCAGGAATTCCTGTTAATGTTGAATATCAAATATATTTACACACTATGTATGAAATGCCAATCATTTATCGATATGCCACTATTTCAGACAATGTATGTAAATGTGTTGATGACTTATTACACTACATAGGAGATGGTAAAAAATTCAAAGTTAATCAAAACGACATATACAAAGTTAATGTCAATATTGAAAGTAATGATGTACGAATGTCAAAAATGAATTCAATTGTTGTATTATCTTATTAAATAGTTTCAATCCCCTCTGATTCTTTAAATGGATTGACTACTTTATCAGTACAATAAAATCCACTATAAATTGATTTAGATAATGCCTTTCCTGTTTTATCAGTTTTTTTACGTGATTCAGACCAATCAGCATATATTGCTTCATGATTAGTATTGACATAATCAATAACTAAATTTTGGATTGCCCATTTGAAAAATGTCAGTTGTCGAATAGCAGTTTGAAACACAATTTGTTCCCCAGACTCAGGATAAGTGTATTTTAATTCGATGGAAGGTCCTCGGCAATATGGGTCGAAATTGGATTTCTTATTCCCACTAATATGAGCATTATAGTCATCATAGACTACGAATTTTTCTATACGTCCATTGGGGCGCTTAATTTGGTAACGAATATCATTTTTCTTTGAATAGTTGGTCACTAACCATTCGTAAACAGTCAGAGGCACATTATTGGTCTTTAAGACCACGGTGTTAATAAATGTTTCCATGTTATTGGCATTAGAGTAGAATTGTAAAAGTGATTGAAGTAGTTTGTTTTCATTGGCAGTTAAATTAGTCGTCGATTTCATTCTATAATTTTATTTATTAAATTATTTTTAAATAATTTTACAACAATTATTATAAACGTATGCGTATTGTGAAATTATTTATAAATATCTACATACCACAATCACAAAAATTAAAGTTTTTGATCATAACTTTTTTCCATATTTAGAAAGTTAAATTTTTGAATTTTCTTATTCATAAAGAATCTAAAATAAATAATATAATCTTCATAGACGGAATAATAGAAATGGGGATGGATCAATTTGGATATTATCCCGCCTATGTTTATGGACGATTACGTCAATATATTCAACCATACATTAATATGATCAATGAAGTTGGAACTGCCAATCATATTATTGACAATATTTATTTGGGAGATATTTCTTTTGCTTGTAGTTATACTGAATTAAAAACTGAGGGAATTACCAACGTTATCACAGCAATTCGTGGAGTTGTAGAACAATTTCCAAATGATTTTCAATACATGTTAATAGATATTGGTGATTTACAAGAAGAAAATATTATGCTTTATTTTGATCGATGTATTGATTTCATCAAACAATCAACAGGAAAAACATTAGTACATTGTATGTACGGACGTTCAAGATCTCCGAGTATTGTTTGTGCTTATTTAATAAAAGAACATCATATGTCGGTAGATGAAGCAGTAGCATTTATTAAAGCAAAGAGAGATATTTCAATAAATAGTGGATTTATGAAACAATTAAATGATTACCATGTTGCCTTACATTAATTTTTGAAAAATTTGTCACTATTAATAAAGGGAATTCCCATCCTTTTGGCACATGTTTCATCAGTTTTTCTATCTCCGACAAATACTGACAACTGTGGATTTATTTGATGCTTTTTACAAGCATAAACCAACAATCCACTGTATGGTTTACGACAATAACAAACCATTGGGAAACTTTGATGAGGACAATAGTAAATTGGAAAATTATCCTCATTTAAACTCAATTCTGACGATTTGAATAATTGTCTTGTTGCTTCCATACATTTCTGTACTATTTCATGAGTGACAATTTTCTTTGATATACCAGACTGATTGGAAATTCCAATCAATTGATATCCTTTCTTAATATATCCATTCAATACCTCAGTCATCACTGATAAATTAGTGAAAGGTTCAATTTGAGATGGATCAGTGGGATATTTTTCAGGTAAATGATCTGTTTTTCGCAGTGTACCATCAATATCTAAAAATAATGCTTTTCCGGTGTATTGTTTAAACTGTTGGAATTGTGGTTTGGGTGTAACAACAGTTTGTGCGTCATATGGAATGCTTAATTCTTTGTATGCTTTGCTTAAAATGAAATTCGGGAAAATGTGTGGGTCTTTACACCATACTGGGTTTTTGATGTCTTCTAATCCACGTGGGATATCATTATACTTATCATATGCTCTACATAGAACACGAATTTGAGCATCTTCAAGTGTTGTTTGAATATAAATGAACTTGATAGTATTAAATGATGAATGTAATGTTCGATACATGTCTTGATATTCGGCAGTAAGTGATGTGTTATCAACTATAATATTTTGACCACTAAGCAATTCAGTTTGAATTATGGAAATCATATCAGCAATAGTTTTTGATTTCAGTTGATCACGCGACATGATTTTATATGTGGGATTTTCTCGTACAAATGTTTGGGCATATGTTGACTTACCAGATCCTTGAATCCCAATAAGTACAATTAAATGCCCATAGTTATTTTTAATCTCCGCCTTAAATTTTAGTTTAAGTTTAGGAAGAGATGGTTTTGGGGGAGTTGCTGACATTACAATGTTCTTTGTATTAAATATATTTAATATGTTTAAATTAATCATTTTTTTTCAGGACTTGATTTTATTTTAAATCCGTTTAGAATTTTTATCATAACTTTTTTTAAAAGTTAATTTTTAAATTTAGAATATATATTCCGATGAATCCATTTGATCTACAAAAAATGTGTGATATGAAAGTATCATATGAATGTTTGTTGCGCGCATTTCTTACTTCAATAATTATGTTGGTATTTGTTGCTTTATTATTAAAATGGTCATACAACCGAATGCTTCCCAAACTATTTGATAGTTATTCAATAAAAATGATAAATTTTAAAGAATTAACATTCGTTGATGCCATAGCAATTATTATATTTATATCATGCTTATTTGGCAAAGGAATATGTTCCAGTCCATAAACTTCGTTTCGATCAAAGTAAAATATTCTGAATGGATTTAAATCCGTTCAGGATATTTTTAAACATGATTACTACTACTAATATATTCATTTATTATTTATGCTCGGTTGGTGTGACGAGTGGAACGGCAGTAACCTTTGCCAGCACGGGCAGTCCATGCGCAAGCAGGTGGGGGGCAATCAGTTTGAATGCGACCTTGGCATTGACTAACTGTGGCATAAACGTTAGCGGGTGCTTTGTATGAACCGGCAACTGGTGCGGGAACAGCAACACCGGACATAGTGGCATGTTGACGGCACATACCGCTACCAACAGCAGAACGAGAACATTGAGTCCCTTTAAGGGTAATCTTGGAACATTGGGGCATTTGTGATTATATAATATACTAAAATAAAAATTAAAATTCTATAAAAATATCATTTCTATAATATAAAATATTGGTGTAGTTTATAGATCAACAAATGGGCAACTACATATCATATTACACAACTTCTGTTTCTATAACAGATCAACTGAATGATAATACGCAAGGTGCGACGGAGAACATCAAGTCCATATTAATTGATATCAAACAATTCGATGTCAATAACTTAAAACATATCGAGACGATCGATCAAACTAATGGTATGTCCAAAAAGGACTTAATTAATTATGAAATTGAGCATTTTAATAAATCTAAACTAAGACATATTAGTGTTAATAATAATAATGGCATAGAAAATAAAAAGATTCCTTTACGCGATCAACTAATATTCCAAGTCAAACAAAATATTAACATAAAACTAAAACATGTTGAATTTGATCATAGCGAGAATAATGAGAATAAAATGTCACTGTTGACTGAAATTAAACGTGGTCGAAAATTACGACCAGTTTTAATCAATAAATATAAATCAACTCGATCATCATTATTAACCGATATTTTATATCAACGAAGTAAATTAAAACCCTCAGTTCCTCATTCTGATTTATTAATTAAACCCAAATTAACCAAAGTAATGATCGATCCACGAATTGCCAGTATTGGTAGATCAAATATTAGAAATTATCAATTGATTGATAATTCGGAATTAAAACAGAAACTGAAAAAGATCAATTGAATGCGAATGCGAATCCACGTCGTGTATATTTATCAATACGTGACTGTTTAACGTTGCCTATATCACATATAATATTGCCGGTGTAACTAATGTTAGTATTTCCAAAATTGTTACCATCCCAATATGCCTTACAAATATCCAGATCAAAATGCTTGATTTCTTCAATTGGTTGATTGTATGTAATAATCAATTGAATATTCTTTCCAGTGTCTGATTCATACTGATACATTGATCGAATAGTCATTCCATCTTGTGTAAAATAATCTGCCACGCTTTCACGACTTCTATTCAACTTATATCCATATGTAAATAAATATTTATGAATCAACTTAATACGTTGACATCTTAAATCACATTCACCTTCATCGTCCTCGTTGTAATGTTTTCCATAGTGGATAAATATATCAATATCATTGGGTTCTTCATTCATGAAAGGCAGTATTATGTTAGTAATAAAACTACCAGCAACTATGCTACCTGTTGCGCTAATTACTTTGCCAAATTCTTTAATATCTGTTAGACCAAATTTGATTAGTTCTGACTGTAAACTATCGTTTAGATTAGGTTTAAATACAAATGTACTTTTATTTAAAACTAAATTTGAAGACTTTGTTTTGACAATCTTCAACAGATTGTCAAATTCATCCACAGTTAATGGTTCATCAACACAACCTTGTGAATATATTCTATATAGTCCTCTTTCTCGTTTTTCCTTTTTCTTTTCTTCTTCTTTATCTGCTAAAATCTTAGTGACTATTTTTGTTAGGCGTTCAGTTTCAGTTTCAGTTTCATTTTCATTTTTAATTTGAATTGATTTTACTAATTTAGATGACATTATTATATACGATATTATATTTAATTAGCAAAAACACACAATCAAAATTTTTTTGTTCAGTACTGTACAAAAAATACATTATTTATTTTATTTTTTGTACAGTAATGTGAAAAATTTTGATTAATTTAATTGACAAATTAAAAATCATTCATAAATCTTTTGGATGAATAATTCATCATATTTATTAAATCAATCAGAACATTCAGAACATTTTTCATATACAATATATGACATTGTGTACAATCTTATTTGTGTACAAAGTTATGTTTTTATGTCAACATATTTCATATCAAAATTTGGCGTAAAAGAATCGGCAAATGGTTTTCCAGCATCTGTACGGCAATTATTAAAATTTATGGTAAGAGCAGGAAGTATTGCTATTGTTGAAGAAATTTTATTTCGGTTTAATTTACGATACTTTTTGATGTGGTCTTTTAATTTCAATGACATTCAATGTCATTACATAACATCAATTATATTTGGTCTATATCATTCCCTTAATTTTTTGACATTCAATAACATTAGTTTTGTATTAAATCAAATATTATTCACTATTCCTGTTGGATATTTGTGTTACCATGGATTATTTTTGTCAGAAACTTATCCTATGTTATATCCTATGCTAATTCATATTTGTTTTAATGTTACTCAATTGATTATAATGTTTTATGTCATGAATAACGTACAATCATTTAAAAATATTGTTAAAAATGAAGATGATGATGATAAGAATAAGAATAAGAATGAAAATTGGGATGCCATATTTTCCGGAACAAAGTCAATTAGAAAACGACGATATTCTATTACTGATTTGGAAAATAATCGTCATTTCCCAAGTCAAAATAAGTATATTCGTGTTAAAATTCGTCCAGATCACAAGTACATGTACAATGCGAAATTTGATGAATACATATTCAGTTCATCATTTATCAATAACAAATAGTTAGTTTAGTACAGAAAACAATGCCATGTATTGTGGATTAATAGTTTGTAATTTTAAGGTCATAACTTTGTTTATTTCATGATACAATGATATAGGCATATTTAATTTCGCACCGAATTGATTACTTACTTGAAACATTTCATCAATATGTAGACCATATAATTTATTGATTGTTCGGTACAAATTATATAAAGCAACATCATATATACGGAATTTAGATGGTAATTCTGTTTTTATTGAATAAAAGGCAATTAGTCCCAACACAATAAAAGATTCTATGTCTTTTAATTTTTCAATGATATTTTTGATATTAGTAATATCAAAAATACTACGATACAATACTATATCATTTCTTTCATCAATAACAAACATTTTAGTTAATTTTACTATTATATATGACACATGTGTCATGACGGGCATAATATTTAATACCTGAGTTTCAGCTAATAATTTCTTTGTTCTTTCCCATGCCGTAGCATATGAATATGGACTCAACAAATAATGTCCATGTTTATATGCTTGTTCATAAGTATACATTGACAAATTTAGGTATTGAATTAATGACAGATCCAAATTACGTGATTCAGACGAATCTGTTTTACTAATATGACGACACTGATCAATAGTATGTAATAAAGCATCAATTGGTTGACCTTTAACTTGTCTTGTTTCTAAAATAAATCCACGAATAGTGTTTATGTACATAGTAGCAGTGGTATCTGTGGGTAATTCTTCGATGATATCATTGACATAATTGTTGTGAATTTCATCTATATATTCCAATTCATATGAATGGTGTTCAATTTCATATTCATTATAATGGCGCATATTAGTTACAATGAATTCCTTTGCTCCACCAATTTTAATCAAACTATTAGCGCGTCGCATATCATCAAAATAAGGTTCTAATAGTAAATCCTTGGCGGTGGATCTTTTAATGGACATGCTATTCAACATTTTCATTAAAATTGTTGAACCACCAAATCCTATTTTTGTATCAATTTGAGTATTAATTCGATTGGAACATACTTTGCTTGTATACATATCAGTATACATTAGATCAGTTCCATTATCTCCAACAAATGGTTTATAATAAGCATTTCCGTACATTATTTGTACCATAGTACAAGCAATTGAAAATATATCACTATTATATGAATGTCCATACATTTCGGAATGTTTTCCATTAATATCAACATATTTATCAGGTGCTTCTATGGTGGACGTTGATTGATAATTTGGAAGTATATCAGTACTGGGACTAAGTCCAAGGAAAGATGATATGCCAAAATCAATGAATCTAATATCTGTTTCATCCATAGTTAACATGACATTTGCGGGTTTAATATCATTATGAACAATTCCCATACTATGGATATGTGAAATTGCCAACAGCATTTTATATAATATTTTCTTATATTCGTTGAGTTTATCAGTTTTAAGAATATATTTCTGATATAAATCAATTGATAATGGCTCTAAAACCATGTAAATACAACTATTATTATCAGCAACACATATTCCATACAATTTGACCACAGCGCAATTTGGATTAGTATTGAGTTTTTGAATCGTGGAAAGTTCTCTTACAATATCCGTTGGAATATATGTTTTAAGTGGATTTGCGTGATCACCTAAATATTTTTTAAGTACAACATTAACCCCATCACTAACCCTGATTGCTCGAACAGTTTGACCATATGTTCCACCACCAATAGGGGAAGATAAATTGCGAAAATCGGATAATCGGTACATAGTAAAATCGGATTTCACTGCTTCTGGATGGGGAATTGGTTGTGGTATTTTAACCGGTAGTTGGACAGGAACTGGCTGAATAATAATAGGATTTTTTACAGGAACAGGTTGAATAATAATAGGATTTTTAACAGGAACTGGTTGAATAATAATAGGAACATGAGTGATAGGAACAGGTATTTTTGGACTTTGTACCTTAATTTTGGGTCTTAATACACCTGCGACATCACCTTTTTGGTCTGATTGAGGTTTACATAAATAATGCTTTTGATAATTATGACTTGTTGAATCTTTGTTTAATGGGCATGTTGATTTATTTGTTCCATCTGAACCGCACAATGAACATTTTCCACCACCCAACTGTTCCATTATATAATACACACACAAAACAAAATCTAAAATATTTTGCTCGTCAGTAAAATCTAAAAATATTTATCATATAAATCTAAAAATATTTATCATATAAATCTAAAAAATTTTTGATTAATTAATTTAAATAATCTAAATAAGTTAGATTATTTAATTCATTCATGTTTACCGAGTTAATTTCGGTTATGGCATTTGACTTAGTAGTCATGTATTTATTCATTCGATTTATCACTAATTTGTATAGTTTGTCAGTCTTTACAATCAATGTTGAAGATACACTTTCATCTCAAAATGAAAATATGAAACATGCTTTTGAAAACCTAAAATTTTCTTCTCGTTATCAACTCATTAATGATATGGTTACAGATTCCAAAGCAAATATAGTTGTTTTACAAGGTGTTCCCAATACAGCATGTTCATTATTCTTGTATAATCATTTGAATGAACTTGGATATCATGTCATTATTCAAACAATTCCTACTACGAATGTTCTAACTATCAGTGGGTTTCGAGGATGTACACTTAAACATAACAGCGTTGAAAATGCTCTTAATGAGAAATATAAGATTTCTAATTATTTAGTTGAAGACCAACATAATCGAATTATTAATATTGTTGTCAGTTATTCATATGATTCTTGTGAAAATATTCTCAACTATTATTACAATTATCAAAATCAGGACGGAAATAATAATCCTGACGAAGATGGAAATAATCAGAATAAGAATGTTTTATACATTGGGCAAGCAATGAAATCCACTCTGGGTCGAAATCATACAATTCATCGTGTTGCCTTTCCACACGAAGTTGATTTTCCAATCAATATGGATAATTATATTCAACTTGGTTCTCCTACTGATAACCCAATTGAACTACGTGAATTATATACATCAAGTATTGAAAAGGAAAACATCAACATTGTTGATGAATATTACATGCCATTAATGTTCATGAACGGAAATGGGAATAATTTACACATTAAAAATATTCAAAATGTGATCAATGTCAATGGCAATGTTATTTACCATCCAGAAATGGATGAAATTCAGTTACAATTTTTACGTAATGTTAATATTAAAACAAGCAATGTAATTAGTGGAAATTGGTGTGGTGTGGTTATCCATATCTAATTAAATCCGTTCAGGAAAATTTAAGTTTTACACATATTTTAATATATAAATCATACATGGGATCTTTGTTATCAAATAATCCAATATTAATAGAAACATCAATCAATACAGATGATAATATATTGAAAAACGATGAAGATGTTATGAATGAGAATAAAAACACGTTAGAAAGACAATTGGCGCTTGTTCTTCCAAATAGTATAGGTATACCAATGTTTAAAGAACGATGGATTGAATTGACACATGTTCTTATCTCCAGCATAGATGACAAAAACGGCAAAGCAATTATGGATGCGGTCAATAATTTTGATATCAAAAAGCTTGATGATATATGTGTTACATTTTGCTTAGAAAACAGACACATACATGACGTTGCTTTTAAAGCAAAATTATTCTTACAAATTGTGTCTGTTTCACAAAGAATGTAGCAAAAGTTGTTTTATTTTTTAAAAATATTTTGAACGAATTTATATAATAAAAATGGACACAGATATGGTCTCATTATATACGCAATTAACACAATTTCGAGAAACAACTAAATTGTATCATTTCCAGTGTGGCAGTTACGCTGAACATAAGTCATCTGATGATATATTAAAGACATATGACGATCTTTATGATACTTTTTTTGAGGCATGGCAAGGAATAGAAGGACGACTTAAAATCACAGATGATGTTGTTATTAGATATAATTCATCACTATCTAAAAGTGACATGATTGTTGTCATTAATTTCATAATTGATATACTAAATGAATTTACACATCGTAGTGTGGATTTACTAAATATTAGAGATGAAATGGTTGGATGTTTGAATAAATTCAAATATTTGTTGAGTTTTAATTAAAATTTTTGATTTTTAGATTTTGCTGACGAGCAAAATATTTTAAATCCGTCCACATTTAAAGATATTTTGTACAATGGACTTATTTCGTAGCAATGCTAAATTGATATCTGACTATAATACCCCAGATTGGGTGGACACACATAATATGATTACATGTTTGACTGATCCATTCTCTATGGTTAGTTTGGCAACCAGTATGTTTGGTGTCATTATTGATGAAATTATTGCTAAACATCATATTGTTAATGAAATTGGATACGAAGTTACAAATCATTCAAAAAAGGAAGTTGCTATTCAGTTTGTTGAACATTGTCGTCGTCGTTCATCAGTTCAAATACACAGTCAACCATTAAGATTTAGGGATCGTTTTCCGAACAATATATTTTCACGATATATCAAATATTTTCACTTAGAATCGACTATGTTTGTATCAACAAAATGGTATAAAACATTGTCTGGACATATTGAATCATATGGACGTATTAAATCAAATACTAAGTTAGATAGTGTTATATTCCCATTTTATATTAGTGATGAGTTTATTGATAAATGTCCGTTAATAGTTCGAACAGTAGTTCAATCACCAACTGCTGGTGCTGAATATAAAAGTCCAGAGATGGACGAACACTTAGTTAACTTTTTAGTTATGTATGGTGACGAGATTAATGATAAACTATTTTCTATGTATGATGAGGTAGCAGGTGTTTTAGGGTATAATCCAAAGGATCTAATTGATTCTCAATAGAAGTAAATAAACATATTTTTAATACTTTGATTTATGATTCTGAAATGGAATGAAATTGAAAATAGAAATTTTTATATAGGTATATTATATATTTATAATAATGCCTTGCCCATGTAACAAATCAAAGCGCAACCAAACTGGTGGAAGTTCAGCATCTGGTTGGATGCCAAGTTTCTACGCCACTGCTCTCCAAACTCCATCCCTTAATGCCTCCACTCTGGCAGGTATTAACAATGCCCCAGTTTTTAATCCAATGAGTTCAACTGCTGTGTTTCCCACACCAACCAGTGGCATTATTCCCACTGGCATGGCGTATGGATTTGCTCCTATGATTGGCGGAAATCGCAAACGCACCCAGACGGCAGTGAAATCTCAACGTGGTGGGCGTCCACCCAACAAATGGATTACTTTCCTCAAAAGTGAATCCCAAGTACGTGGCATTTCATACCGTGATGCTATGAGTGATCCATCAGTAAAGGCAAAATATGAAAAACTTAAACACAATCTTTAAATCCGTCATATTTTAGGATATTTTTAAATTCTAAATGGATTTATTTTGTATGCCTTGTCCAATCATAAATATTATCATATTCATATCCGCTTTGGGAAAATAAATTGTTGAATAATTTATACAACATTTTATAGTTCGGTTTTTCATCAAATTTAAGATTCCGAACATGATCCATGTATATTTTAAATTCTTTGGGTAATCCTTCACACAATTTTTCGGTTGTAATATGTTGTTTACAATCGGCAATCATTTGATATTTTTCTTCTTTGGTATATCCTTGTTTAGATCCCATACCCTGCCATGGTAATGTGCCTTTAACAAAATAAATTAACAAGTATCCAATACTTTCTAAATCATCACGACGAGATAATTCAACACCATTGTGACAGTTACATGAAATATATCTAATAGTGCCAATTAATTTCTTATTTTGAGCAAAAGGTATATGATTTCCTGTTACATCTTTGTATGTTTTACATAAACCGAAATCAATAACGTGAATTTTATTATTATGAAGTCCAATTAAGAAATTTTCTGGTTTAATATCACGATGTATAATTCCTTTGCTATGTAAATATTGAATAATTCGGATCATTTCTTGGGCAATAATACATGTGGTTTTGAGCGAAAATTTTCTATTACATATGTTTAACAAATATTCTAAATCACGTCCCAAGACTTCTATAATTAAAACATTAAATTCATCTTGTTCACCGAACCAATATAATTTAGGAATTCCAACACCTTCTTTGTATAAGTATTTATATAACTTGCCTTCAACTTTAATTAGTTGAATGGCATTAGATTTATCTTCTAATTTAATAGCAACTATTTTATCAGGATGACCAATAGGTAATGTTTTATCAATCCCGAAATATGTTGTTCCAAAAGATCCTGTTCCTAATGGTTTATTTAAAATATATTTATCGGCAACAATAATTTGGAAATTATTTGATTCCGATGATTTCCCCTTATTAATTTCAGGATTATTCATTATATACACTATTTAATTAATATTTTTATGTTATCGTGACGGAATTCATTGTTGATATGAATAAAATTTGATTTTTACATTATTATGTTTAAATTCGTTCAGAATATTTTAATCAATATAACGAATAATCCTGATAATATGAATGACTACTTCATCACAAAGTACGGAAATGATATTAAAATAAAATCACATGATTTACCGCCAACTGATAATTTATTTATTGATGTTGACGATATTATCAATTCAATTGATACGGAAGAAGTGATCCCCTATATTAAATCACTAATTAATAAAATCAACCCACGGAAATTGATTTATTTAGCAGTAAATGGCATTTTACCTATGGCAAAAATTAGATCAAAACGATTAAGTCATTATCATCAATGTTCAGATGACACTCATAAAAATATATTTGTTGCTGGTACAACCATTATGAAAAAAATTGTCAATGAATTACGTTTTCATTTCCAATCAAATAATAATTTTATTATTTCTGATGATACTGAACCATCAGAGAGTATATACAAAATTATTAATTACATTAAAAATCATAACGATTTTAATGAAAATTCATTAATCTATGGATCTAATCCAAATTTATTGCTAATGACATTGTTATTAAATAATAATGATGCTGGCATGAATGTTAATATATTTCACAAATGTAAATCTGTTCCACATTTAGAGAATATTTTTAAAAATGAGTTATATTACTTAAATATAGTGAAGTTGGGACATTGTATAGTCAATGACATGACCGCTGATAAATTAAACATTTTCACCAAGCAACGTCCAGAAATTTCACCGGAACATCATTATCGTTATTTGTTGGATTTTGTTCTAATATCATCATTTGCTGGTAATGATTTTCTTCCATCATTTGAATGTGTTAAATTTAAACTTGGTGGGTTGGATGAATTAATTATTAATTATACTACAATTGATCATTTTATTACATATCAGCAATCGACCGAAAAAGAAAATAAAACCTTAATTAATTTCGATATTTTAAAGCAATATATATTCAATCTTAGTCAAAGAGAAGATATGCTATTAACTTACCAAAAATATTCAAGAGATAAACCACCAGTTAATCGTTTATTTGGTACAAAGGATATTGAACCAGACGATATGTATCATTGTATTACACAAAGTGGTAGTGATGAAATTAATGTTAGAAAATTTGGATGGCAAGATCGATACTACAACTTATTTTTTAATATTCAACGATGTGAATGTGAAAGCATGGTTACGGATTATATTGATGGACTTAATTGGGGATTACAATACTATACACATTCAATAATAGGAAATGATTGGTATTTTAAATATGATAATACAGTTCTTGTGTGTGATTTTTCGAAATATTTTGAAATTCGTCCAGAATATTTTGATTCATTAAGCAAAAACAAAGAATATTTTGATTCATTAAGCAAAAACAAAGAATTGTGTATCGACATGAATATGGAAATGTTTTTACTAATTCCATCAAATAATTTCGATATATTACCACCATATTTATGTCGTTATTCATCCAAAATATTACATCAAATACCATCATTTTATCCACAAATAAATGAATTAAAATTGTTTGAATACGGAAAGCAATATAAACATGAATGTTACCCAATACTGCCAATAATTGATGACAGTGTTTTATGTGCGATAAAATCGATATTTCGAATCTAAATGTAAATGTCAATACAAAAATGCTTTGTATTTGTATCCAATCATTATCCACATTACAAGCGCAACAAATGTTTGAAAACAATTAGGAACAATAGTTTGATCAATTATATTACCACACACACCATATAATATTCCATATGTAGTCCCATAGATAATTGATTTTAACGGTGTATTATAAGACACCGAATTTAGTGTCGATAAAAATCCATGGATAAATGATGGATAATATAAATTAAAAATATTCCGAACGAATTTAGACCATGTTGATCTATTTCCAATGGAATTATCATATGATGGTGGGAGATTGTCCTGAGACATATGAAAATTGTCCTGTGGAGGTAATATAATTTCTGATGATGGTGGAGGAATGTCAGAAGAATTAGACAGTTTACTATTTAATTGCTGTGTAATAAATGTAATACAATTATAATTATTAATGTGAGTAATCATTTTTTAATTAAATATATCAATACGTTCAATATCACTTATATGACAACAAATGCCATAGTTTTGTCGTAGAAATTTGGATATCATTCTAATATAGAATCCAGATGACACAGTAATAATAAATTGATTTAATACGATTGTCTTTGGAATGTTACACTCATTATATCGTTTTTTTATATCATCAATCCGAAATGTACTGGCATGTATGGGATCAACACAATCCAATTTTCCCATTACATATGATTGATAATCATTAATAATAACATTAGGACATTGAATAAGATCATAAATAGTCACTGATTTTGATGGTATCTCAGACTCATCCAATTGATTATGTAGATACCAATAATGTAATGGTTTTCGAATTCCATTCTTGATGATATTTATTGCTGAAAAGTGATGATATGGTTGAATTAAACAACCATCGTTGACATTATTAATATTACTATCGCTGACATTACTACCACTATCGCTGACATTATTAAGAATCGAATATTTCCACACTAAATCACCAATACATTCTGAATTATTGTTAAGTAATGGATCAATTTCAGTTATTAATCCCATAACATCATCACTATCAGTGCTGAATTGACCGCAAATAGTAAATTTATAAACTTTAATTGAGTTTAAATATTGCGACATCAACTTGGTATTTTCATCAATTAATATGGTAACTAAACCGTGTGCCATGGGATCAAGTTTGCCACATATTGCTATTTTCTTAGATTCTGTAAAAGTTAATTTTTGATCATAACTTTTTTTAAAAGTTAATTTTTTGCGCAATCGTGTGGCAAAATCACTGGTAGTTTCTCCAATATTTTTATATTCCAAATTCATTTTGATAAAATATCTTTAAATGTGAACAGATTTAAATTTTGATGACAAGCAAAATATTTTTCAAAATTTATCATCCTATAACTTTTTTTAAATCTGTTTAAGATTTAAAAAGTTTATTTGAAATTAAATGATAATAATATTATATATCATCGTTTCTCGAAACTGGAAATGAAAAAAAATATAGCCGTGTGTTTTCATCTATATTACTTAGATTTATTCACAGAATTTACACCATATATAGATAATGTTTTAGAATATGATCCAGAAACAGACATATATATCACATATCAATGTACTGAAAATGAATTAATTCCAATCAAAGAAAAATACCCCAATGCCGTATATTTTTATACACCATTAGGTTGTGATACTGGAGCTTTTTTATATTGTGCTGACTACTTTTACAAAAACAATTTAGTATACCATTACATATTTAAAATACACACAAAAAAGAATGTTGGATGGAGAGTTGGAATGCTAAATCCAATTGCTATGAATGTTGAAACAGTTGATAAAATTATACGTAAATTTAAACACCATTTGAATTATGGATTAATTGGATCAAAGCACTTTAAATGTTCATATATAGGATCAAATAAATACATGATTGACGAGGTATTTAAATCAGCACATGTTCGATATAATTTGTCCAAGAAATTTTATTTTTTAGCAGGAACAATATTTTGGATTCGTGGTCGAATTTTACACAAATTTTGTAAAAAAGCAGTAAAATATGGAAATGAACCTATTATGTATTATAATCAATGTGAACCTAAATATCCACATGAACCCAGTTATACTCATTCATGGGAACGTATGATCGCATATTTGACAAAGTATTTTGGTTATAAAATCAAATGGATTGAATAAATTTTTTCATTCTTACTCTTAATTTGTTGTTATTCTTACTCTTGGTTGTTATTCTTACTCATCATCGCTGTCATTGCTGTCATCGAAATTCATTGTCTTCATTTCACTACTAATGTTATGATGATTGTTATACGATTGAACCATTTGCTTTGCGTGATCCAACTCAGATGGACTAAGAGAATCATTGGTAGTGTCTGCCAAGAACTTAGTATACTCTTCAAATGTAGGAACAGGAACATCAACATTATTAACATTACCAATATTAATATTGCTTCCTTGATTAAGATCAATAGAAATATTTTCAACAGGAACTTCTTGCTTTTGAAGCTTCTCAATCTTGGCATTGATCTTAGACTTCTTCACATCTTGAACATGTTGTTGACTTAGACGAGATGTCCTTGACATACGAGTTGCTTCAAGTTTGCGTTGAAGACGCTCACGAAGTGGCACTTCCTCAGACACAGGTGGATTCATTGCCATCATACGTTGCTGTTGTGCTAATTGAATCATCTTTGGATCTTTTTGAATCTTCTTTGCCATTTTCTTTGCCTTTGGTGCTTTCTTTGGTTGATTTTGATTTGGAACAGTTGATGTATTAACGGAATCTACACTTCCTGTTCCATCATTAGTGGTGTCAATTAGTTGAGGCAGATCATCATCATTCTTATTCTCATTCTCAATAATCATTTGGTTATAATCAACCTCAGTCGCCATTATTGCTGTATAAAGTACTTAATGAAATAATTTAAATACATTAAAAATTAAAAATCAAATTTTTTATACCCCTAATATATAATAATTCCATGGATGATGCTCCTGACAGTAAATATTCACTTCAAAGTTTGGCTGAAATTATGACATATATTGTTGAATCAGATTTTAAGAACAATGAAGCAATTTGTGCTCTTGATGATTTATTCAATAAAATTTATCCATGTTTTAAGGGACGAATAAATAGTATTATACATAAATTTTTAATCTTAAATATGGATTTTAAACTTAATTGTCCAACGTACACTAAATATGGAAATTTGTTGTATTCATTGCCATCTGATAGAATTCTTGCCCATAATCCATTGCCAAAATTTTTATATCAAGGATTGGAGTTTCCAAACGTTGGTGGATATTTCTTGAACATTAATGATTTAGTTAATGTACACGAAGGATCGGTATACACTGAATATATGATTAATGAAAAGGAACAACAATCTGGATCTCCATATCCATATTATAATCAACAATATGTTTCAAGTATGTTAATGAAAGTGAAATATACAATTGCTCATATATATACAATTTTACCCGCTAATAAAAAATATTTAGTGGAAATTGTCTATAAAAATGCTTACACATATTTACAACAATATTATGACGATACCATAACGTGGGATGAAAAATTTGATAAATTATCACAAGATGACATTGATTCATTTTTTTATGAAGTTAGCAATATTAATGATTTAATTAAAAAACAAGAACAATTACATAAATTTTTCTACAAAGGAGATGTATCACTGGAACAAAAACGATCAGAATTAAGTACACTACTTGACTGTTTTAGCAAGCGTGATGATGATGTTCGTAAATTACAAGTAGTGTATAATTTTAATAGTCATCTTTCAAAATATATTGAAGACTACTACCATGGGGAAGAACAATACAAGAGAACTCCGGGTGCTTTTAGTGTCAAAACCTTCGGTGACTTTTCACCATTTAGTACTGATGACATTGATCACATGATTCATTCTGGTGAAATCTTTAATAAGTATCAATTTGGTTGCGATAAATCACAATTACATAAAAAACACAAAGGTGATGATGATGACGATGATGAATTAAGTTCATTAATGAATAAATCAAAGTTGTCTGGGGTTAAAAAATTGCGTGGAGAACGCGATTAATTCATTAACAATAATAGAAATTTCTCATATTGTTCTTTACACACTGTTTGTTGTATATTAAATAATGGAATATTCTTGTTATTAACATTTTGCCTATAAAGATCGAGATGTTTTTGATATAAAGATACTAATTCTGGATCTTCTTGTCCATATCCAATAGTTGCCATTTCTATATATGGAACTTCATTACGATGTTTTTGATTGACTCTAACACTATATCCCCGATATGGTACGCCTAATAAATGACATGGATCAGAACATAATCTCATTAACAAATTTAATGCTTCTGTACTTTGATGATTGACACGTGATGAAGTTAAAAACACATGATATCCTTTGGGTGTTTTAACGCATCTAAATTTTGCTGTCCTGTGATAACGACAATAGTTATATATGATGCGCAATTTAGATGGATCATCATAATCAACCATTAATAAGTCACGATACACAATAAAATGTAATGATTCTTGTGTATGTACACCAATAGCATAGTCTTCTGTCATCTCCAAAATGCGATACAAATTACAATAACCAATTGAAGTGTGTATTTTAATAAAATATGCTGGCAAATATTTTCCATGAATGACTTTATGTTTGAGAAATTGTTCCCATTTACGGTCAATAATATTATGTTTAATAATAAAATCATTATGGATTACAAATTTATATTCAATAAGAACATTTTTAATAGATGCTGGTGAACTGACTAAAATCTGCTGATATCCAAATAAATTATTATTAATATTGTTCATATCACTTAGATGTTTTAAAACCAATGGATCATTAAATGAATGTACATCATATTTGGAAAATTCATCAACATATTGATCGATTTTATTATAAATTGATTGTAGATGCGGATCTATATATTTTTCTAATGAAAATGTGATATCAGTAATATATTCTGATGCCTTACTTAATTTATCATCAATTTTGCGATTTAAACGAATACTACATCCAGTATACAAACTATTTGCTCCATATGCCGGATCACATCCTAAATCCTGTCTAATTTTAATTGCTTCTTTACTTGAATGTAATATTGCTCGTGACATTAAATATAAATGATATCCTTTGCTAGTTTTTCTAATACGAAAAGTTTCTAATCTATGCGGAGACTTGTCAATCATATCTATGATGTATTTAACATCGAAATTTAGATCAATATCAATAACAAGCAGTTCCCAAGTTGTTATTGTCAAAACTTTCCCACCCCAATTTGGTTTATCAATGAGTTTAATAACATAATCAGGTGTAAATAAAATGGTAGCATAAATTTCACCTGATGGTCGTAACGAGTTACGAATTTGTGGATAATTTGATCTACGAATAACATTTTTAATGTGATTTTTATATTCGGATGGTTGTTTAGACAATAAAATTTGTTGTTCTGTGGAATTTAAATCAGTTGATTTAACCATGAATTCCCAATATAATGTTTCATTCATTATATAATAGTTTGTGCCATATATTTAAGCATCAAAAAAATAAAAGAACATGAAATATATAGACATATTTTTTATTCATGTCCGATCAAAAAATTGTATCTACTGGAATTACACCTTATGGAATAGCAGTTTGGCACAACAAAGCATTCGTTTGTAATAGCAATAATTACGGTATCACTGGTCAAGATTCAGTATCGGTAATTAATATTAAAAATAAAAATAGTACGATTTTAAATCCGTTCAGGATATTTTCAAAAACAATTTATGATGTCAGCTTTAATCAACCTCTTTCAGCAACAACACATGGCGGAAATATTTATATAACTAACAGCAATTCTACAACGATTTCTATTATTGATGCTAAACACAACTCTGTTGTTGGTGTGATTGATGGGTTTGATGGAGCATGTGATTTAGTTGTGGGCAAAAATGATATTGCTTATGTTCCAAACTATGGAAGTGGTATCGACGCAGGAAATGGAACAACTATTTCCATTGTCAATTTATTAACCAATACTTTAATTACACCATCAATAACAGTCGATCAAGCACCAACAGCATTAGCAATATCAAAAAATCGCAAACGATTGTATTGTATTTCTTATGTTACTGGTCTCGCAAGTAATGGTGTATTAAGTGCTATTAGTACCAAAACAAATACTGTGCTCAACAAAATAAGCGGATTTTTTGGACCAAGTGGTATCGCTATTACAAATAAATATGCTATTATTTCCAATTTTGGAAGTAATGATTTTAATCCGATTGGAACTACTATTAGTATTGTGACATTACATCCACTGTCTATTGTCAAGAATATTTTTGTTGGATTACAACCATTTTCAATAGCATTATCTTCATACGCTCGTTTTTGCTACGTAACTTGTTATAATACTCTTTATTCTGGTGGTAATTTTACTGGACTAACCTCTGGCACAGGATATGTGTCTGTGGTGGATTTGAAAAAGTTAAAAGTTGTAAAAACAATACCAGTCGGAGATTCTCCTGCTGATATAGTTGTCATAAGGAATGAAAAAAATAAGAAAAAGAAGGCATTGGTGACAAACTATATGTCAAACACGTTAAGTATTATTAACTTATAAGTTTGAAATAAATTTTTGATTTATTTTGTTTTTATTAAAATCAATTATTAAATAACATAAAAAGGAATGGGAAACAACCCACCAAAATACGACGATTTATATCCACCCAATAATAACATTTCTGATGTTAAATCGCAACAACAAGATTGTGAAATTTCAATTATTGAACAAGCACGTTTATTGAAATTAAAAAATAACAATGAAATTATAATACAATATAACAAAGACAAAAATACATACATTACTCAAACCAAAAAATCCATATCCAATCAAATTAATAAAATGTTTAACAATTTACCAAAAGAAATTGCCAAATACATTGATTCAAATGATAAATTTATGTTCAACTGTCCTATTTTTTTAGATGGTTTGTTGAAATATGAAGATTCTTTTGAACATGGTTTATTAGTAGCAGATAATAATAACATAATAAAAACCATATATGATCACATTGTTAATGAGATTAATAACATTGTTTCAAATAGTAAAAAATATTATGGAATTATTTTTACGGTGACAGACATCAATCAATTTCAGAAAATATATAACATTAGTGGTCAATTTATATATGTATGTGTTAAAAGTAAAATATTCTAAATGATATCATTTCATTAGGCATAATTTCTTTGTATTAATTTAAAATATCTGTAAACATGGTCGGATATTTAATGCTCATTTGCTTAAATTCCCAAAAATATGAAATTATTTTTTAATTTTTTGATCATAACTTTTTTTAAAAGTTAATTTTTTGATTTTGAAAAAATTTGATTTTAAATTTCCAAAACATAAATAATAAATCATATTTTAATTTATTACTGTCATGTCAGCGATTGGAATTGATCTTGGTACAACTTACAGTTGTGTTGGTGTTTTTATTAATGGCAAGGTTGAAATCATTGCCAATAGTCAAGGTAACCGCACTACTCCATCATATGTAGCATTCAATGATTCTGAGCGTCTTATTGGAGATGCCGCTAAAAATCAAGTAGCACTGAACCCCGAGAATAGTGTTTTTGATATCAAGCGTTTAATTGGTCGCCGATTTGATGATCCATCAGTTCAATCAGATATGAAGCATTTTTCATACAAGGTTGTTAATCAAAATGGAAAACCATATGTTTCCGTTCAATACAAGAATGAGGACAAGTTGTTTTCACCTGAGGAGATTTCAGCAATGATTCTTCAAGAAATGAAGTCCACCGCAGAGCAGTATCTTGGCACACCCGTCAAGGATTGTGTTATTACTGTTCCTGCTTATTTCAATGATGCTCAACGTACTGCTACTAAGGATGCTGGTGCTATTTGTGGTCTTAATGTTCTGCGAATTATCAATGAACCTACCGCTGCTTGTATTGCCTATGGTCTGGATAAGTTGAGCAACACTAAGGGTGAGAAGCGTATTCTTATTTTTGATCTTGGTGGTGGTACGTTCGATGTTTCAGTTCTTGCTATTGATGATGGTGTCTTCGAGGTTTTGTCAACCAGCGGTGATACTCATTTAGGTGGCGAGGATTTTGACAATCGCATGGTCACCCATTTTGTCGATGAATTTAAGCGCAAGCACAAGCGTGACATCAGTGACAACAAGCGTGCTCTTCGCCGTCTCCGTACTTCATGTGAACGTGCCAAGCGCACTCTGTCATCATCAGCACAAGCTTCAATTGAAATTGATTCATTTGTTGATGGTATTGATTTCTACTCATCTATTACACGAGCACGTTTTGAAGAGTTGTGCGCTGATCTGTTCCGTGGAACACTTGATCCAGTTGAGAAGGCACTGCGCGATGCTAAACTGGACAAGGGTCAAATTGATGAGGTTGTTTTAGTTGGAGGGTCTACTCGAATTCCCAAGGTTCAAAAACTACTTCAAGATTACTTCAATGGCAAGGAACTAAACAAATCCATAAATCCGGACGAGGCAGTGGCTTATGGCAGTGCAGTTCAAGCCGCTATCTTGTCGGGTGACAAACACGAAAGTATTTCGTCCGTAGTTCTTCTTGATGTTGCTCCTCTGTCACTGGGTCTGGAAACGGCGGGCGGAGTCATGACTCCTCTGATCAAGCGTAATACTACTATTCCAACAAAGCAAACTCAATCATTCACTACTTATGCCGACAATCAACCTGGGGTTCTTATTCAAGTTTTTGAGGGTGAGCGAGCAATGACTAAGGACAATAACATGTTGGGCAAGTTTGAACTTAGTGGCATCGCTCCTGCTCCACGTGGAACACCTAAGATTGATGTTACATTTGAAATTGATGCTAATGGTATTCTTAATATCACCGCAGTTGATACTGCTACTAAGAAGTCCAACAAGATTACTATCACAAATGATAAGAATCGAATGTCAAAGTCTGATATTGAACGATTGATTGCTGAGGCAGAAAAGTTCAAGGCAGAGGATGATCTTCAACGAGATCGCTTAACTGCTAAGAATGGTCTGGAACAGTACGCCTTCAATCTCCGAAGCAGTGTTAATGACAAGGACACCAGTCAGAAACTGTCAGATGATGACAAGAACACTGTGACCAAGAGTGTGGATGATACACTCAATTGGTTAGAGGGAAATCAAAGTGCCAGTAAGGAGGAATTTGACCACAAGCAAAAGGAACTTCAAGACACATGTATGCCCATCATGGCAAAGATCTACAATACTCCGAATGGATCGCAGTCATTTTCTACACCTAATGGTATGGATGGATCACAAAGTCAATCAACACAACATGAACCCACAATCGAGGAAGTTGATTAAATAAATGTTTTAATTAAAAATTTTTGATTTAATTATATTTACTTTGTAATATTAATAAGAAATTTTTTGTTCACAGCTTTCATAAAGAGTAATGAACGAAGATTTCGAAGAGACAGAACAAACTCCCATTAACTTCGCAACATTATCCGAATATATCGAATTTTTTGCCAAAGTCAGTAAACGTATAAAGGAATGTGATGATATAATGGAAATGATTGGAGATCCATTAGGAGAATATGGTATGGATAATTTTTATGGTGATGTTGTTACACTCGACAATTTAGCACAAATTGACGATATTGAAGGACATGTTAAATATGCTTGCTGGATAGTATTATTAGTTTTTAGAACAGTTACCAATGATCAAATACTAAATTTTCTGGGATATGCCATGAATACAACAATAAATGGAACTTATCCTGAAAATTCAAGTTTACCAATTTTTTGTGAGGAACATGATCAATGGAATAATATACCAATATGTGACCAACTTGGTGTACTTGATCCATCCCAACATCTATCACATGATGGCACTCAATTAGATATCGAATTATGTACTCGTAACGGCATTAAGAAAACGATAGTGGTGTTTCGAAAACACTTACATATGTATACTAATTATTTTTCACAACATGTTTCTAAGAATGTGACCCATTATCGATTTAATTCGTTGGTGTCCATAAAAATTATCGAAGATCTGATAAATTTTAGAGCAATTCCATATTCAATGACCGGAGTGAATGTCAGTTCAATAGATATGATCGATGTCATTAATGTTAGTGAAATTTTAGGAATTAGATTTGACAATAGATTTGATTGGAATGTCTTTAATCAAAAGACCCAAGAAATTTTGCTTCTTTTGGGAGTTGAAAAGAAATTTGATCTTCCTGATGTTATTATTTAATAATTTTTGATTTAATTAAATTTACTTTGTAATACAATAATTTCATATAATAACAACCTCAACCATATCAATAAAAAATGAAGTTTATTCTATCATATGATGTAGAAACCACTGGCTCTCGTATTGGTCACAATAATCTCTTGGCAGTTGGATTTGTTGTTGCTATATTTCATAACGATAAGTATGAAGTTTTGGATTCTATTGAAGTTCATATAGAAAATGACGTGTTAGTTTTTGGTAAAGGAACTAAGGAATTTTGGGATAAAAACCCAGAAGCATTTCACGCGATAACTCAAAATACACAGGACAAGAAAACATGTGCCAACTTATTAATTGATTTCATTAAGAAATATCAACAAATGGCATTTGATAAAAAGAGCACTTTCATTTTCCTAACTGACAATGCTTGGTTTGATAACAGTTGGATCAATTGGTTTTTATGTACTTATGGAGATGATGGATATCCAATAAGATATAATTATATTGATGTGGATGAGTTTAATGAACCCAAATATATGGGACTGGATAAATGTGTTGATTTAAATCAACGAATTCGAGCAATCAAAGGAGATATAAATCAAACTGATTTTAATATTAGTAATGATACTGCTCCTGTTCCTCCTATTGTTCCGAATGAAGAACATAAGTATGAACACACACCAATTACCGATACAAAGGAAATTATTCAAAAATATTGGGAGTATTGTACATCATCAAAATTGTACCGAAAACGTTCTAAATAACTTTTTTAATAAATTTTTGAACAGTCATATTCATAACATCTCTTTGTTTTGTCCAGAATTTTATTGCGAATTGATCTGGTTAGCATGTTAGTATTTTTTTCAAACAGATATTGGTCGACAAAAGCAACATATTCGCAATATTCATCACTGATCGTCTTATCTTTGATTGCTTCTTTATTTGAGAAATGATTAAGTTCATGAACAAGAAGTGATGCAATTGACATCGTTGTTGCTGATTCCTTTTTCTCATTGATATATATACAATTGTAATGATATAATCCGTTCACAAAATTGTATAATTCATGTTCGTCAACAGGTAGTGAATTTTCATGACACCACTTAATATAATTTCGAAATGTTGTTACCTTTTTAATATTTTTAATCAACTTAATCGTTTTGTTAAATACATTGTTATGTCTATGTGAAGATTTGAATCGATTAAGTAATTTAATCGCACCTTTCTTTGAAAAATAAGATTTGTGTATTATTGTTGTATTGTTATAAAGTAATTATTATATATGAAATATATATATTCAATTTTTTGATGAACGGATAAAAATATTCAAAAATTTTATGTATATGCGATCGCATATACATAAAATTTTTGAATATTTAAATATAATAATTATTTTGTAACATATTAAAAATATCCTGAACGGATTTAAATATGTTTGTTTTTGAAACCACTAATCACCATGTTAATAATGTTCATGTTTATGGTGGTAATAGCAATGATGCTATTCATCAAATTAAATTTGAATCATTGGATGAAACAATAGAACATATTACAACCAAGGTTTTTAAACCTAACGTTATTGAATTAAATAATAATGATGATGATGATGATGATGACTTTCAGGTATTTCTTAGGTGTAATAATGATTTGAATTTTTATCCATCTGATAAAAGTATAAATAGTCTTGATCAATTAATTGATCAACTAAAAACTGGTACTAAAATTACCTTACAAAGTAAACGTTCTGGGTTATTTAATAGCCGTAAAGTAGTTGATGAATATAGTTTTCAAATTTATGATACAAATTCATTATATACATCAGTATTATACGTAATAACGCTGTATGATTATTGTGAAACTCAACATTTTTTTGAAACAATATATGAAGCAAGTGATTATATGAATGGAATAGATTTATTAGAGTTTGAAGATGTAAAAATAGATGAAATATATAGATTTTCAAATGAACCATTAAATTCAATATATAGATTTTCAAATGAACCATTAAATTCAATATTACTGCCAATGGTGATTATTTAAATAATAATGGAGGGTAGTACAAGAAAAGTGCTATTTGGACAACTATCAATATCACTATAAATAGTAAATCCACGACTTTGATATTTTTCAATGCGTTGGAGCACTCTATCATCTAATGTTTGCTGTGTAAATGTATGGTTTTCTGGATTCATAATAAAACGAGGTATAACGGTTCTACAATATTTGAGAATAGATTTATTTTCTATCCATCCATTTTTAAACATAGTTTGAGGACGATAATATATATCATGACCATCAAACCATGTTTGACAAAACGACAAATCAAAACTATTAAAAATAAATTGTTCTAAACTTCCACAATTTTCTGTATCAACATGTATAAAATTAAATGTCACATGGTCATGTCCATCAATAGTTACATTAATTGATGTTGATAATATATCATGAATCAAATAAGAATCAAATTGTTTTAAAACATCACAATTAAATCCACACCCAGTAAAAATATATTTATTTATGGCATTGAATGGACACGTGTTCCCATGAACATATATATCAATATCACTACCTGTATATGTTTCATTTAATAAACATTGAACAACAAAAGATCCAGCAATAAATGCCTTCGATTCGATTAATTTTTCAATGAATGTCATTGGATCGTTAAGACCAATTAATTTAAGTCTATCCACAATACAATCAAAAACATTGGTGCTTTCAAAAAATTTCATGTTATCCATTCCTTTGAATTGTTGTTTATTTTCATCGTCAATATTGAGTTCCATTTTTAACTTTTAGAAAAAGTTATGATCAAAATTTAATTAAAATTTAATTAACTTTTAGAAAAAGTTATAATCAAAATTTAAAATTAATAATAATATTTAATAAATTCAAGTCATTTATTGATATCAAGTCAAATCCTGAGAAAAATTGAAATTTTTTTTACCTTGGGAACGAAAATATATATTTTTATCAGTTTGTACGCGCAATGGATACTCATTCTGCCCCAAAGGGTAATTGGACTAAAATTGAGACTGAAATGGAAAATGAAATGAAAAATGAATCAGAGGTTGATGATTTTATTCGCCGAATTAAGACAGCAATTGAAAAAAATCAAACCAGTGTTCGTTATTTTGGTAATCATACTGTTGGATTGATTACTGATTTAACTGAGCGTGGATTCACATGTGATGGACGTGGTGTGTCGTGGAAGAATCCACCTGTTGGATCTTTTGCTTATACATTAGTTGTGAAGTAATAGTTCTTCTATTGAGTTTTTATCTTCCAATATTGCTTTGTTTAGAAATTTATTACCGGCATCTGCTGGCAATATTTTAGTTAATTCCACATCAATAAATTGAACGGTATCTGTTTGACAATTGTAAATAATATTGCCATTATGAGCATCTCCATGATATATTCCATTGGCATTTAATATTGTCAGCATTTCAACTGCTCGATTAATAATACTTTGTAATTGTTGGACACACGGATTGTCTTCAATAGTTGAAAACTGTAATGTATGTAATGTAAAAATATGTTCATTTGTAGGATAAATATAAGCAAATCCCAATTCATCTTCAAATATTTCAGGTCTTTGACAGAAAAAGGAGCGCAATTGTGGATCAATATGATCTAATTTATCGAAAACTGCTAATTCTTTATGAAATTTGCGAACATCATCAGGATCTGATTTATAAAACAACTTAATAATATATGATCCTGTACAACATTTAAATACATTGCCACTTGCCGGTAGTCTTTGACAAGTCGGTGATAAAACTATATTACTCATGTCAGATTTAATGTAATTAATACAATCCATTATATATTTATATATCTTTTTAATAATTAAAATGATGAATTTATATAATCACAGGTGGCAGAATTAATGGTTTTTTATTACGATAATGTTCAAGAAATTCTTGTTTAGTTCCATAAAATTCGCTGTCTGTCACAGGGAACTCGTAATAATCTGTTGTATATCTATTAGTAGAAATTAGATACTTTCCTTGAAAAGGAATATATGGTTTAATAACCGAGGTATTTTGATAGCAACCATTACATTCACCTAATGAAGGGTGCGGAAATACCCAAAATGTGCTATATCCATCATCTTTCCAAAATGATAAAGTAACATCAAACAAATCAATGTTTGGAATTATCGCCATTGAAACTTCGTTGTATGTAAGATTTCCAAAATTTTGAACAGTATTATATACTTTGCCAACTAAGCATTTAGGATTATTGTATATTAATGGATACAGTCTTATCATAGTTTCATTTTTTTGTTGTTGTTGTACATAATACTGTTCAAAATCGGACGAAGGTTGTAATAATATGTCCTCATCTTTTTGATCAAGTTCATAGTATGACCACGTCGACATAAGATTTTTTAAATCCATATAGGTATTTTATTCATTATACTTTGAAAAAATCAAATTTTTTCAAAGTAATAATTAAAATAATGAAATATCCTAAACAGATACGATGTGAATTTTCTTTTTATACAGAGAAAATCCAGTTCTAATCAATGGAATTACTGGAATAAATGGCATTAACCCAATCATAACAAATGCTGGGGTCATTCCAAATACAAACGCAGTAGCATTATCATCAATAATAGTTGACAATAATCGTGGACATACAGCAATACTGACATAAGCATACATTTTTAGTTCACTTTGAAGTAACAGTGTTTCATATAAACACTTTCCAATAGATCCAATTATCACTTCCGAAGTTGAATTAGTTGGTCTTAAAATCCGTGTTAAGATTTTGTTTGATATGAGTATTGATACCATTTTAAATGTGATAATGTAAATGATTAATTAAGATTAGTCGTCATGATTTTTAAAAATATCCTGAACGGATTTAAAATCAAATTTTTTTAATCTGTTCACATTTAGAGATATTTTTATAATTCTATGCTCTCCTGTGACAATGAATTAATTTGATTAATTAATTCATTAATACTTAATTCATTTTGAATACTATTTCTACAACATGTTTTTATTAAACCATTCGGTATAACGCAATCATTTCTAATAGATTCATGTTGTTTCTTAGTTAATAAAATATTATGTGAATGTTCAATCATTTCTGCTATACTATGTTGATTAAGATATTGTAATTGAATATGAGTTAATCGATCAATTCGATAAAATCCCTTATTCAAATGTTCTGTTGTGTTTACAGCACCAATTATTATCATATTAGTTTGATCTTGTGTTCCGTCCAATAAACTTAAAAACATGCCAGCATCAATACGCGACTCTTTAATTTCTTGAAATTGTGATCTTTCTTTGTCAATATTAAAAACAAAATTTTGTGTTGGGAGTTTTATTCCAACATCTTGGACAACATCTCCTTGTTTTTTCAATGAATCTTTGCCATTTAATGTATCTAATTCATCGAAAAATAACACCTTTTGATGCTTTTCAATTGTATATTCGTTGTATTTAGTTCCATACATGATTTTTTCAAGAATTAAATCATCAGTAACTCGTGATGATGGTACAAATATTATACATCTATTATATTTGTTTGCTACGGCAGTAGCAATGGCAGTTTTACCAACACCCGTAGCACCAGACAACATTAACGAGACTTTCTTCTTAGTTCCAGTTTCGTCATATCCAATATTATGTTCAAAATTATACAGCATTTTTAATATTTTCTCTTTTTGTTCGAAAAAGAGAGTGTCAAATGTTTGATTCTTATCAATATCATATACACTAAATTCTGGCTCATCGTTAACTACTTTTGTGAAAATAAATAACTTCCCTGAACAATTATTTTGTGTTTTCATAAATTGTTCATATTTTGTTTTATTATATTGTAAAAATTCGGTTATGAAAGATATTGACTTTGTATTGCTCTTAAAAATAATATCAGTAGTTTCAATATCAACACTACCAGATGATGCCACAGTGTTAGTAACAACTTGTACATAAATATTGTCAGTCAGTAACACATCATATTTTGATATATAATTTAATGACTTTGAAATTTCCTTGCTTTGTGTTGTAAATCTATCGTGTTCTGGTTTAGATGATTCTATCTTTTTAATTGATTTGGAAATAATACCATCTGATGGATGTGTTGACTGCGGAACTAAAAATGATGATTTTGTTTTTTCCAAAACCTTTGAAGGTTTATTATTATTTCCACTCGTTAATGATCTAAGATATTGTGTTTGTGAAATATCTTCGGTATAATCAGATGTTTTTTCTTTTTCAAGTATTTTCACTGATTCAAATTTATCTATGTATTTTTCAAGCATCCATAAAATATATTTTGTATCTTCACAAATGGTTTGAATTGGAGTAGAAAATGATTTAGGAGAAAAAGTGGCATCAACTACTTTTACAGTTATACAATTAGTATTTGTTGACACAATTGATAAGTATACATCTGAAATATATCTATACCCTGACGCAGTAACAATTGTCATAACATTGAATATGGATCTTATTATTTCAGATATGCTGGTTGTTAATATTGGCATCACGGTCATCATAATAACATTGTTCATGTTCATAACATTGCCCAAACCGTATAGATTTCCAGTTTCTGAATAATTGCTATGATTCATTGAAAAAATATAACATGATTTTTAACATTATTATTTTTTAATCATTTTTTTCATTAATTCAAAGTATTTAATAATTATCAAATGTAATTGTCTTACAAAAGAGTAGTTTTAACCACGTTGCCTTTGATGTTGCTTAATTCATAAGATCTGTATTTTTATTAAATATGTTTCGCTGTTCGTCAGTACAATTGTCGGGCAATTTAAAAGGAAACATTTTACTTCATAAAATAAATGTATTATTTTTCACAAATCAATTTTTTCAATTGTATTTATATATGGACGAAATTATTAGACGTATTTTCAAATTAAATTCCGTCCCATTGAATATGTCTGGAACTTTGATTGAATCAATTGTAAAATTGTTGTATTCAGATTATATTATTTTCTTGACGGGGAAATATTTTTCATTATTTAATTCATCTCTATTGACATATTTTTCTCGGTACAATATTATATATTTTAATTACGATAACAAAACCGAAATTTTACATTTTCTTGATTCATTTAACTCATTTGTACGAAAATACAATATTAATGATGATATTACCAAAGGAGATGAAGATATGAATGAGAATGGCATATTTAAAATATCATCAGAATATGGAACTCAAATCGCATTACGAGGATTATTTAATGATTTAAAGACTCGATTGAATATTAAAAAATTAAAAATAGTATACTTTCCAGATAATACTATTGAACCCAATACCTTATACAAAAAAATCGGGTTTTCATCAGAAGAATTATTTTTATCTTTTGAAAACTATATCATAAAGAAACGAGAATATAAATTGAGGACATTTTGTCAAATTGCTGAAAAATTAGGAGCACAAGAAATTAAAATAAATTCAAATACCAGTTCATCCAAAGATTCTGCTTCATCAGTTCAATTTGATGCTGGACAAGGTGGAGTTGGAATATCATCAACATCATCATCCGGATTATCCGATTCTATTAATTATAAATTCACGTATAATAACTTCTATCATAACCTCAATCTCAATAAGTTTTATATCATTAATTTAATTGAGGAAGAAAGCGAATTTTTAATATCCAAAGAGGATTTTTATTCCGATATCGATTTAAAATTACTAATTGATACCAGATGTATCAATTTAATTGAATATTACAATACTAATATCATTGTTAACAGATATAATGAATTGGAGAAAAAAGTATTCATAAAAGCAATTCAATATGGATTGAATATGGGTTATAGTAGTTCAACTAACAATGTTATTAATTTGAATATCGAAATTAAATTCATTGACATCTACAAAAATCCGGAATGTATTACTGGAAGCAATTTATATGTATTGAAAGAAGGATTTTGGGTATTAAGTAACATAATAAAACAAGAAAATAAGGAATGTTATTCAGATTTCACATATGAAGATGAAATGGAAGATGGAGATGGAATAGAATATGAAGATAAAGAACCCAAACATAAAAAATATTCACGATCTAAAATATTCAGAAATACATTGGGTCGAAATTTAAAAGCACAAATTGATCGGACAGCAAAGAATATATTAGAATCAAGAAGGAACAGAAACATATTAGATAGAATGGAACATGAACGCAGAAGAAAAGAAATCAGCATGTTTAATTACATTAAAATCAATAATTTTCTACGAGAGCACTTAATTTTCTTAGACAAAGGATATTTCTTGTCAGATAGTATTATTTCAAAATCCAATAATAAGAATTATATTAATATTTTTAACGACATACTAATGTTAAATTTCTCTCAATCCGAACTCAATTTATTATACAAAGAATATTTCCGAGACAATCTAATTTTCGATACGTTTCGCGAGTTTAGGAACATTTTAATAGATTGTCCAGAATATGAAAATAAAATATTTAGGAAAAGTCTAAATTCATTTTCCAAGAATGAAAGTGAGAATGAAAATGAGAATGAGAATAATTCATCACATATAGTTGATAAATTCTATTTTATTTGCTATCAGTATCATTTAATAATTAATTCCAATGCCCAAGTCAGTGAAAAAATTAAACAATATATAGAAGAAGAATATGATAACGTCTTTTATTCTGGTAAATCATGCCAATTAATCAAAAAAGAATTGCGCGAAACCATTTATCAAGATTATGAAGAACGAGAAAGTGCCATGAAAGTCACTGATATTTTGAGCAATAATAAGGCAGAGGTAATAGATATAATACTTAAAGTGTATGCTGATAGTTATTTACATTGGTATGGGTTACACAATTCGGTATATGATTCAATTCACGAAGAAGCATATGTGTTTTTACACAGTGATTTTGAAAATAAGTTTGGCAACTTATTATTACAATTAAAACCAGTTTCACAATATTTAAAACATGTTAATGATGATCCATCAATGACTGAACTAATATTTGTTGAACAAAAATTAAACGAATTATTACGGAAAGTTAGTGAAATGATCAATATAAATTATTGCCAAAATAATGCTGGATTTATTGAGGAATATATATGTGATATTCTAATGAAATATCTGGAAAATAGTGGTGATATTAATTTATACAAAGACATTTCATCTAATTCTTTTATTGATTCACAGAGTTCCGAATTATTTAAAAAGGAATCAGATCGTGGATCATTAAAATATAATTTATTAAGAAATGATAAAAAGTTTTTAAGAACATTCCCAAAAATGATCAATGTTAATAAATGTAACTACACATACAATGAATATAAAATCTTTTATGGATGGGAAGACTTTTTAATTATTAAAAATGAATGTGTCGGAAACATTAGAAAATTATTTATCATTGATTCAGAAACCGAAGATGACACCGATACACAACCAAAGTCAATTAAAATAATCAAAGAATTAGATAAACATATACTTCTGCTCAAATCAGATGATGATAAAGGAGCAGAAATTGGAGAAGGTGTGTCGGGGATGGGAATTCCAAAGGGTATATTGAAATTAAAAGGTAAAAAACAGTCTGTTAAATTGTGGAACAAAATCAAAAAGACTTTAATGATAAATACATCATCAAGTAGTCAACAAAATGTTAATTTCGATGATGAAAATAGCGGTAGGAATAATAAGAACAATATGAATAAAAACGAAACGATTGAGAATGAAGGACTTGAATTAGAAATATTAACCGATCGCGATAATTCTGAAACAATTAAACCAGACATTGATTTATTTAAATCCGCTCAGGACATTTCTAATAATGTTACTGATCTTTAACATTATTAAAAATATCAATAAATTTTTGATAAATTTTTTAAATTCGTTCAGAATATTTTTAAAAATATTACAAACGTGAAACAAATTTAAATTGATGGCCGATCTTTCCAAAGTTGATCTTATTAATAATTCGATCACCAACACTTTATTAACATCATTTATTAGTAGTTCTAATACCTTTACTAAACAATTGACTACGGTTTTATTGATGTCTTCAATTGAAGAATTGCGCAAGATCATTGGGGATTTTTTCACTTATGTTCGATCTAATTATAGTACTATTATTAGATCTCCATTGTCATTGGCATACTTAATCTTGGATGGAATTAAATACATTTTATGTTATTTTCCATTACATTTCATTAAATTTCTTAACATTCGTAACATTTTTAATATTAAGAATATTAAGAAAGTTCAAAACCCCATGGTCAATTTTCAACAACCAATTCCATACACTCCGATCACATCAACAAAAATAAAAATGAGTCCAGCATTTTTCAATAGTTTAGTACAATACATCAAAAGTCATGAAAAAGAAGGTTGTCAATTGCGGTTTGATGACGAGTTTAGCACAAAAATTGCCAATCGACATGAAATTACAGTTACTAAAAAATTAAATGGATTTAAACTGATTTTTGAAGATATGATTATTAATTCATGCGATCACGTGTCAATCAACATTGATTTAATGTCAGGAACTATTATTAATAACAGCGTTATTAGCGATGAACCAAATAGTTTAGATTGGACTCGCCCATTAAATCACCAAATTAAATCATTTGTTGATTTATTGCCAAGAAATAGTACAGTATATAAATTCATCAAACATTATTCTGATAAGTACACATTTGCCACCGACGATACAGAGGGTTTCTACTCATGGAAACCCACTGGAAATGTTGCACTTTTTCGAACTGAAGCTATTTTTAATATGGTTCATACATTAACATATTATTCGTGGTTAGCACATAAAACCGCAAACATTAATAAAAATTTAATAAATAAAAATCAATTTAATTTCGAATTAACTGTCTTTATGGCATATTCAGCAAATAAAAACTGTGGATTAGTTGAGCATATGTCAGCAATTGTACCTGGCAAAATGAATATTATGTTCAATCAAAAACCATATCCAATTAAATGGGAATCACAATATCCGATTGATAATTTAGATTATTTAAAAAGTAGTAGTACGTTTCCACCGAGCATACTTGATATGGTCGATAGTAATGAATATCAACAAATTTATAAATATCTATTCAGTAAAGATTCATCTGATAGTTCAAAATTGAATGGAAGTGGAAATGAAATCGGAAGTGGAAATGATTTTAATTTAAGCATTGAAAATTACAACGAAATCGCATACAAAAATTTAGTTAATGTCATAAATAATCAATGTACTATTTTAGGTGACAAAGTCAAAATTTATCAAGTCACTATGACAAATAATGTTATAGAAACATTCGTACCCAATCCGGAATGGACACGGATAAATAATTTTATCAAAGAAAATGCCGTTCCTATTCCAAATGTTTCTATTCCTAATGTTAATGAACACAACATTCCTAACGATTCTAACATTCTGCGATTAAAACAAAGTCTTCTTGATATTCCTGAAAAAATATCTCATACCGTTATTGAACGTAAAATGAATGTTAAGTACATTACTGAAAAATATAAGTCTATCAATACATTGTATTTACGTGAACGCAACTACAACGAATTGTTCAATTTTCTTAATATGTATAAAAATAATCGAAAAACGATGACTGAATATGGTCTTCCTGATAAATTAGGTGTTTTTCTTCATGGACTGCCCGGAACAGGGAAGACCAGCACCATCATTGCCATTGCCAGTTTCTTAAAGAAAGACATCTACTATGTTGACTTGAAAACCATTGAAACTGATGAAGAAGTAACATCAGTATTTAATCATATTAATGATGTGTCTGCTAATGGAGGAATTGTAGTCATTGAAGATATTGACGCTATGACTGATATTGTTTTAGATCGATCTAATATTAACATGGGTGATGTTAGATCATCATCCAAAGTAACATTAGCACATTTACTTAATATTCTTCAAGGATCGCTAACCAAAGATGGTACTATTTTCATCGTTACCACCAATCATAAGAAACATTTAGATCCAGCATTTGTTCGTGCTGGTCGATTTGATATTGAAATTGAAATGAAAAATGCTGACCGATATCAATGTAAGCAAATCTATAAGACCTTTATTAAACGTGATTTATCTGATGAAATTTTGTCTCTATTGCCAGAAGACACTTTTTCACCTGCCAAATTCATCTTCTATATTGCCAAACGATTATGGCAAATTAATGATGACGATAGAATTATTATTGATGAATTTTTGACAGAAACAGAATGAATGAACATTAATATTATACTTTGATATATCGATTTTGAAAATTAAAGTACCTGCGCGCGCAGTTACAATTATTTTTGAAAAAATTGATTTAATTAAATAAAAATAAATATTATTATTTCATTTATTTTTTAACCTATGGAAACATCTGGTGATAGTCCTAAAAAATTATCCATCAAACCCAAGATTAAAATAACAACAACACCAGAAGTACCAAAAGGAGAAAGCAATGTTGAGTTAATTTACAAGCGTATGGAGCAACGTGAACATGTTCTTCAACGTCCCAATATGTATATGGGGGCAGTCCAATCAGAAACAGATCATATGTTTGTAGTTGCTGAGGAAACGGATGATTTTGATGATATTCAAGAGGACGAAAATGGAAAACACGACATTATTCAAAAGAAAATCACATTTGTTCCGGCATTGTATAAAATTTTCGATGAAGTTATTGTCAATGCCGGTGATCATCATGTTCGTATGTCTGAAAAGATTGAACTTCAAAAGAATATCAAGAATGGTACTGCTAAACCCAATCCCAAAATTTCATTAGATTATGTATATCATCCAGTTAAAAATATTATTGTCAATGTTGATCCAGTTCTTGGCACTATCATGGTTGAAAATGATGGTGACGGTATTGATGTAGCATTTCATAACATAGAACAAATGTATATTCCTCAAATGATTTTTTGTACTCTGTTAACCAGTGGCAATTATGATCAAAATGAGGATCGTAAAGTTGGAGGAATGAATGGCATGGGAGCAAAGTTAGCAAATATTATGTCCACTGAATTTATCATTGAAACCATTGATGCTCATCGTAAATTATACTACAAGCAAATTTGTAGGAATAATTTGTCTGTCATTGAACCACCAATCATTCAAAAAGTTCCAGCAAGTGCCAAACCATTCACTCGTTTTACATTCAAACCAGATTTCAAACGATTTGGTATGACTGATTTGAATAGCAATGACACTATTCGATTAATTAAAAAACGCGCATATGATATTGCGGGTTTATCCGACGGTCATTACAAAGTCAGTTATAACGGACAAGAAATTGTTCTAAAATCATTCGAACGATATATTGATATGTACATTGGATCACGTGGTAATTGTAGGAGGCAATTTTTGAAATCAGGTAATGATTGGGAAATTGCTGTATCAGCAAGTGATGGAACACCACAACAAGTATCATTTGTTAATAAGATTTGTACATATAATGGAGGTAAACATGTCCGACATGTTGCTGATAATATTGCTAAAAAACTATTGGCATTAATTACATCTAAAAGTACAGCTAAAATTCAACCCACTCTTCAACAACTGAAAGACAACATGTTTATTTTTATTAACTGTTCATTAGTCAATCCGGATTTTGATAATCAAACCAAGGACTCATTGAAAACCAATGTTGCTAATTTCAGTAGCAAATGTGAAATTACCGATGATTTCATTGAAAAATTGGCGAAACCTAATATGAATATTGTCAATAATGCTAAAAAATTAGCACAATTCCGAGCAGACAAGGACATGTCTAAAAGTGATGGAAAATCAGGTAGTCATGCTGTTCGTGTTCCTAAAACAGTCGATGCTATTTATGCCAAAGGTAATGTTGAACAACGACAAAAATGTGTGCTAATTTTTGTCGAAGGATTGTCAGCAAAAACATGTTTGACCAGTGCCTTAGGAGCATTAGATGTAGATCAACAAAAATATTATGGAATTATGCCATTGAAAGGTAAGATTGTCAATCCCAAATCTAAAAATGATGCTATAATTGAAGAAAATTCAGAAGTTCATAAACTAAAACAAATGATTGGGTTAAAGCAAGGTGTTGATTATTCAGATCCGGAAAATCGTAAAAAATTGCGATATGGACGAATTATGATTATGACTGATGCCGATGTTGATGGAGATCATATTCGAGGTTTGATTATAAATTTGTTTCACGAATATTGGCACGAACTGTTACAAATTGATGGATTTGTATTTTCAGTTTTAACACCTAATGTAACTATTGTCCAAGGCAAGAAAACTATTAAAAAGTTCCATTCATTAGTTGAGTATGATACATGGAAAAAATCACCAGAATCATTGACAATTGGCAAATGGAAACCTGAATATTTCAAGGGGTTGGGTTCACATACACCAGATCAAGCAAAAGAATGGTTCATTGAAAATAAAACACAAGACATGTCATGGTCATGTGAACCATTTGATGATGCTGATCCTATTTTAAAGGAAATTGCCAATCGATTTACTGTTGAAAAAATTAAACCTCTAAAAATGAAAATGAAACTGAAATTGAAAGTAAAACAACCCATCACAGATATTAAAAGCGATGATGAAATTAATGATGAAAGTGAGAGCGAAAATGATTATCAAAGTGAAACGGAGGATTTTGAAACAGAATTAAAAATCGAACCTACATTAGATTCGCTGAAAACTGAGAAATATGTTCAACAATATATTCATCATTTCACTGATTCTAAAAAATCCCTATCTGATTTAGCAATTCAACTGGCGTTTTCACCTAAGTTGGCAGATTGTCGCAAAGGATTAATTAATACGTATAAGAAACGGTTAGCAGAAGACAATGTCAACTATGCTATTACTGACAGTAATGTTATGAGTTATTATGATTTTATTACTCATAAATTTGTTCAATTTTCAGCAGATGATATTCACCGTAGCATTCCATCCATGGTTGATGGATTAAAGCCAGTTCAACGCAAAGTCATTTATCGATGTTTGGATGCCAACATTAAAAGTAAAATCAAGGTCTCTCAATTAGCAGGACAAATTGCCGAACACACTGACTATCATCATGGTGAAGTATCAATGGTTGGAACTATTGTTAAAATGGCACAAGATTATGTTGGATCTAATAACCTTAATCTTCTACATCCAGAAGGTCAATTTGGATCTCGAATTGAAAACGGTGATGATGCTTCTGCTGACAGATATATTCACACATTTTTATGTCCATTTACTGAGCATATTTATAACAAGAATGACACCATGTTATATAAATACAATGACAATAATGGTAAACCTATTGAACCAGTTCAATTTGTTCCTGTTATTCCAATGGTATTAATTAATGGAGCATTAGGTATTGGTACTGGTTGGAGTACTGCCGTTCCACAGTTTAATCCACATGAAATTATTTTCAATATTCGTCAATATATTAGTGGCAATCCAATGTATGAAATGATTCCATGGTTTAGAGGATATCGTGGTCGTATTGAGGAAGTGAAAAAAGGACGATTTTTAGTTCGTGGTCGATGGACTAAAATTTCACCTACTGAAATTGAAATTGATGAATTGCCAGTAGGTAGCATATTTTGTAAATCATTTAGTGACTACAAGACATTTGTGGAATCAATGATTGCTGGAACACCAATTCCTGAACAGACTAATAAGAATGGACGTCGCAAGAAACCAATAAAGCAAATTCTTAAAGATGTTGAATGTCTTATTAATGCTGAATATATCAAATGTAAATTGATTTTCCCGACAGCTGAAAGTCTAAATACGGCGATAAGTGATGTCGATGAATTTGAAATGATATTCAAATTGCGAACAATTATTAATACTGGAAATATGCATTTACATGACGAAAATGGATTGATTCGAAATTATAGTTCACCATTGGAAATTCTGGAAAGCTTTTGTAAAGTTCGCTTACACTATTATGATTTGAGACGAAACTATTTGCTATCTGAACTTGATCGTGAAATTACTCGTCTTAGTGAAAAAATTCGATTCATTTCATATATTTTTGACCCAGCACATGAATTAAAAACACATGGAGTATCATACAATCGTTTACTTCAATTGTTAGAGAAATATGATTTCAAAAAGTTGGCAGGACCACCCAAGAAACAGTTGGCAAATAAGATTGTTGATGATGTTCCCGATGATGAAGGCGGGAATGAAGATGAAACCAAAACATATAATTATCTAACCAGTATCACCATTCGTCATACCACATTAGAAGAACTACAAAAGTTAAAGAATGAATTACAGCGATTTGTTGATGACAAAGATTCATTGACCTCAAAGACACCGCAAAATATGTGGTTAGATGATCTTAAAGTGGTCTCAAATGGAATTTCCACATTCGAACGTGAATGGGACATGAAATATAGAGCGTTAGATTCATTATCTCGATCATTACAAATTATTCCCAGTCATCTAAAAGTTAAGGTGTCAGGAATTAAACCAAAAAAATAACTTAACTTTTTAAAAAAGTTTAGGTTCTTATCGAACATTATATGATCAAAAATTTAAAACATTATTATATAGTAAGAATAAAAATATGTCTTTGTCTGATTTTTTTGCTTCAAGAACTGGCGTAATTGTTATTTCCATCATTTGGGGATTAGGTTTATCAACACTATTTCGCAAAGCATGTGCTGGTAAAGATTGTTTAATAATTAAATATTCAAGTCCAAATCCACAAGAGATTATGAATTCTACATATAATTATGGAAATGATGAATGTTATAAATATGACGCGGTAATTACACAATGCGACGAATAAATAAAATAAATATATTATTATTATTCAACAAAAATGATTTGTTGTTGACACACACATTTAATATATAATTTATATAAATGTCACATTTTACTGAAAGTTTAAAAATTGTTCCAGAAATTAAAATCAATACAATATTGCCAGAAACTCAAAATATTAAAATTCGTAATCAATGTAAATCTGAAAATTGTACAATTCAATCAATTTTTGGAATAAGAGGAACAAATGTGCCAGAATATTGTGAAAAACATAAGCCCAATTCAACCTATATTGATGTGGTACATAAAAAATGTAAATTTAATGGGTGTAATATAATTCCAATTTATGGTAAAAAAGGAACACCAATTGGAATTTTTTGTAAAACACACAAACCAGATGACAGTTATGTTAATGTTAAAGATAAGACATGTACATTTGAAGAATGTACAACTTGTCCTAATTTTGGTAAAAGAGGAACAAAAATAGCACTATTTTGTAAGAAACATAAACCAGATGATACATATGTTAATATTCATAAAAAATTATGTTGTATTGAAAATTGTAATGTTTCTGCGAGTTTTGGTAAAAAAGAAACTAAAATTCCCATTTATTGTAAACATCATAAACCAGACAATAGTTATGTCGATGTCACACACAAATTATGTGAATTTAAAGATTGTACAACACGACCAAATTATGCTATGAAAGGAACACATATCGCGAAATTTTGTAAAACTCATAAACCCAGTGATCTATATGTTGATATTTTAAATAAAGAATGTACTTATGAAAATTGTACATTACGGCCTTCATATGGGAAAAAAGGAACAAAAAAAGCATTATTTTGTAAAATTCACATACCAGACGATAGTTATGTTGATGTTGTACATAAAACATGTAAATACTGTGATTCTATTCCAGTTTTTGGGGAAAAAGGAACAAAAATAGGCATATATTGTAAATTACATATTCCTGATACAAGTTATGTAAATGTTAAAGATAAAACATGTATAATCGATGGTTGTACAATTCGTCCAAATTTTGGACAAATTGGTACAAAAGTAGGACTATATTGTAAATCACATATACCTGATGAAAATTACATTAATGTAAATGGTAAACAATGTGTATTTAAAAATTGTACAACTCAACCAAGTTATGGAATTATTGGATACAATCCAACACATTGTAAAAGTCACAAAGAAAAAGAAATGATTTATCGTCCATTAATAAAATGTTCATTGTGTAAAACAAGTAAAAAGAAATTAGCTACAAAAACAACTGGAAATAAACATTATTATTGTGATAACTGTGCTCCATTTGATGCGTATGACATACATAGCATATGTGTAATATGTTGTTTAGAAATTGTAAATCCTGATGAAACAATTTGTCATTCATGTAATACATATATGATTGATAAAAAAACAATCAAAAGAAAAGTAAAGGAATTGTCTGTGAAACAACAATTAGATGATAATAATATTGATATTTATTTATATGATAAAATTATTCCTAATGGATGTTCAAAAAAAAGACCTGATTTTATCATTGTATGTGAATGGGGATATATTGTTGTGGAAGTGGACGAATTTCAGCATCAAAGACAAACATATTCGTGCGAATGTGAAATTACTCGTATGAAACAAATATTTATGGATATTGGAACACAACATGTAATTTTATTAGATATAATCCAGATAAATATATTCCTTCATACGGAAATGAATTTAATACTAAGAATAGGTTAGAGTCTCTTGTTCGTACAATTAAATATTATCAAATGTCTAAACCAATTAATAGTTTGAGCATAATTTATATGTTTTATGATGGTTACACACAAATAACACCTGATATAAATATTATTGATCCTTACATAGAATAAATCCATCACTGTGGAACAAACTGCTTAATCTTTGATTTATCATTGGGACATTCCGATTCTTTGATTTTATATTTATAGCAAGTTCCAGTGCTATCTACATATTTAACATTATTAACATTGAATGGAGTTGGATATTTAACAATTATTTGTGCTGTTGGTGTTTTATAATAAGTATATGCCAATCCAATACATAATGAAATCATGAAAATTAAAGGATCAAAATAATCGAGAATAGACATTATACTTAATACAATAATAAATAATTATTTTATTTTTATTTAACATTATTAAATTATTATATAAATATAATATGAATTTTATTGCGAATTTAAAGTCATTGTGTGTTGCCGAAAGTGATCATACGGTCATGAGTATTAACAAAGGAAATGGTATGATTGTTGATGTGTGGTTTTGGAAACATTTTAATTTCAAGACCCATTCAATATGGATTGGTCAAATGAATTCAAATATGAGTTCAATTAAAGATGTTGAAGCATTAAAAAAATTTATAGATGTGATATTGATGGATTTAAAAACAAAGATACCAGAAAATGAAGTATACATAAAAATATATTTAGCAAAGAACTACAAAACATCTGCTAATGAAATTAATTTCCTGATGGTTAGTATTAATTCTGAATTGCCTGAGATATATAAATCCACTTTATTGTCCGGTATGTTTGAAATTTTCAAATTAACTGAGGACTTTTTAAATATGGATAAGAATCTGAAAAAACTAATGAATCATTACCTATTATGGAGTAATTTTTATAATTACCAAAACTTGATACAAGAATATATCTACTAAGGAACATGTTCCTTACGACTTTGGATTTTATTTAATGAACAAAAATATTCAATTTTGTTATCAAACAAAATAATAAAAATTATTATAATATATAATTACAAAGAATGTATTTAGTATTGATAATAATCGCCATCATTATTGCCTTAACCATTATACAATCAATTGTTTCATTTGAATTTACTGTTCCAGTAAGTGCTTCACCTCATCATAAATTAGAAGGATTTGAAGAAGGATTTAGAGGTGGATCTGGTGGTCATGGATCTGGATCTGGTCGCGGATCTGGATCTGGTCATGGAAGTTATCGAGGTAGTGATTGGGGTCGTCGATCTGGTTGGGGTCGATCTGGTTGGGGTAATGGTGGATGGGGATCAAGTGGATGGAATTGGGGATATCCATATGGTTTATATCCGTATTCATCATATGGATATTATCCTCTGTGGACAAGTTATTGGTATGGTGGCAAATATGACACATGTAGTCAATATGCTGACGCCCAATGCCAAGGGAACAGTTATTGTTATGACAATCGTTTAAATGCTTGTATTAATAATGCTTAAAATTTTTTGATCACGTAACGTTCAATAAGAACCTAAACTTTTTTTAAAAGTTAATTAATAATTGTTTCCCAAATAATTATTAATTAACTTTTTTTAAAAGTTAATTAATAATTGTTTCCCAAATAATTAATAAAAGCAGTTGAGTCTGGTGCTCGTCCTAAATATTCAGTTAACATATCAAGTGAATTACGCTGTCCTCCAACTGATAACACTTGATCGCGAAATTTGACACCAACACTTTGATCTAATTCATGTCCTTTAAATTTACTTTGATATATATCCATGGCAAATGCTTGTGACCACAAATAACTATAATATCCAACTTCATATCCTGACATTATATGTCCAAACACTGCGCTCATATCTAATTCTGCGGTTACCTTTAATCCAAATAATTGTTCATGAATAGAATTATATATATCTTTACAAGACACTCCCATTTGTTCATTTTCATCGGTATTATTACTACAATTAAGATGTATGTTCATATCATATAAAGCAAAAGACAGTTGTTTGGTTACTTGTAATCCTTGGAGCAATTTTCGCTTACATTGAACATATTCAATTGCTTCATCAGTAATGTCAGGTGACATTATTCGCAAGGTTTCTGGAACATAACACCATTCTTCAAACAATTGTGATGGACATTCCAAGAAATCAGTTTCACAACTTGTTCCTGTAAAATCAGAAATCATTGTCGTTGATGACATGGCATGTATAACATGTCCAAATTCATGAAACATAGTTTTAACATCATCATGTGTCATACCACCTTTACTTGAAAAGTTAGTGATTAAAAATATCACTGGCAAACTTGTTGCTGATTTGCCAATGATTTCTTTCATACAAGCATGACCAAATTTACCCTTTCGAGGAAATAAATCTAAATAAAATGTACCTTTAAGGGTTAAATTCTCATTCTCATTCTTATTTTCATTCTTATTAACATTCTCATTATTCTTAGAATAAAAATAACATTGGTACATGCGAACACTTTCATGCCATAAAGTATTTTTATTTTCTTCGGTAACATCAACAAATGTATACCCAAATAATTGCTGATAAATGCGCAATATTCCAGCAGTAACAACCTCAACATTGAAAAAATCATTTAATTGTTGTTCACTGTACTTTAACTTATTTTCAATGTATAATTGACTATAATAATTGATATCTGAGACTGATATGGTTTCATCAACATTTTCTGATAAAGTGTTAATTTCACTACGAACAATTTTGGACATCTGATCAATTAATTTATTCAAAAATGACAGTACAATGTCTGGTGTTTTTGCCATTCGAGGTAACAATTGTAAATCAGCAAATGATGGATATGATAGTATTTGCGCCATTTCTTGTCTTAAACTTAAAGTTGATTCAAGTAGTTGCGGATTACTATCAGCACATTTTGAATAAAATTTGTCATAAAAATGCTGACGAGTACGTTTATTGCTACATGACTTGATTAATGGAATATAATCTGGATATGCTAATGTGACTTTATATAATTTCTCATTCTCATTCTCATTCTCATTCTCATTTTTAATTAAACGATCATTTAACCAACTTTCAGGCATTCCAATCAAATCATCACCTGTTAAACATTCTGAGTATGAAAATTCCGCTAAATTTCGATTATAATCGGAACTATTTTGGGCAAGTTGTGTTTTAATTTCCTTTATTCGATTAAACTGATCATCGGGTAATTGAAGTCCAATTACCCGTAGATCACGCATATTATTTTCAACATATCGAATTTCTTCTGATGTTAATAAATTGTTCTTAACATCAGTTGGGAAAACATTAACTTCATAAAAATGTAAGACTTGATACACATCTTTTCGCATGACCTGATTAATATCAAATTCATTCCGACGCATATTAAGTTCAGTACATTTCTTGCGAATATTATCAGATACATATAGAGTATCTAATTTGAGTATGGGAATAATTTTTTGAACTTCATTGCCTAAATTGATTAATGCTTTAAATGTATTGTCATAAGTAACGGACTTAAAATCATCTAATGATTGAGATGCGATTTCATCCAATACTGATACTCTCATGTGTACATATTGATCATAACTGCGGTTTAATTGTTCAATAGTGACATAATTGGGAGAAAAATCTATACATAGTTGTGTCATGACTTATAATTGATATTATATGATAGTCTTTATATAACTCAAAAATTTGAAAATCTATGTAATTTCGAACGCAATTACACAAAATTTTTGAAATATAAGTAAATGTACGCGCAAACCAGTGATTATAAAATTTTTGAAAATTTTTGATTTTAATTTACTTGATTGTAATAAATTTCAAAAACATGTCAAAATATCATATTGATGATGAAATTGCTGAAAAAATGTGTAATAAAATTTATGAAAATATGAATGTATGTGAAGATGAAATCACTGAAACATACGAATCTATATCAGAAGGTGATTTTGATTCACTTAATGAAATTGTTGAATGTATATTGAATACAGATTTACAATGTACATTTGGAACTCATAAACTAACTGGAAAAGATAGACATGTTAAGAACATAGTCAAGTCATATCAGTACTATATGAAATGATTCTTCATTTTTATTGTTAAACATTTAATTGTCCAGATAACCACATAGTTTCATAGTCTTTGAAATATTTGCTATAATTATTATCAATTAAATATTTTAATGTCTGTGGTCTAACCATTATATTCTTTTCAAAAATAAAGTTAGATGCCATAGGAATTACTAATTGTTTACACAGTAAGAGAAAATTTTCACTAACATTGCGTAATATTTTAGAATTTTGCCGATAGTGTGTAAAATATACAAGAGATTTCGGATTTTTATTTACTATTTCCAAAAAATCTTGTGGGCATTTAACTTCATCATATATAGTAATATTATCATCATTACATTGACTGCGTAAGACAATAATTTCTTCGTCAGTTAATGAATCTTCACTATAAATTATATTCCATACATCAGATTCACGAACATAAGATTGTGGTGAATATTTTAATTCCCGTTCCACATGTTTGACAGGCATTGCTTCAAATAAATCATTAATGTCGGGGTATTTTGAATTTTCTGGTAACATTAATAAATCTACATTGTTTTGTTCTGAATTCCATGTCCCAGATATAATATTATCAAATAATGATACTGCTTCATTTTCATATTTATAATATAATCCATTTCCACTATATGGTAAGCAATTGTGTATTATAGGATATCCAAAATGAATAATTTCCATATTGAGAAAATTCATATCATTCATAATATTGTGCGATACTACAACAATATTGCGTTGTTGTGCTTTTAATTGATGTAATACTTCAAGCATAATTGGACGTGGTTTAAAATGAACTAATCCTTTTTTAACGATGTCAAGATTCAAATATTCAGCACCAATTTCTACATTTTTTTGAGAACAATAAATTATTACTTCTTGTACATTATTTGGATATTTATCATATATACGTTGACAAATAAATAATGGAACAAGACTGGTTTTATGAATGCTAATGTTGGGTTCAAATACAAGGAAGGTATATTTTCCATTACTGCCCGAGATGCTGTTGAAAAATTCATATTTGACATTTAATTTTTTATCAGATACATATCGATCAACTATATCAGAATCCCAATAGTGAGGAATAGTAGTTACATTTTTATCATATACTAAATTTATGTATCCAGCATGTTCTTTGTACATTGGAAATGTGTATATTTCATCAGCAATATTTCCAGATATTCCCTGTAAGATTGATTTAGTTGTGGCACTAAATATATATTGTTCTTGTTGTAAAATATATACATTTCCACAAAACATATCAATAACATTAATTCCATTTAATTTGTACATGAATTCATTGTGTATAGATAACGAAACATTTATCACAATTCTAACATCATATAAGCATGTTTTTAATATATTTCTAATTGAAATATCAATGATATCGAACTTAGTATAATTATCATATATAGTGGCGAATTGAACTTTACTGAATCGTTTTTGTAATTGCTTGTAAATAAAGTAAGACTGTTGAAGACATCCATTGTTAAATAAATTACCTTTACAATTGTCAACCATAACCAAAATAGTTTCTTTCTTGATGTATTTTTCAATCATATATGTGTAATATGTCCGATCAATACCATAGATATATAATCCATCTGTACAAATTTCGGTGAATGAAAGCGATGAATTTTTAATTGTTGGAACACGATCAAATACATAGTATGTAATATTTAATATCATACATATACACATTGCTAATTTATCAAACGACTCATTCTCATTCTTACTCTTACTTAATATAACATCAGATGTCATTAAATCATGTAGGGATGAATTTATATTGCCGACATTAATATTAATATTGGTATTCTTCCCTATTTGACGTTTAATTTTCAGAAATAATTTATTTAAATGATGTAAATTATCTATTCCATACAGTGTTTTTGAACTAATAATTACATATGAAAAATCATATGTATGACATGTCACGTATAAATCATTTATATACGTGTCTGGATCAACATCTTCTCCTTTGTAAAAATATTTATCAGATGTTTTTATTTGATCTATAAACGAAAAGGAAAAGTATTCATTTAGGAAAAGATAAAATAGATCCTCATCGTTGTTTTTATTCATTGTAATATAAAATGGAATTGATAGTCGTTGAGCAAGACAAAATCCAGAAAATATAGACAATAAATTTTCAGTTGTTTGAGTTGAATCAGTGATTTTAGTGATAATTCCTGATAACGAACTGGAATTTTTCTCTTGATTATTTATTAATATCATATTGGTATGTGTTAACAACTTGAATAATTTTTAAATGAATATTTTCTGTTTAGATACTATATAATGTATTCTGTTGGCGATTTTAAATACAGTACTCAAAGCACAGACCATGATTGCTGGATGGTTTGTGATGGTCGTATATTATTAATAGGCAACTATGCTCAATTGTATAATGTTATTGGGCAAAATTTTGGTAGCATGTCTAGTAGCACATTTCAATTACCTAATTGCCAAGGACTAACATTAGCAGGTGTTAGTCAAAATCATCCCGTAGGTCAAATAGTTGGAGAAGAAACACATCAATTAACAAGTACTGAATTACCATCACATTCACATACAGGTACATCTGATGTTGCTGGATCTCACAATCATGGTAGTGTGACACAAACTGATGCTGGTATTCATAATCATTTTGGATATACTAATGGAGATACAGGAGCAGGACCAAATCCATATTTAAATATACATACACATGATTTTCCATCTCAGCCAAATATGTTAACAGATAGTGCGACTACTCCAAACGGTATTATTCAGCAAGGTTCATCTCCGTTGCTTGAAAGCTATTTTGTTAATAGAGATTCGACCACTGTTGGAGGATATCAAACAGATAATGCCAATAGTCAACATACACATGGTATATTAATGGATGGATATCATAATCATTTTATTTCCAATGATGGAGGTCATCAACATAATTTTAATACTACATTATTAAATACAACTACCGAAGGTCATTTAAATATACAACCAACATTGTACATTGGAAATGTGTTTATTAAATATAGAGAATAATTTATATTTTTATTTAATATAATGGCATATATTGGAGACTTAAAATTTTCATCATCAAGTCAAGATCATGATGGATGGTTATTGTGTGATGGACGTATATTATTAAATTCCGCTTATACACAATTATCTGATTTAATTGGAACAAAATTTGGTACATTTTCTAATAGTACATTTAAATTACCTGATTGTAGGAATAATGTTATTGGGGCAATTGGAAATGGATATAGTTATGGATACACTGGTTCATCACAACAATCATTGACATCAGATCAATTGCCAAGTCATAATCATACTGGAATTACAGACATGTCTGGTATTCATAGTCATGGATTAGTGACCGGTGTTGATGGAATACATGGACACACTGGATCAGTAACAATAAATGGAAGCACTCATTTTCATCAAATAACTACAACAACTGATGCGTTAGCAATTCTTGATTCCGTTACTAATACTGTTACCGGAATTGAAGGAGATAGCAATCCAAATGGACAATCGTCAACACAATTGAATTTATTAACACAAAATGACGGACGGCATCAACATGTAATTACACATGACAACTATCATAATCATTCAATTAATGTCGATGGCGGTCATCAGCATACATTTGCCACAGATTTAAGTGCTAATGGAAATCCACATAATAATATACAACCAACAATATTTATTGGAAATGTTTTCATTTATAGCATAAATAATAATATTGCTTAATTATATAATTTATGTGTACAATCGGTGATATTAAGTATAGTTTACAAGAAAATGATCATTATGGATGGTTATTATGTGACGGACGAATTTTATTAAAATCTAATTATCCAGATTTATCAACATCTATTGGAAATACATTTGGGTCTATGTCTAATTCAACATTTCAATTACCTGATGTTAGAGGAAATATACTTGCCGGAATAAATAATAATCCATATATTGTTAATTCTACATCTATTTCAGAACACCAAATTGGTTCACAAGAAGGTTCATATACTGTGTCAGTAACCAATAATCAACTACCCCAGCATGTTCATTCAGGTACAGTAAATACTTCTGGTATTCATGGTCATGGTATGGTGACTGGAATAGACGGAGTTCACCAACATACTGGAATAACTAACGGAGGGACTGCCGATGGTTTACATACACATTTAACTGCTCCAAACTCATCCACATTTGTCATTAATAATTCAAGGGATACAGATATTTCGGCGGTTGGATCAGGAGAATCATTACCCGACCCTTTTAATTTGAATGGTTTTACAACTAATGTTGGTGGAAGTCATATCCATCATTTAAACAAAGATGGATATCATAATCATGGAATTACCAATGATGGAGGACATCAACATACATTTACTACAACTAATACAGGATTAGGAAATCCACACAACAATGTACAACCAACTATATTTATTGGAAATGTGTTTATTTATAGCGGATATTTGCCACAAGTAGTATAAAATAAGCATGTTATATTAATAACTTTGGGAAAAAAATTTCATTTCATTTAGAAATTATTTTATTTTATTCAATAATATATAATGCCTAACGAACGTTCAGTTAAAATTGACAAACCATTATATGTCAATTCAAGTATTCATTGTGGAAAACAACTACATGTTTCTGGCACAGCGCACATGAAAAAAAATTTACACGTCAAAGGAGATGTTATTATTGCCAATGATTTGACTGTTGACGAAACCACTACATTAAATTTACTAACTGTGTCTGGTCTTGCTACAATGAATCACATTGATGCTGTTGCTCTTAGTTTAACCGGAGATTTGAATGTATCTGGAAGTACCTTTTTAGTATCGTTGACTGCTGGCGAAACTAATGTTAGTGATCTAAGTGTTAATAATACATTAAGTGTAGGTGGAACAACTACTCTAAGTAACTTATCTGTTGCCGGTACATTGAATGTGACTGGTAACACTACTTTAAGCAGTAATTTAAATGTTTCTGGTAATACATTAATTGGTGGCAGTTTAACTGTTGATGATGACACATTAATTGGTGGTAATTTAGGTGTAACTGGATCTGTTACTGTTGTTGGCGAATTAAATGTTCTTAATTTAATTGCCGGATTTGATTTAAGTATCACAGACAATCTATCCGTTGGAGGTACTGGAACTATAAGTGAATTATATGTCAATGATGCGTATGTGTCAGCAAGTTTAGTGGCATCAACGGCAAATATATCAAACGCATCTATTTTAAGCAATTTAACAGTAGGATCAATGTTGAGTACATCAGCATTAAGTGTTGGAAATTTAACGACTCTAAATAATTTAACCGCCACAGGAGCAACCAGTTTGGCAAGTGGCATTCGAGTTAGTGGAGCAAGTCTTGGATTTTTTTCAACAGCGGTACATTCATACATGTCATTCTCAATGAGTGCTGGATTTCCCACTGCGTCAGATTCCAATTTTGTAAGTGTTGTATCTATACTTCATACTTATGGACTTTTATAATTTAGATTTGCTAATGAGCAAATATTTCGATATACTTTGTGTTCAAAACGAATATAAATTTAAATTTTACTAATTTATATAGCATATATATAATGTCTGAATATCAGAAAAAATATGTATCAAGTAGTGGTGGGTCTGGTAATATTTACAACAATGGATTTTATGATAAAGTAGGCAAAATAGAATATGATAGTGCTTCATCAACTATGTCTGCTGGATTTGAAGGTGGTGTTGTCCCTTATTTTTTCAATACCATGTCTCAAACCGGCACTAAAAAAATAAAGAATCCAAATTATAATCCCCTAATATTTAAACAAAAAATACTTGATTTAGTTAAAGCAAAAAAAATCATAATTCGCAGTAATCATCCAGCAGTTACCGGTAATACCATTTTAGGTGTTAATAATGCGGTGGGAATTGGCGGTAAACAAGGACAAGCAGTTGGTGATATGAACACTTATACTGGTGTTCAAGCAATGAACGAATTTGGAGCATTTGGCAATTGTCAAGAATTAATTACTAAATCAGTTCAACCACCACCCATTCCGCCAACTCATAACAATATGATTCCATATATTGGAGGGTCTGTTAAACAAAATACTTATGCTGAAAACAGACAACAAGATGGGAAAATGGAAGCATTTACCGGACAATTCAAATTAGATCAAAATCATAAAAGAGAAGAATTAACCTTGTTTGCCCCCATTCAACAAGATGTAATGTCAACTGATTCGCCTCGACAAATGGACAGATACAGTAATTCATTGACTGTCCGAAATGGTGAAATTCCATTTGAAAAAACATATGTTGGTAAAGGTCTTAACGCTGGATATTCAGCAAAACCCAGTGGTGGGTTTCATCAAGATATTGAAGCACGCCCATTGCCTAAAAATTCAGAACAATTATACGTCAATCCCAAAGTTTCATACAAAAATCGCATTATTAAAGGTAAACATATGGTTGCCAAACGTACTGCTGAACAAGGAAATTACAAATACGCTCCGGAAACTCTTATTCACAATGAAAATGGACAATGGAACGGAGGAGCAAAGGCATCTACCGTAGCACCAACCGCACGTAGTCAAGTTGTTATGAGAGACACTAATCGAAAATGTAATAAATTTATTATGGGCGCGGCACGAGATCAAACAGGCAGTAAGTCCATTATTCAATCACTTAAACAAACAGTAAAAGCAAGTGATAAAGTCACATTTTTAGGTGTGATTATGGGAGCAGTTCAAGCAATTGGTAAACAAGTAAACACTAATGCTGAAAAATATACAGTTCGTGATACTGGTCGAACACAAGTTAACCAAAAATATAGTGAAGGTGATCATCGTGGTATTGCCAAAGCAAATGCCCAAATTGGAGCGATCTATCATACTGATAAATTATCACAATCACAAACAGGTCAAGGTGAAACTTACCGTCCAACTGAGGGATTTATTACTGGCAATAAAATTGAAGGCAAGACCTATGATCCAAATCAATTAACCAGCGTGACTGGTCGTCAAACTATCGAAAACAATAACCAATCTGGTAACTTAACTGGTGGTAGAATTGAAGGTAAGACCTATGATCCATTGGAATTAACCAAAACGACTGGACGACAAACTATTGAAAATAACAATGGGAATGGTAACTTAACTGGTGGTAGAATTGAAGGTAAAACCTATGATCCGAATCAATTAACCAAGACTACCAGACGTCAAACTATTGAAAACAACAACCAATCTGGTAACTTGTCTGGTGGTAGAATTGAAGGTAAAACCTATGATCCAAATCAATTAACCAAAACTACCGGACGTCAAACTATTGAAAACAATAACGGAAATGGCAATTTAACTGGTGGCAGAATTGAAGGTAAAGTCTATGACCCGAATCAATTAACCAGTGTGACTGGTCGTCAAACTATTGAAAACAACAACCAATCAGGTAATTTAACTGGCGGTAGAATTGAAGGAAAAGTCTATGATCCAACTCAATTAACCAGTGTGACTGGTCGTCAAACTATTGAAAACAGTAATCAATCTGGCAACTTAGTTGGTAATAGAATTGAAGGTAAAACATACAATCCATTGGAATTAACAAGCGTGACTGGACGTCAAACTATTGAAAACAACAATAATAATGGAAATTTAGTTGGTGGTCGAATTGAAGGTAAGACTTATGATCCAAAGCAATTGACCAGCATTACTGGACGTCAAACTATTGAAAACAATACCCAATCAGGTCAATTGAAGGGTAGAACAGCACATGTTGCTTATGATCCATTTGATGTTACACGAACCACTGGACGTCAACAAATTGAAGACACTGAATATACTGGTATTGTTTCTGGACAAGCAATTGGTGGTGGAAGTGGTTACACTACTGCTCCACAAGATATTTCTGATACTCATCGTCAAGAATATAGTGATGCTCAATATTTAACTGGTGCGGAAGGAATGCCTAAGGCACAAGTCTATGATTCAGCATATTCAATGAGACAAAATACTATTAATGAAATTATTGATAAACATCGTGATCCATATAAGCAAGGTGTTAAGCGATGTGTTGGTGCTGATGATATTTTTATGACATCGCATACACAAGATGTGGATTTAATGAATCAATATGCTCTTGTTCCTAAGAAATTTATTACTGCTACTAATCGTCCATCAAATAATGTGGTTGGTGACTTGACCAGTTGTAAAAATATTAGTAGAGAAGATAATATTTACTATGATACTGATATTGTTAAACAATTAAAGAACAATGATTTGAATATTGGAATCAATCCAATGCGATCATCGCAACCACTGAAAATTAACTTTTAAAAAAGTTATGATCAAAAATCTAAAAAGTTAGAATATAAAAACAATTAACTATATTCCATATAATTACATTATGGTCAATAAATTAGAATATATTCTTGAACTTGATGCTGATGGCAATGTTCGATTTGGTGAATTACACAAGTTGCGTGAATTTGTGTTGTCAGAATTGGGATTAGAAAATGCTGGTACAAAGTCAGATTCATCAATTTCATTAAAACATAAGTTATTGGCGCATGGAACTACAATACGTTTACCACATTCAAGTAATTGGAATATAACAAGAAACTCTGTTAGTATTAAAAATAAGAATGAGAATGGAAATGAGAATGAGAGTAAGAATAGAGATGAAATTATGTTCATACAAGATCCACAATTATCAACTTTTACTAAGTCACACATATTAGGTGTTATTGCGCAAGGACTTAAAAATATTGGATACACCATAAAAAATTTTGATTAATATTCCTTTCATTCTTGACTTAAATGTAATTTATTTAATTAAAATATAATAAACATGTCTTTATTTAACTTAATTAAGTCATACATATATTCGCCTGATGACTTTATTCAGACCGAGAATGAGAATGAGAATGAGAATGAGAATGAAGAACCATCTGTTCCTGTGGAATTAACAATGAATGAAGTTATTTTACAGATTTCTCGACTACGAAAGGGACAATCATGGGATTTACATAATGTTAATGACCGTACATTGATTGGATATCTTCATGGAGATGGCAGTATTGATTTATTTAGCATGAGTAAGAATGAGAATGAGGATGATAATGAGAATAAGAATAATCCAGTTATTTACTTGCCAACAACTACAATCAATCAGGGAGATAGTGTATTTACTATTGTTGGACATGATCATGAACAATATTGTGAAATTTCTACATTAGTGCTAACTGGATTACTTGGCAACACACAATTAAAGGTAGTTATTGACTTTAATAAGAGTAATTATCATAATGATAATGCTATTGCTATATGTACAATATATGGTCATCATCAATCAAATAGGGATGTAGATGTACATTCAAAGTTTGAATTACATAGTCAGTATTGGTTATGAACGGATTAATTAATAAAGGAAGAATTGTATTTCTGTATCTAATACATTTATATCATCATTCACATTCACATTCAATTGAGTTGTTTTAAATCCAGTTAATTTGAATTGTCTTTCACAAATAGATAATAACTTGGCAGGTGAAATTTTATGATCAATGTCAGCATATGAATATGAAACGTTGACTGATTTTTTAAAGAAGTTTTCAATTAGTTTAATCGCATCTATCTCTCGTAAATATGTAAATTCATATGGAGTTAATCTTAAATCTCGATATAATGCTTTGTCTAACTTTTTCAAATAATTGGTTGTTCCCACTAAAATCATGCCATTATAATTACCAACACCATCAAACCGTGATAAAATATTGCCCATTGTTACTTTTAAACTGGGTGGTTTACCATTGATATCACCATCTAAACTTAAAACACTTATGTTTAATTTTGTATCGGATGGTTTTGTCTTATTATCATTGCTTTCATCATCACCATTAATTGTTTTGTTTCTATTTAATGTAGCAAATCCCTCATCAATTTCGTCGAACAAATAAATCACAGATGATTTAGTTATTTCAACATTAAGTATACTTTCAATTGATGAAACAATATCTAAATCATCAACTGTTACAATGCTGGATGCTGGAATATCTATGATATGTCTGTTAGAATACAATGCCATAGTAACTACCATAGATGTCTTTCCACACCCAGGTTGTCCATGAAACATGTATGCCTTTTTCCGTTTTAAACCAGTTCTTCTATAATATTCTATGTCATTAATTTGGTCTAAATCTTGTTTAATTGTTTGGGAATGTTCACTAAACATGGTATCAAATGATTCATAAATCGGATTATCAGAATTATGTAATATACTTTTGATGAATTTACCACTTCCACGATAAGTAAAATGGTATAAATTATTTTTGTTGCGATTTGCTAAGTATTGGTCATATTCTTTAACACATGATTTAATATATTGTTCGACATCGTATTCATTAGATTCTAACACGTAAGTCATTTCAGTAACTTCACAGTATTTGTTGTCACCCATTTTGGGTTGAGTTAGTGTGATTTTAATGCCATTGTTAATATAAATAGGTGCGTCTGTTTCAACATATTTGTATTGACTTTTACTATCATGATCATATCCAATTAAAAAATACGTTTTAATGCCATGAACTTCGATCAAATTATGATTAATAGCACAAATATTATGATTATATGATGGGATAATATCACCTTTTTCATTCCATAAAGATGCCGATCTTCTAATAGTAAAAAATAGTTTCACTTGATATTTATACATTGGTTTGCTAATTAAGACTTTATATTCTGTGATTAATTGTTCAATAAATTCCTTTAATTCAACTGAATTTGACATTAAATGATAGGTAATAATGTCATTTGTCTTTGTAATAGTGATAAAAACGCCACTCTCTTTTAGTTGAACTATTGAACAGGGGAATAATGTGTATAAAGTGCGCGGTGTTTTTAGGATTAATTTGCCTGTATCATCTGCCACACCAGCATCAATTGTTTCTTGGGACAATTGTATTGTGTTCATATTGTATTTATGAACTAACATATATGATAGCACTTCCATTTCTTTTGGGTATTTGTAATTTGTTATAGTGTTAAGACCAGACATTATCATATTATACTTGTATGAACAACTTTGTGCCATTTCTGATATGAATGTCTTTAAATTTTGTCCATTTTTTGATACTAATGTATATTCTACGCGTCCAGATGTTTCTCTTGTCACTGATAAAAACATTTTATTTCCTATATTTAGGTCTTTAATGTCATTAATACATGTGAAATATTTATAATGTCTTAGTTGTTTAACGTCACATTTTTCAATCAAATAATTATTGAGTGAAATTAGTTCATTGGAATAGTTGATAACAACTGTTCCTTCTTTTTCGAATTCATATCCAACTAATATAGTAGTATCATGCTTTTTGAATAATGAAAATTTAATGTAAGGAGAATTATGTAATGCTTTGTATGCTAAATATAGAATAACCCCTACAACAATATACGTCATTCCATAATCTTGTTTAATTATATCAATGCCACTATTTATTACTAAGTTAAAAAACATGCCATATTCATTGCCAATAGTTAGTGATGAAATAATAGAATTAGTCCAATAAGGAACAAGAGATTTAACAGTTTGTGTAAATTGATCAGACATATTAATATTATCAATCGTAAGTAATTAACTCCAAAAATTATTGAAAATTAATCAAAATTTAAATTGGTGATCATAACTTTTTTCCACATCAAAGTAAGACTACATTTATTTAATTAAATCTAAAACTTGTAATAAGCGAGCTTAACAAGGTGTGACTTTTCTTTTTTAATCCCATCAATTGCGTATCGATATGGTTTATTATAATATTCTGGATGCTTTTGTGGATTGATGCCAATTCTACTGCCTTTTTAAATGTCTTTGTGTTCATGAACGCAATCATTTTCTGGTCTTGTTTCAATTCGTGGCAATGAATTGGGTAATTGTTTAAGTTCAGTGACACTGGTGACGTTGTTTACAGTTAATATTTCGTCAACTGTTTTGGATGGTCCTTCAATTATTTTTAAATCAGATGTTCTCTTAATACTACGTATTAGTATACCGCCCTTCCCAATTGTAATATCGAGACCTTTCAGTGTAAACCCTATTTTTGCTGATTTTTCTCGATGGAAGTACCATTTTCCAAATGTAGTCATTTGTTCAACTGACTGATGAACACATGTATCTTTATGATTTTCTGGATCATAAACATAGAATTCAATTTCAGCAATATGATAGACCTGATTTTTAATTATTAGTTGAACATAGTTTATTAACCAATTTGCCATTTGATCAAACCATGCGGGGTAATTTTTGTGTGGCAATGCGAATCGTGATAGTACTGTGTCAGGATCATTTAAACCAACATAATCTTGATATATGTGTGATTTTTCAGCAATAGAATCTAATTCGGGACAAGACGATTCACAATACCATACTTCAATATATTCAGGTTGAATTATATAGTGTCTAATTTCATCTAAATTAACCGAGAAATTTCCCGAATAAATAATTCCATGGAATTCGCAGTTGTCCATGTATCCAAAAATAATTTCACGACCCTTTAATATTTCACCTTGATATAAAAATATAGCAGTGTCATATCTGTATGAAATTGAACGTGATATTCCATTATAAATATCATTTAATTTTTCATTCAAAAATGGAAATCGTGTTTTTAGATTATTAAAATCATCAAGTAATTTGCTAAATTTTATTGATATATTATCCTTGATTTTGAGTTTAATTTTGTTAGATTCCTTTGGAATAGTGTTAGATTCCTTTGGAATAGTGTTAGATTCATTTGGAATAACGTTGATTTCAGACATAATATATTTGTATTTAAACACAAATAAATATAATATTTCAAATCAAAAATAAAAATATGAAGTTTTACTCATCCAAAAATAAAACCATTATTGATGAAAATAATCAAACAATTATAATTCAAGGTCAAAATAATTCATGTATTATGGTAGCAGTTAGCAATGCGTTTAATATGTTAGACCAATCTGACATAAGAACTTCACGTAAAAGAACACGTACATTAAATACAATATTTCTCGGAGTAAAACCCAATTATTTTACTAATGGAATCACAATAAAAAAAGAATTCGACAAACAAATAATACCCCAAATTAATGACACATTTGACCAATTTAGAATTCATAAAGTCAAAAACATAAGCAAAAGCAAAGTTAAGAATGTCAACCTTAAAGCACATTTATTAAAGTACACTAAACATGGACACAAAGTAATATTTTTATTAAGTGGTTTATTTATGGGACATATGGTTTGTGTCAAAGACATTGGCAACAGACACATTAATATGACCAATGGTGATAGATTATTAATTGATTTATGTAATCATGACTATCATATTGGGTGTATGTATGTAATTAGTAAAAAACAAACTTATTAAAAGTTAGTTAATTATTTCCATGGAGGACTTGCCCATACATTGTTTGATGGCAAATTATTCAATGTAGGATTCTTAACTGTTTCATCAAATTGACTTTCCCATGGACAACTGGGTGAAGTCCACGGGCAAGGTGTGGCAGGAAACTTAGTTCCAGCATAAATGTCACGTGTTGATTGACCACGAGGAGTTTGTGACATTTTCATATCATTAAATATGTTTAAAATGTACCCATGATAATTAACCAAGTTGTGGTATCTTTCTGGTTGAATAAATGTTTTGTTGGTGCTTAAATAAAGTAAGTTGGACTCAATGTTGCTCATTAACTTTTCCAATTCTTTCATTGGAATATACGGCATAGTACTACCATTGGGTAATTTAGGTAGTCCAACAGGAGATGGTTGAGAACTTATAATAGTATTTTTTTCATACGACATTATTTCTATATATAATATTATAGAAATAATTCTGTTTCATAAACGAATTTGGATTATTGTTCTGAACCTATTAACAGAATGATTCCTTCTTTTTCTAAGCGTATTTTTTCTTGTTCGGGTGATTCACCTTTTTCAGCAATATAGTCTTCCATTGTCTCAGGTAGTGGTTTCCATTTTCGCAACTCTGTTTGAATCCAATTTAAATATTCATCGGAATCATGATAATATTGTAATGATGTGTACAAATTGAGGTTGTGTTTGAATGTAAGACACGATTCTGGCATATTTTTTTCGGAATATTCATTCTCATTATCATTACATTTTGATTCTCGATAAATATAGTTGTTGATCACAGTTGCCATCATATAATAATAATCATCATCGATTAATATATCAGTGTCAAGAGACACATTCATACGATAATCAGCAATAAGATGATTAATAATACTATTGACTTGTGTTTTTGAGCAACAAATACATGTCATAATAGCATTTTCTGATAATATGCTGTACAGTTGCCACTTTACTTTCGCGATAATCATCACTTCTGGATTAGCATGAATTACTATATTCATTTTTCCAGTACAATTATTGCTAACAATATCAACATAACCCCTAATGGGATGCTTATTGGATCTGGTTAGAATGTTAATCATACTATTGTACATTATATCAAATGCTGACTTAATCATCGACATTTTCTAACAGGACTTAAATTTATTCACAGTTTATAAATATTAATCAAAAATTTAATCAATATAAAAAGACACTGAATTAGTTAACTTCAAATTCCACACTGATTTAGGCACAGGTTTATGATCAAGTGTAAATAAAGATGTTATTTGTCCATCTGGTGATCGAAAATCATTTATTTTACTTAAAATATTGCTTAATGTATCATTATAATAACCAGACACATGTAATTCGCCATTAGTAAATCCAACCGTGTCTGGGCGTGTGCTTAAAAATTTAACATTGATATTATTCATTTTCAATATACTGTATGTGACATTTAATATTTAAACTAATAATTATTGATTAAAATAATATATGATTTTTGATATAAATTATAAAATATCCGGAATATTTTAAAAAATGAGTTTAAGTAATACTTCCCTTCTTGTTAAATATCATGAACATTTATTCAATAAACTTATAAATCGAAATACAAAGTCTGACGACAGTAAATCAACTACTAAAAATAAAACTTGTGATCGTAGTAATGTTGATTTAAATAATTATGTTAGATTAATGGATAGTATTGGCAACTTTTCGGAATTTAAATGCGGTATTGAAATTAAGGGTGGAAATGGAAAGGGAAATGGGAATGGAGAAGAAATGTACTTAATTGATGATAACGGACTTCTATATAAACGACATGATTACACGTTAGTTGGATATAAACAAGGAAACGATGTTATTGTTTTCTAACTTTTAAACAGATTTATGATACATCTTCACTATGTGGAATAATGAGGATAGTTCAAATATTTTGCTCATATTGCTATTATTGTTCATATTGCTCATGTTGTCGTCGTTGATTTTATTAGTTTTAAGTAAAAGTTGTATTTGATCATTAATTGAAATTGTCTTCGTGTTGGGGGTCATTAAGTACATTGCTATCTCTAATATATGATAATATTTTATTTTTAAGTAACAAACGTAATATTCTTAGATTTTGCGAACGAACAATGAAAATATTTTCATTGCTCTGATAGGCGTTTATTTTTTCTCTTTCTTTTCCTTTTTATTTTTCTCATCCTTTGTTTTTGTTTTTGTTTTCTTTGTTGATGTTGTCGTCATTGAAGTATCAACTAAATCATTTAGAGAATGTAATTGTTCGATTTCATTTGATTTTATATTGTTTAATTTATCACGTCTCCATGAATCCAAATCATCTGAATCGTTTTTCCAAGTATAGTATAAAGCATATAAATAAATTCCAACATATATTAATATAGTTAATAGTAACGCACCACAGATTCCAAATATAATGTAATTGCCTGATTTACTCCATTCGAAATTAGAAATAGAGTTATTTATAAAATCCATACTTTTATATTCTTTGGAAATAAATTTGATTTTTACTCAGAGACATAACGAAATATAATATAATATGTATAAATTTTATCCTGTTAATAAAAAAGATTTGAAATTAAAAACACCATTCCGATATGGCAATCAATATCTATGTTCAATCAGACACAAAACCAATAATGTTTATATTCAGACACCTATAATGAATATATCTTATGTAGATGACCTGAAATTATATGTTAGTTTAGATGATGATGATATTGATCCAAAAATATTTCAATTCAGGCAATTTATTGAATCACTAAAAGACACTATTGATAATGAATTTAAACAAAAAATGTCAGCATGGTTTCCGGATCAGAATGAAAACCGGAATACGAAAATATATAATTCCCTTATCTTTAATGATTGTATAAAATTAAACATTATTCCATTTGTAACCAAAGTATTAAATGCTCAGGGACAAGAAGTTGATTACCGTACTATGGATCTTTCAAAGAAGGGAGGTTGTAATAATAATAAAATGAATGCCATTATTGAATTACAATATGTTTACATATCACCAGACAGTTATGGTGTTACTATTAAACTTCATAAAATTAGGATTTATGATCGTGTAAAGTTCGGTGATTTAGAAACTGACACGTGTCCATATTGTCATTCATTGTCACTCTTACGTACAAATCATGAAAATAAGAATAAATCATTCATTCCTCCGCCACCGCCACCACCTCCACCACCACCACCCAAAGCAATACATTATGAACAAAAATTAATAGTTAAACCCAAAATACTTCAAACTTTAAAAGTAGGTATAGATATGTCGAATATTATTAATGAAATTAAGAATGGAATAAGTCTGCGAAAAGTAATCAAAGAAGTCAAAGAATTAGAAGCAATAAAAGATGTCAGAAATATTTCTTGTGATGATTTAATACAAATGAAAACAACATTAAGACATATTTAAAATTTAGGATCATGATTTCTGTTATTTAATAATGTTGTTGATTTGAAATAAACATTGGGTGAAACTTCACTAAATGTCCATCCATCAGAAAATATATTGGGATTTTGAAACAATCCCCAAAATAAAGTGCTTATACTTTTATCGGGATCAATTCCAACAACATTTTTATTTGTATTCGTATTTATATTCATATTTATATTCACATCATTACTTTGATTGTTCAATTCATAATTGCTTTGATTAACATTGTGTGTGGTCATTAATCCAATTACTATTAGTACCAGTCCAATTATTATCAAAGTCTCTAAATTCATACTATATTCTTTCGATATATATATATTTTTATTCATATTGTTGTTATTGATATGTTACATCAAATAATAATTATATAAATCCACAGATTTATATGACTCACTACCTCCAATAACTTCCAAGTCATTTCCACTAATAATTCTCTTCGTAAAAGGAGCATCATTGCCGGAATCTTTATCAATTGCTGTTAATTGTGTGATTTTATCAGCAATGGGAATCAATTGGGAAATGACTGGAAAGATTTTACGTTCATAAGTTCCTTGAAGTCCAGACACAATCACATGAATATCATTATTGGCAAGTTCCTGACAAACTTCAAATGCGTCTTCATAAAATTGGATTTCATCTATGTAAACATATTTAATTTCTGGATCAAGTGAATTTAATGTTTTCTTTAAACTTTTTCCAGTTGAAACTACACACGGATGTGCTGTTTTATCAAATGTATATAGTTGATCATCAGTACCATAACGAATATCTCCATTATATTTAATAATAATCGATTTTTGTCCAGCAATATCAGTACGTCGTTTCAAACGAATTAATTCACTGGTTTTGCCGGCATACATCGGACCGACAATTAAATGAATACTTCCCTTATAGACCATACTTTATTATATAATGTTCCATTATGGAATATTATTAAATCAATTTTCGTTTAATGAACATGAAATAATTAATATATAAATATTATTCAATAAATTTAGTTATATGGATTCTGAACAAAAACCAAAACGTGGCAGACCGGTTGGTTCTGGAAGTTCAAAAAAACAGCGAATTGTTCCTGAATGTGTTGGTAGTTTTTCTGTTAATAATAATAATACTGTGGTAGAAAAACCATCTATTCCACAACAATATTTAGTTCAACTTGATGTTTCTTTATCAGATGTTAGCAATTTAGATATTCCTGTATCTTATACATCTCTGGTACAAGATTTAAATTTGCCAATTCCGGTGTTTGACGAGTCATTGATAATTCCTAATTTGTATCCGATTAAAATAAAATCTATATGCCCGAGCACTATTGAAAATAGAAATATGAATCAATGCCCGATTATTCCTAATTCTCAGAATAACATTAATAATAATGGCATCATTAATAATGGAGTCAATGAAAGTATTTTAATGCCATTATTAGAAACCAATAATGGAGAACAGTGGCCACTAAATTCTCCATATCCGTGTATGAATTGTGAATTATATTTTTCAGGAATTCCTTTTGGTATTCCATTGTATGAATATGACAACAAAATTAGATGTTATGGGAATTTTTGTCATGCTAAATGTGTCCATAGGTATATATATCAATCAATGAACGAAACTGATTATTGGCAAGCATATAGTTTATTGTGTAGTATAAATAGTTTATTATATTCCGAGGACGATATTAGTGGGGTTGATATGTCTCCACCCAAAGAATGTCGCCAAAAATATGGTGGAAATTTAACTGATGAGCAATATCAACAAATTGTATTTGGTGATGTTAATAATATTATTGCCGATGTGTACCATTTGCCAATTTATCCAGTCAAGTTACATATGTATCAAATCAACAAAAACTTGAATATAAATACAGTTATGACTGGGATGGGGAATAAAACAACAGTTAAACAAAAGGTAAGTATGCCAGTAGATTTAAATAGTGCTAAAAAATCAGGTGAACTAATTAAATCAATGATCAAAGTCAAATTACCAACAAAAGAAAACCATTTCTAAATTAAATAATAATGTCTGGTAGTATTAATTTAAAATCATTGGCATGAATATAATCATTATATATGTCTTCTAAATGATTGAAACATTTAACTACATCAAATGATTCTAATAACGTTTTCATATCATTACGTTCAATATCAGTAGCATCATATTTAATACTTTCGAGACTAATATTTACTATTCTACAAATGCCAACGAATTTGTAAATTTCATATGATCCAGATAATATAGTGTATATACAATGTTCAGTTTCCAATGTCTTTTTATGGAATTGAATATGATAGATACTATCGCGTATGGTTACTTTGCTTTTAACGTAAATGATGTCTTTGATTATTTCAATTGAAACTAAGTTATTTGAATCAGTGATTTTAACCAAGTGATTTACCCTTGTAAATTCATAGGTATCTATATCAGCAATTACTAATTTTAAAAAAGCACGAAGCAATATATTAAATTTACTTAATTGAGTATTTGTTAAATATTGTTGATTGTACTTAATTTCAATACAATGTGTTTTTGTGGTTTCAATTGTTATGTCAAAATCATCGTAGGTATCATAATGCTTTACTATGTGAATATTTTTAATGCGCTTAGCAATATCATCGTGTTTAAAATTCATAGTGTCTAATAGTTGTGAATTCTTAATGTGTTTATATTTACTATCACTTATATCAATTAAAACATCAATATCAAAAGATCGATCAATATACCAATCTTTGTATGACATTTTGATTAAACCTGTATGACTAAAAATATCCTAAACAGATTTAAAATTCAAATTTTCAAACTAATTTATAATCTTACACAGGATCATGATTATTAAACTAATGCTGTTGAATCAAAGCAATATGTACTGTGAATGAAATATTGATTATTTAATCAATTACTTTGAGTTTAATTTATATCAATAAATGTCATTTGATTATAATCAATATAAACTTAATATTGCTCGTTTTATTAAAGATAAATTTACAAAACCTGTTAATGAAAAATTATCGTTTGATATATTTGAATCAGATGATCATAAAAATGACAGGCAACTTGAATTAAAAACAAAACATAGGCAAATATTAAGAGGTCATATATTACAAGAAGCATTAGGGTCATATAATGAATTTAAAAATTTAGGTACTGGCAAACATAAAAGCGGATTGGATATCATATCTGATAGTCGTAAAATAGTGATGGAATTAAAAAGCAGAACTAATACAGATAATTCAACATCACGCAAAGGAAATATGACTAAATTGGCAAAATTTAAAGAACAGTATCCGGAATATATGTGTATTTATGCTCAAATAAATCCGCCGACTGAACGTGCGTTTTATTCAACCATTCCAAAAATAATAAAACATGATGGATTTGAAATTTATGAATACACAGGATTTGAAATTTTTAAGTTAGTTTTTGGTGATAAAGCAAATGAAATGCTTGATTTTATCAAGCAAGAACTCAGTAAATATTAATAGACTGATGTTAGAGCGTTTTTCAATGCCATTCCAATTTGGCGTGCTAATTCAACTGGAACAGCGTTTCCAATTTGTTTGTATTGACTTGATATACTTCCATAGAAATTATAATCATCGTCAAATGTTTGAATTCTCGCATATTCACGAATTGTTAGCGGACGTTCTTCTAATGGATGACATCTTTCTGTTTGTTTTTGAGAAGGTGAACATAATAATGTTAATGAAGGTTTTTCCATGGATAATCGATATAATATTCCTCGTTTACCTCCACCAGAATAAAAACTATTTCCGAGATATGACTTTTGTAATTCAATTGGTAAATTGACCCAACATCCTCCTTGCGGAATTAGTTTAAATAACCTGATTTTATCAGCATTATATGAAGCACCATCCGATACAGGAACATCATATAATACATCTTTTAAGACTTTGAATGTTTTGTTTTTTTCTGGGAACGTAAACTTAATATTTGCCGATTTCAATGTTCCGATTATAAATACACGTTCTCGTTTTTGTGGAACATTATAATCAAATGAATTTAATAACGAATATTGTACATCATATGTGCCTATATCATTTAAACACTTAATAATTTCTTTAATAGTTTTACCACTATCATGCGTTAACAAACCCTTGACATTTTCGATTAGAAATATTTTAGGTTTGATTAGTTGAATCATATCCATGAATTCATACATAAGTTTACCTCTGTCATCATCCAATCCGGTTCTTAATCCTGCTTGGGAAAAACTTTGACAAGGCACTCCACCTGCTAATAAGTCCGTTTTCCCTATATATGGTGACATATCAATATTATCCATTCCAGAACATACAACATGTGTTCCAGAATGATTGTTTCGTAATGTTTCACAACAATTTTTATCATTATCATTTAACATTAAGGGAACAAACCCCGCTTTAATTAATCCGCTACTTAATCCACCACCACCAGCACAAACTTCAATGAATGTTTTTTCGTGAATCGGTTCTGGTTTAACCTTAACTTTGATTTTTATTTTATTGTCCATTACTTAGTTTAATATATTAGATCATTTTAATATAATATTGCCTAATCATTTTTTCTTTTAATTTACATAAACATTGATTGCTTATTACATATAATTTAATAATTAAATTATATTGAATGGATGCTATTGATATTAGAAGTGGTGATTTTAGTTTGATTAATTTGCCTGATTGGGGGATGTCAAATTGTCTTAAAAAATATTGTCATAGTAAACTTCCATTATTTACTACATATAAATATGACGATAAGACTGAGACTGACGCTGGGAATGATAAGAACATAAATGTATCCGAATTAGGCAAATCATGCTTATGTGTTCCATTACAATCAGATCATATTGCCACTATACAATATATTGCTCAATTAGGGGCATATACAATATTTGACAGAGATCAGATATTTATTGATAAAATTGTCATTAGTGAAAACGATTGTTTAATTTTTGCCCAAGCATATAAAGGTGTGTGTTATATATTTGATATTTATACATATAAAGGCAAAAATATAAAAGATTTACCATATATTCAGCGATATGATTATTTATTTAAATTAATAATATCTGGGATGGCAACAGAATTAATTAAAATAGTGCCAATTAATCAAATTGTTGACTATATCAATTATTATGCTATATTAAAGACAACAAAGTATATATTATTCCATTATGTAATGGAAAATAAGAATAAAATGTCAATGTACAAAATTCGATTAAGTGATATTCGAATCCCTAAAAATGAAACAATTATTAAATTTTTGGTAAGACCCAATAAATACAAGAAATTTGCCATTGATTTATTTATTGTTGATAAATTCGGAAAGTATCAAAAATATACCAAAATATTCAGTGAACAATACAGTAAATTATTACATACCGATTCTGATGTCATTATGTGTCAAAACAAAGGCGGTAAATGGATACCAATTTCAATATCAAATGAACCCAAAGAAAATATTAAAACCATTATATTTTAAATAAATGAATCAGATAATGTTAGTTCATTTTTGACATTATATAATTAATAATAGGTTGTTCTATTTTACTGATCTCTTCATCTTCTGAAATCAGTTGTGATAATTTTTTTAATTCGGCATTTTCCAATGTTTTTCCAGTAATCATATTCCAATTAATTTCATACAGTTTGAAGTTAAGCAAACAATTGACTTTGTTTTGGAATATTTTTAACTTCCAATAACATCCTTTGTCTATTCGTCCAATGACATCTGCTGTTGAAAATGTGTACTTATCAATAATATCATCAATGGAAATATTTAATGTGCTAATAGTATCATCCTTAATTAAATATCCACTAATAATATCTCCAACCTTAAAATTATGTTCATATTGGCATTTTAATCTCAGTATTTTTCCACCAGTTTTTTTATTTGTTTCTCGAAAGCGATCAGTAACTTTAATTTCTTTTAAACTCAATGGATTAGTTTTACTATCGAAAAATTCAAGAGTTAAATGATCCAAATTAATTGGACTAGAAAATACTTGTAAACAAGTTTCTTTATCAGGATAATAATAAACATACTTATCATCATAATGACTTTGTATTAAACGTCCAAACACTTGTTTTTGATTTGATGTAAAACATCGTCCAGTAAACTCTTCTATACGAACATAAATTCCATCTTCTGCTAATAATTCCGATGTTTTTTCAATTACCATACTAACTAATTGAATTTTCGAAATATTGGCAACTTTATAGAATTTTAATGAATATGAATTATCAGTATCATCACGTAGATCATTATTAAAATCAAGTAACAACGAAAATTCATTCCAATAGATATCTTGAATTTTAGGCAATGTATTACTAACATTATGAGGATCTCGAAGTAATAAATCATTTCCATAAATTCCCGATTGATTAAAATCTATTCCATTCCCATTTCCGTTTCTGTTTTCTGGGTTAGATGGAACTAATTGAACACTATATGGATTTTGAGATTGTGGTTGATTGACAAATGGTTGATATGTATAATCTGAATTAATATTCCCACCGCCATTTCCATTATTACTCCCATTATTGGATGATAATTGAGATTGTTCCAACGCCCTTCTTCGATCATTTTCTTCACTTTGAATTCTTGACACTAACATTTCTAAATATTGAGGATTTTCGATATTTCTACTGAATTGCTCTTTATTTTTGTAAAACATATCTGCGCTTGCTGGGTCATTAAAAATAGTTTCCAATAATTTGGGTAAAATTTGCTGATTTCGATTAATAAAAGGGATTGTAATTAATTTTTGGGCAATAATTCCTCTCAGTTCTGGTGGTATATGTCTCGCAGATTGTCCTTGTCCTATACCATGTCCAGATCCAGATCCACTTGGCATTATTGATTCTCGTCCTGCTACATATTCATCCATTTTTGACTTAAATACATTTGGATCATTATCTTTGAATGATGCGAAACTCATTAATTGTATAGTATAAATTATGTTTTTATTTTCAATATGAAAACTTAACGAAATTTTATTTCGTTCTTTTATGAAACAAAATATATAATTATCATATATAGTATGGCATTTCCTCATTCAATAGATGTGTCTAAACGGCAATTGCCTGTTAATTTTTACAATAATCAAACGATCACTTATCCTGAAAAGACATCACAAATTCAATCCAATATTGTTGTTATTGATAGTCGTTCAAGAAACTGGGACAAAGAAGATTCAAATGATTATATAGTTCAAACTAATGAAAAATTTCAATATGTAACATCTATTGCTCTGGTCGATGCCTATATTCCATCATCTAATTATGTTCTCACTGAACATAATAATTTGATAATTTTAGTTGAAGAAATTGCCGGTAGTGATAAACATATATATGTTCGAATCCCCTGTGGATACTATACAATTGGCACATTAGTCACCGCAATGGGTGTTGCTATGACTAATCAATCACTAATACCACAGGTATATACTGTGACCTCAGATCCGACATCACTGAAAGTAACTATAACCTCAATTATTTCCTTTTCGTTAATATTTCATGAAGGTGAAGAAGTGATTGGTGATTCTGGATTTGCTGATGAATTAGTGACTAATAAACATGGAAAAAAGGAAGTCAAACGAGTTGATATTGCTCAACGACGTAAAAAATATGTTAATGATTCAATTGGTCAAATTATTGGATTTAAACCCCATAATTTACATAAGAAAAATAGTTACACTGGACAAATGGTTTATGACTTAAACCCATATGAATATTTATCGATTTATGTTAATACTGAAAATGACGATGACTTTAAACAAGTAACTATTCCAAGTCCTAATTGCGGTGCTGATGGTAGTTTTGCTATTGCTCATTTGGGACGAGGGGAAGACTTCTATAAGATTCTTTATTATACTGATAACTCTTATTTCATTAGATATTTTAACCCACCAATTCAATTCTCAAAAATCAAAGTATCATTTAGAACTGCTGATGGATATAAATATGAATTTCAAGGATTAAATAATTATTTGGTATTTGAAATTAAACAGGCATTCGAACGCCAAATCATCACAAATTTAAGTCAATTAACTTTACAATAATTTCATTGATCGTGCTTAATGACGATTCCATTGTGATATTCAACCCAATCACCATCGTCACCACTGGCGATAATTCGATCAGTAATATCCCAACCTTGTTCATTAATAATGTTTTCAATAATACCACAAATGTCTTCATTTGAATAAGTGTTTAATTTTGGAAACCAACCCAGACCAAAATTTGAACGTACTGATTCTGCTTTACGTTTTTGTGTGGCGTTGGATATGTAAAAATATTGACCCATGTAGAAATAATAATTTTAACTTAATCTTTAAAATAAGTCAGAAAAAAATCAATTTTTTTATGTTTCACAAACTTTGTAGTTTAATCATAAATTTTTTGAAATTCAAATCTGGCATGGTTAGATTTGAAATTATGTTATTCATATTTTACGAATTGGACTATATTAATGACTTGTGTTTGAGACGGTTTATTAACATCATTAATAAACTTGTCAAATCTAAGTATGATATAAATAGTTTAGTACAATTTGTTAAAAACAATAATCAAAGAACCACATTAGTGAAATGTAATGATGAAATACTGTCAAGTCAAATATTAGATGAAAATACCAACGAATTAAAGCAATTTCACACATTAAAAATGAATATTTGTGTAGTTCATTAATGTTATTAATTTGTGAACTATTTAATGTCATAAATACATTCATGATAAGATTAAATATATAGTTCCATCATCTAAAATATTAATATTTGTTGAATCAGATGATGGTCATTTTTGGTTCAATAAAAAGAAATCGAAATATTAACATATAAAATATAAATAAATCTATACATGGAGGTTTTACGTAATCCTAATTTACAAATTACTGGTAATGGGATTTACATTAGCAAGAAATTATTTGGAACAACCATATTATTTCCACATAAAATATTTTTATATAGTAATTATATAAATGTCATATAAAGAAAAGCGTCAAAACGCAAATATGGTGTTCGTTGGATTTGATTATGGTGGTGGTACTGCTTTAATATTCAACACAATTTATGCCACACAATTCATGCCTATTGGTGACGCTATTACCAAAGGTATAACTTTAAATTTTTATGGATATACTGGTAGTTCAAATATTACTATTGGTATTGCTGATAGTAATGGAAAAATTATAAAGAAATCAATTAAAACAACACCATTAAATATAAGTGGGTTAAGCGTGAATAGTTATTATACTTACAATTTTAATTTTGATGATAAAATTAAATTAAAGCGCGGTAAAACATACTTTTTCTTAATTCAATATATACCTATATCTGGATCTGCTGTTATTAATGCTGTGACACAAGGATCAGCACCAGTTGCTACATTTTTATGTGGCACAAGCACTGGAAATTTAACAACAGTCAAGAAAATTTCTCCACCAATTGGGTATATTGACGCCATAGCAACAATTGGTAATTTATATTAATAATTCATCCGTAATTGTTACTATTTGTGTATATAAATAATCAATAGATGAATTATTGTTGATAATATGATCTACATCAATTTCAATACCCTTTTCAGATATGTGATTCTTTTCATCATTCATATTTTCATTCATGACAAGAGTGGTATTTTTTACCACCTGCGGTCTAACTATTTTAACTATTATTCCTCCGATTGATTTAATAAACTGTGCTTCATTGTCAAATCGAACATCACTGATGACAATACCTTTGACGTTCTTATTATTTTTTATTATGTCGTTTGTCTTATCCCGAACTATATTTATCCATATATTTTGATTCAATTGTTGGCGAAATAAATCAGTTCCCACAAATTGTAATAATTGTCTACAAGTCATACCCAATTGCTCATGAATAACAGTTTCACGAGCAAGACGAGATTCTGGTGTTTGTCCTTCAATCATATCCCTTGACCACCCAGTAATTATGTGAACAATATCTTTGACTGCTCCACCAAATGTGATTTGAACAAAACCTTTGTTTTGACATAAATATGTAGCAACAGTATCTTTACCACATCCTGCTTTTCCTGTCACGCCAATGATTTTCATGATTTACTAATATATATTTATGTGTTACCTTTATTATAAATTATTGTCTAACACAAAGTTAATAGGAATATGACAATAATTGGAAACTGAACGGATATTAACAAGGTAGATCTGATAAACCTTCTCGAAGGCATTCTGGGGCAAAATTTTGGTTCAAACAATATCGACAATTGCTTTGATTAAAAATAACAATTGAACCCTCAGCAATATATTGAATATAATCGGTATGACCGTCATTTAAATATAAAGTAGCATCTTCACTATTATCAACCTTATCAGAAAAATCATGAAAATTTTCAGCATGTGACACGTCAATTACAAATGTCAATAAATGGTTTTGAATCTCTGTTGTGCTGTCATATAGACCTGCTGACACAACAACTCTATCCTCAATACGATCACCATCGAAATTAACATAATCAACGCTAATAGTATTAGAACTATTCATGGATACATTTAAACCTGACGACATAATTGAAATATAATTAATATTAAATGTGTAAAAATAACTAAAAAAAATCAAAATTTTCAAAAATTTTGATTTTATTAAATCGTTCTTAATATTAACAAAGCATAATATGGCAGAATTAGGTGGATGGACTCGAATACCAAATACTAATATACACAAAGATTATATTATGCCATATAACGAAGACATATACATTAAGATTTTTATTCTTAATGGTATAGAACCAAATACTACACGTGTTTCAATATATCCATATGCTATAACACGACCTGATATAGGTTCGTGTTATAGAACAATAATTCTTGAAGGAGATAAAATTGTGAGTGATACATATGGAATTGAAATTCCAGTTCCAATATTGGCCGAAAATCAGTTATTATCGTACAACATAGATTTTTTACAAGAATTGCTTGACGTAACATGGAAAGATCAATATTTTGATCTCAGATCAGATGATTGTACAGTTTGGTACACAATGTTCGAACGCAATGGATTACATATTGAATATAATTATTATGAAGGTAAGGGACATTATAATTTGTCTACTGCCATTGATGTACAAATATCGCGCTCTTCACATGATCCAATAATTAGCGAATTCATAACATTATATGATAAACATGTATTAAAATGTCGTGAGCAATGGGAAAAATTGAAAGAAAAATCGACATTAATTTTACCAATGGTAATTATTTAATTACTCGTCATCATCAGATTCTATTTTGGGCATTTTAACATTTAAATCACCAATTACAGTAAATGTTCTCTTTGATAAAATATAATTCAAAAGCAATTCACTGTCAATATTGACCTTGTTTTCTGTCATATATTGTTCCAACGCCACTCGTAAAAATTTTTGTGATAGACCTTGATTAACTTTCTTACAATTATATGAAATAGTAGTCTCACCAATCTGGTATTTTTTATTACGATATTCCTCGGTATTTTCAAATGTTTGAATTAATTCTGACTTTAATTGCTTCTTTTCTGCTGATAATTTTTGTATAGTTTTAGTCAATTCGTTGTATCGTGCTAAACCTTTCTTAAACAACGCTTTGGTATTATTAATATTGATAGTATTAACTGTGGATTCCATTATAAATATCTTTGATAATTATTTACATATTAATATTAATAAGAAATATTTTTTTCTTTTCAAATATATATACATTTAAAATAATGGACACCAAAATGATGATGAACACCATGATCGCATGCCTATTGTTCTTAGTTGAACTTTATGTCATCGAATACATCTGGAACAATGTTGTTGTTGATGTCTTACCAAATGTAAAGACAATTACATTGTGGCAATCTCTGGCACTGGTCGTGTTGATTAACATGTTCAAAGCACCATATAAATTATATTAAATATATTCAATATATATGAATTAATCCGCCACTGGCATAATATTTTACTTTGTCACCAATCATATATAATTCATCATATTGACAATCATCTCCACTGATATATGTTAATACAGGATGTTCTGTTAATGTACAATTCTCATCTATATTTAATGGTGATGATACTATGATTTCGATGAATGTATTATTCTTCTCATTCTGATCATCTTCATTATTAAAAGTGTTTTCAGAAACAGAATATTCTTGAACTAATTGTGTTGTATAAATGCGACGAATTCGCCCAATAAAATCAAGACCGACAAAATCAATAAACTTATAATCATTTGGTAGTGGAAACTTAGAATATATTTCATTATTATACTTCCATTCTGGATCAACATAACACATAATAGATTTGTTAAATGTTGAAGGCACGTACATAATTATATTCTACACAATCTTTGGAAATAAAATATTTGTAAATTCAAATTACGTAAATACTGTCACATTTACTAATATTTTCAAAAATTATGTAAATGCTGGCGCATTTACTAATATTTTAAGAGAAGTTATTAAATAATAACCATTGGTAAAATCAATGGTTTAGAACTACTAGTATAATCTATCATCAATTCTAAACCAGATTTCCAATCACAAATGTTGCGATCATTTTCATTTTCATTTTCATTTTCACCCATAAATAAGTCCTTAATTAATCGCACATTTTCACTGTCAGGAATCAAATCTAAAAATGACATAATATCTCCAAGTGATGGCAGATTTGATTGAATTGTCTGATATTGATCAACAATACCATTGATTTCTCTTAAATTAATTTTGCTATTTGAACGTTGACATAATATATTTTTATAACCATCACTGCTATCAAACATTTCACATATAACATAGTCTGTACGAAATGTAAAACTCATCACGAAATTTGATGTTTTTATTGCAAATATCATTGTATACGGATTACTTGAAATTAATTGATGAAATACAGCCACCAATGTGAATTTGTCTGAAATTTGCTTGTAAGCATGATCATTTAACGATGACATTTCATGATAACCATTTTCATAGTCAATTCCATCAATTTCTCCTTGACACCAATCATCCAGATCAAGTTTAATAAATACCGACATTATGATTAAAAATATCCTAAACGGATTTAAATAATTTAAAGTCAAGTTTTGAAAATTTTTGATCAAAAATTTTGATTATAATTTGCCATCATTTCAGATTTAACACCTTAATATGGGAAATAAGTCATCAACACTCCCACCAAAATATGATGATATAGTTTCATCAAATAATTTTAAAACAGAAAGTCCGTCAATTATAGAAGAAGCAAAACAATTAAAAGCACGAAAGGAAAAAGAAGAAGAAAATGCGAAAGTTATCGCAAGGGGGAAGAACTTTTTACAACTTGTAGCAGATATGGACAAATATATGACATATATGAATTATTCAATTAAAAAAGACATTTCCACCTTATTTAAGACAATGCCAGAAATAATATCGAAATATATTGACATGAATGATCATTTTGCGTATGCTACTTTAATAGAATTCCCCACGTTTGATTATCACGATAATGCTGGTTATTGGGACAAAGATGATGCTGGTTTTCCTAAAAATATTGATAGTATTATGATAAACAAACTACACATTGCTGTTTTGGATGAAATTATTACACATCTTAACGATGCTAAATATAATGATATTAAAATTGAAGTTAGTTTTCATAAAAGTGATATGCCAGATGGAAGATGTATTCCTCATGATAGCAAGAAAGGAGTAGAATGTCTAAAAAACAAATGTGATTTAAGGAGGGTGTATCTGTTTAAAATCAATATATGTAGCAAAGTCTAAATCCGTCCACATTTAAATGTTTTAACATAAAAATATTCTTTGTATTACTACCATAAATGGAATTAATTTCAAACATTGATGTCAGTTCAATGTTCGAAATCATTGAAGTCTTGGAAAATGATCCATATATACGGCAGGAGAATGAGAGAAATATGGATGAAATTGATGAAATAATCAGACTTTATTTTCTCATAAATGATGGATTAGATTTCGAAGATGAAAATGAAAATGAAGATGAGAGTTATGAATTCATAATGGGTAGTGGTGGATCTTCACCCTATGGTTGTAGTGTAGATTATCAGATTAATGTGACTAAACATGGTTTATTTGATAGAAATAGCATGGAATTTAAATTTAATATAACTGATTCAATTACATTTATAAATAATCATATTATTGATGCTCAAAAAGATATAAGTGAGGGTAATACAGAAAGTGTATTTCATTATATTGATGAAATATTTTTAATGTTTGCCATATTTTACTCATGCGGAAACAAATTCAAAGTTAAATATAATCAATATAATACAGATTATATAATAGATAACCAAGCAATAGACCAATTGTTTATTGACTTTCATATCAATGGGACAAAGAAATCCATGATTAATGTTATTAAGCATATCTTGGATGAGTATGTTAAAAATAAAACATATGTAATGCCAACCATAGTTATTTGAAGTTATGTAATACGTATCCATGTTTAATGGATGACACTCCACATATAGTACACTTTGGTATTGATGGATCATCAAATGTATATTTATCAGGATGATCCTTTTCAAGTGCTCCACATTTACCACAGTGACGTAAATGCTCCTCATACCATTCATATTCATGGGGCTTAATTTCTCGTGAAAATCGGTATGGTTCAACAAAGATATGATCTAACATTCTATATTTTGATAACTGAATTTAAAATTCTATGTTAAACGATCACATAATAAGAACCTAAACTTTTAGATTTGTTCCAAATATTTTTAAAAGTTAATGGACAAGTTTCACCGAATAATTTTCAAAATCCTCACGAGAAATTAAGCCCCATGTGAAAAAGTGTAGTAAGTCTCCATTCACATTCATCTTGTTAAAAGATCCATCTACTACTTGATCAAGATCAAATTCATCATCAATAATTGTGACAGAAAAATGACGAGTGTCATTTAAATTTTTGCTAAATCGATAACATAAATCAAGAGCAAAATGAGCATCATGATCACTCACATTGTCATCTGACAATTTAATTTCATTTCTCCCTCTTTCAACAATAATTTTAGCGTTTTCCACATTTTTAGGTGTATTTTTAAGATACATAACACATTTACAACCGTCATCAAATGAAATTCGATGATAAAGAAGTTCAAGATAACCAGAAGACATAAGATATGGTATATTTGATATGAAATATTATTCTTAATACGAAATAATTATTCAACCAAATCCAAAACAGATTCATTATTATTTTCAATTCTATCTTCATCGTCAATTCCATCTTCTTCATCAATATCAACAATATCAACAATATCAGTAGTTATTGATGTATTAGTACTTCTATTCTCATCTTCTGAACTTCCTTCCTCCTCTTCTTCCTCCATAATTTTATCATCATGTCGTTTTTTCGCATTTGCCATCATTGTCTTTAAATCCATAACTTGTTTCTTGCTTGTGTCAACAGTCAAGAAGGTTTCATCCAATCGTTTCATTCCAGCATCTTCTGCTTTTTGACATTCAATTAAATTGCTGAACATTTTATCAATGTTTTCATATCCTTTTTCTAATTTGAAAATCTGTGACACAGGCACTTGAATTTGATTAGTTAAATACAGAGCATAGTTGATTTTCAATTTATTATCAATAATAAATTGAGGTGTTTCAATAATATCACCCTGTTTATACTTTGCTGTTTTACCTTGTCCTGTTTTAGGTGTTTCTCTTGTCGGAACAATATATACATATGGAACACGATCATTACTGGAAAACTTATTGCCGGGGTCTCTCTGCGCTTGTCTCATTGCCAAAACATTGTGAGCAATTCGATTAGGAAATTTATAAAACCCCTTTAATGTTTTTGACACTGTGAACATTTCCATAGGAAATTCACCACGCAATAATTTCTTACATTCTGTTTGTAAGAACTGATATGCCTTAGCAATATCATGATTGTTCATGATTTCTTTAATCACTCCACCGTATATATGTTTGACAATAGGAGCATTATCACGTCGTTTTAACACAATTCCCATGCTATTAAGATAATAATAGTCTTTATTCATTTTTGTATAATAATGACCACAATAGCGTTTCTTGCTGAATAGAATGAATGGAGTGATTACCTTTTCAAAATCCAAATTCTGAGGTTTTTTCAATTGATTGGAAATTTCCTTTGCCACTCGTTTACCTAATGCCATTGAACAAAATATAGCATCACGTCCAGTGATCTTTTCACCCTTAATAATTGCCTTACTTCCATCTGGATTGACTTTTCCCGAATATGTAAAATTATACATGTTAAATCTCACAAACACTGAATCAGTATCACCATACACACAATATGAATCTGTGACTAAAAATTCCCGACCTTCAAATGGAGTAGGATTACCATCGTCATCATCTGTATATGGGCGCTCTAATTTCACTATGGCATACTTATATGCTTTCTTAATGTAATCGCGCGAAAAAATGATCATACGTCGTCCCACTGCTGTGGTACTGGCGGCGATTTCTGGTTTAAATAATAATCCAGTGGGAGCACCTGTTTGCCCATAAACCGAATTGGCGACAGTTTTATATGCCAATTGTTTAGCATTGTATAACTTGGCAGTAAATTCATCTGTCGCTGATTCCATTTGTTTCTTTGCTTTCTTGCGTTCAGATAGTAATTCCATCAAAATCATTGGAATAGTGCTCTTTTTACCATTGGGTAATTGAACGTATCGGCAAGTGTTCTCACCAACTTTAACTTTAATCTTCTTTTTCTTGCCCTTTTTAGCAACTTTCCATTCAAATTCATCATATGTAATATCCACATATTCGTATTCTGGCAAGTTATCGTATTTACCACCTCTTTCAACAAATGAACAATGAGATAGATTTTCACTAATCATCGATGACGGATATAGGGAATTGAAATCTAATGTCACTGTGGGTTCAAAATGAATTCCAATTTGTGGAGTCAAGACAATTGCTCCCTCATATCCTTGATTTTCTTCATCTGCTTGTGGAAGAACATGGACTCTATATCCATTCTTTTCACACATATATGTAGCGAGACTGGCAATTTTAACACCTTGTCCACGATTATAAACATATGACAATGGTACTTTACATACAGTTGCCATTGCCATAGCATTACCAATAACATCTAATTTTGTTAGTAAGCGATTACATAAAATACAATCAATCAAACAATATTTAGCAATATATTGTCGATCAGCACTATTTCCACGTTGTTTAATGAAAATGTTTTGCGGAGATAAGTCCATTTTTTCTTTGTATAAGAATTTTCCACAAACATAATCGAGTTTATAATTGTCAAGCACCTGTGTTTTTTGAATATACTTATATAAATCAATAACAACACGACCGGTCATTTCAATATATTCTGCTCTAATATCACCCATCGCCGCCGATGATACTTTAATTTCCTTTAATTGACATTGATAATCTTTTAGACGCGAAAATTTCATAAAATCATCTAAAATGTTTAATTCTTGTGCTCGCCGATACAGGAACGAAAAATCGAAACCAAAAATGTTGTATCCAGTGACAATATCTGGATCTTCGGATACAATCAAACGTGTCCATGCTAAAAGCACTTCTTTTTCTGTTCTGTAATATTCTACAATTACTTTACTGGTATCGGTTTTCAATTGTTTACCACATCGATATTTAGCAACAATAGCACACAAACCACGTCGTTCATCTTTTGACATAGCTTGAATTTCAGATGATCGTGTTTTAATGAATGATTTTTTTTCATCTTTCGAAAGGACTCGTTGATTTGATTCTATTTCCATATTAGTTAAATCAATTGCTAAATCCTCAGCAGGCAAGTACACTGATGCGTTTTCTGCTTCGATCATTTCGTCATTGGTAATAGTATTAGTGGTATCTAAACAAATAATGTGTTTTAAATAACAATCAGATTGATTGAATATTTGAATGGTGCTACCAATTTGAATACATTTATCACCTTCAACTGGTGGTAAATATTGTCCGAAAAATTCCTCCAACAAGTTGACAAATGTTTCCGGTTTAATATCGCCAAATGGTATTTCAATTTGAAGATCTCGTTCCGGTGTTTTTTTATTATGAATGAATCCAGCACAGTTGCGAAGAACTTGTAATGTGTATTCAACTAATTGTTCAAGTATACTTCCCTTGGGTTTAACATTACCCTTAGTGTATACTTTTGAAATATCAAAACCATCATTATATGGATCAACTGCGCATTCAATCATATTTTTAATGACATCATTGCGATGTGTAATAAATTGAAGATCTTTAATCCGAAACAGTCTTCGTATTTGTTTAATAATATGAGATGATAAAGTTTCATATTTCGATGTGTAAACACCCACATAGTCACTCTTCACCTTTATTTTCACTTCATTTTCATTTTCATTTAATTCTTCGTTACCATTAATAATGTTAATTTGATGTAATTGTGCTTCTTCAATTAACTCAGCAATATAGGTATTGAAAAAATCTTTGGTTGTTTTGATGTCATTTTTCAATAATGAATACAATGGTTCTGATAATTTTCCGATACCGGCATTAGTATAGTTGCTATTAAATGCTAATTTAAGTAAATTTAGAATAACTTTGTCTGGACTGTTTTTAAATAAGTGATGTTGTTTAGTTGTTTTAGTGGTCATTCCATATTTATTGTAAATAGTGATCAAATCTTGTGCTAATTTTTTATATGTTTTAATTGCTACTGGGAAGTCACCATGACTGGAATCTGCTTCAATATCAAATGCCAATTGCTTGATTTTTGCCATATTAATGCTGTCAAAATATTGAATATCTTTACAATCAACAGTGATTTCGTGTTTTGTGGTTGTTGTTCGGTCATATGATTTACTAATTTTGTACTTTCCAGCATTAATTTTGATCCATCCAGTTGAGTTCAATTCTGCTTTGTGAATGAATTTAATAATTGGATCAATGTTGGATTCAGATCGAGTGAATTCCATGGCGGTGGTAGTCAATCCATAAATATTATGTGGTTGTTCTAATAAACGTGAATAAGCATCATATCCCTCCTTGTTGAGGAAAAATAGTTGTAAATAAGCAAATTTATCGTCAGCAGTGAAATGAGTAAATGGTTTGTAAAGATGACGTTCATATCGTATGAGATGTTCGCGGAATATTTTAGGCACTTTTGATGATAAATATCCAGCAAACTTATCAATCTTTTTACTGTCCCATTCATTGGGAATGGATACGAAAAAGAATGGTTGGAAATTGATGACATTAACGCAAATTGAATCATCTCTTTTTAATTCGTCTCCATAAGTAGGAGTATTGCCAAATATTTTAATAATCATGGCTTGCGTTTTTGCGATTTTGCGTTGAAATTTTACTCCAAAAATATCTGGAACGGTATTTTCTTCATCTTCTTCTTCATCGCCATTTTCAAGACGTTCAGCTTCAATTTTCTTGCGTTTCCAGTCAGGAATAGGTTCATCTTCGGGAATATCATTAGTATCCAAACAACGATAATATTCAAGTATCTGAATATATAAATCGCGATCCATAAATTAATAATTAAATAATAGTTTATTATTTATTTTGTAATCAATTTTTAGTGCTTTCCAAAGAAATTATTAAAAATAATCGTTCAAAATATTTGTGAACTTATATAGTTTTTGTCATGGTGTTCATTAATATGATATCTCATATTTTCGTAAACTGTGGTATCTATATCTGAAATTTCATATGAATTTAAACATAATGACCGGCATTTTATGTGTCCAGTTTCATCATCAGTGTATATGAATAATTTTTCCAATGATGGAACTAAACTTGACGTACAATGTCTTGTGTCAAATGGAACTATCTTTCTAAATCCAGTTTCAGAAGCACTGGCAGTTGTTGGTGAAGACAGCAATTGAATTAGGTCATGTATAATAATTGAATCTGCTGGACATGTATGATTTATTCCTTCCTCTCCTTCTTCATCGTCAGTTGGAATTTCAATAACACAATTTCCATATAATTGTATGGAAGATCCACGTGTTTCTATGGTATGTATTAAAGTCACATTATTGTCCGAGACATGATATATGTATATTGACCTATCTGATTCATTATTGATAAATTTACACATGTAAAATTTATTGTCATTAATAATAACATGAGTTTTATCGAATTCATAATAATCTCCAGCCACAACATCACCCAACACCACTCTATTTAAAGTTATTTTACCATCAGCATCATGAATAAGCGATTTGGTTATTGGATTATAAAAAGTCGTACAGTACGTATGTTCATCGTGTGTACATTCATTCAACGTTTCTAATAATTCCACAGTATTTTTATTTTGTTCCGTATTGCTATCATTGCTATAATGATATTTATATATCGTACAAAACGATTGTACAAAAATATGATCTTTTGTAATTAAAACACTATGTACAGGCACATTCATAGGAATAGTAACAGTAAACCCAGAAAATGACGGTATGTCAATAGTAATTAGACCTTCATTATACGAAGGTTGATATACGTAATGTTTTATAATATGATCTGTGGTATTGGACATTATACATTACTTTGGAAATACTATTTAAGCAATATAAATAATTTTAGATTTTTGTAATATCTTCGTTTAAACGAAAAGAATATTTAATATCCGTTCAGGGATATTAAATATTCTCCTCGTTTAAAATATTTTAACTTTAATTTTACAAAATAATATAGATGCCCCCAAAGAAAACTAAATCAGAAAAAATAATAGACTTAAAGAAATTTAATATGGCTTCGATTAAACCAAATAAAAAAATATTATTTATTGGCGGAACTAATACAGGAAAATCAGTGTTAATAAAAGATTATCTTTATTATCATCAATCGGAATTTCCAATTGTCACATTAATATCGCCAACAGAACCATACAACAAGACATTTAAGAATCATGTTCCTGCTATTTTTATTCATGAACAATTTTCAGAGGAATTAGTCGAACAACTAATTAACAGACAGAAAAAAATATCAAAAGATTGTGAAGATGATCCCAGTTATATTAATGTCAATCCATGTACTGCTATTATTATGGATGATTGTCTTGCTGATATTAAATTGTGGAAGAATGATCCTAACATTAAATGGATTTTCGAGAATGGCAGACATGCTAACATAACTTTATTAATGTCAATGCAGTATGCGGTTGGTATTCCACCAGTTCTTCGTGCTAATATACAATATGTATTCTTGTGTAAAAATACAAAGATACAAGAACAGAAAAAGTTATATGACATGTATGCCGGAATGTTTGAATCGTTTTCACAGTTCCGAGATACATTCAAAAAATGTACACAAAGATTTGGATGTATGGTTATTAATAACGAAGCACCATCATATGAAATTGAAGAAAATGTGTTTTTTTATCGTGCTACTGTGGACGATAAACCTGACTTGAAAACATTCCGTCTATGTTATCCAATCTTTTGGAAAGATAATGATAAATGTGCTCGAATTAAACAACAAGAATTAGAAAAAGTAAGGAAATTAACACCGAATGAAAAAACCAAAAAGATTGTGGTGTCTAATGATGATAGTGATGACGAATAATTACAACATAAAATGTAAATTTCAATATTACTTATAATATGGGAAACATTTGTAACAAACCATATGAGCCTTCACCGCCTTGTGAAATACAAAATAACAAACCATATGAACCTTCACCGCCTTGTGAAATACAAAATAACAAACCCATCGCTCCTATTAAGACAAGATTAGAAAGAAATTTAGAACTTATTGATAAATATAGTGCCAACGGACGCATTGTACGCTTATATATGACAAATCTATTACCATTCTTGACATTAATAGACGTAAAAACAAGAGCCCTTATTGAAGACATGATATGTAATTGTGAAATCGACAAAATACTTGATATATTTGATAATTCAAATGATGAACAAGTAAAAATTGTTGCAATAAAAGCAAAAATGCTAATTGAGCTTATTATCAGTATAAATAACGGGCGGAACTATAAATGAAAATCTAATAAGATTTCTAATAATATTTTGTCTGACAAAATCTAAATTATCACCATAGGAAATTCAATTATTTTGGTGGGTGGAGGTGTTTGAGACGCAATATATATATGTGCTGTTCGTACACTATTACGAATTTTATCAATATCATCAATAATATGGTTATTATCCAGTCGTAAGAAAACTAATTTTTTTAGATTGGCAATTTCCAAACAAATTGTGGTTAAATGGTTGTCATGTAGTCTAAAATATTTTAGACTGCTCAAATGATCAATTTGATGTGGAATTTCAGTTAATTGATTAAACCCTAAATTAAGTTCTGTTAAATATAATAATTTCATAATTTCTGGGCACATTTCCGTAATAAAATTAGATTCCAAATTAAGTACATTTAAATTATACAAATTACCTATCTGTGGACAAATGGTTGTTAAATTATTGTTTCGCATGTATAGTTCAGTAAGATTAACTAAGTTTTCTATTTTTGGATTTATATCTGTGATAAAATTATTATTCAAGATTAGACATTTTAGATTAATTAAATAAAAGACATTGGATGGTATTTGTGTTAAATTAAGATTCGATAAGTCCAACTGTGTAGTAGTAGCAATAGGATAATTTGTCTCTAAAATAGTTACGTATTTTACCATGACGGATTTAAATATGAATGTTAAATCAAAGTAAAATTGACATATTAAGTTATTTAAATCAAAAATTTAAATCTGTTCATGACACTTTTATGAGTCCAACATTTTAAGGGATGAATCATATAGTTCAAAATTAACGATAATTAATGGGTTTTCCAATTAACACATAACATTTAATAGTACCAGAAATATTATATTGCTTTGTTATTTAAAGAATACCCAATGAATAGTGTAATGAACTATGACTAAATGGAAACGCATATGTTTTCAATACTAATTCATTTCGTCAGTTTTAATGTTAAATTTACGAGGCGTTACTGGAACTATTGACCTATACGTACCTGATTTTATAACTTCAAAATCATAAATACCAAAAGATAATTCATCAACATCTTGGATATCCTTGGGTTCAATTGAACAATCTTTTTTATGAACAGATGCCATTAGTATATTATATAGAATAAGAACATATTGTACCATCAAAAATATAAATTTAATACCCAAATATCATTAAAAATTGTCAAAGCAAGCATGGAAAACCAAGTTGTAATCAACTAAAAAATTCAAAGCAAAATGAGAGAAAACCAAGTTGTAATTTTTTCAAAGCAAACAAAGCAAGCATGGAAAAACCAAGTTGTAATTTTTTCAAAGCAAACAAAGGAATTTAATGGAAATGAGAAAAACCAAGTTGTAATCACCTAAATTTTCAAAGAAATCATGGGAAACCAAGTTGTAATTTTACAACTTGGTTTTTCCATTCTCATATCGAAAGTTCAAAGCAAAAATTTTTTATAGCGAAAATTCAAAGCAAGCATGGAAAAACCAAGTTGTAATTTTTTCAAAGCAATCAAAGAAAATGAGAAAAACCAAGTTGTAATCAACTAAAAATTTCAAAGCAAAATGGGAAAACCCAAGTTGTAATTTTTCTGAAAAACTTTTGTTCAGCCTGAAAATTTTCAGAAAATAAAAATAACTTTGTATTTTTCCAAAAAATAAAAATTCGGAAACTATTTTTGGGAAAATACAAAAATATATTTTTATTTTCAGGAATTTTCAGAGACTTTGAATTTTCAAAGAAAAATGAGAAAAACCAAGTTGTAATTTTTTCAAAGCAATCAAAGAAAATGAGAAAAACCAAGTTGTAATCAACTAAAAATTCAAAGCAAGCATGGAAAAACCAAGTTGTAATTTTTTCAAAGCAAACAAAGAAAATGAGAAAACCCAAGTTGTAATTTTTTCAAAGCAAACAAAGAAAATGAGAAAACCCAAGTTGTAATCAACAAAAAATTCAAAGAAAGCATGGAAAAACCAAGTTGTAAAATTACAACTTGGTTTTTCCATTCTCATAGCAAAGTTCAAAGCAAAATATTTTTATAGCGAAAATTCAAAGCAAGCATGGAAAAACCAAGTTGTAATTTTTTCAAAGCAATCAAAGAAAATGAGAAAAACCAAGTTGTAATTTTTTCAAAGCAAACAAAGAAAGCATGGAAAAACCAAGTTGTAATTTTTTCAAAGCAATCAAAGAAAATGAGAAAAACCAAGTTGTAATCAACTAAAAAATTCAAAGCAAAATGGGAAAAACCAAGTTGTAATTTTTCTGAAAAAAGTTTTTTCAGCCTGAAAATTTCCAGAAAATAAAAATAACTTTGTATTTTTCCAAAAAATAAAAATTCGGAAACTATTTTTCCAAAAATACAAAAATATATTTTTATTTTCAGGAATTTTCAGAGACTTTGATTTTTCAAAGAAAAATGAGAAAAACCAAGTTGTAATTTTTTCAAAGCAACCAAAGAAAATGAGAAAAACCAAGTTGTAATCAACAAAAATTCAAAGCAAGCATGGAAAAACCAAGTTGTAATTTTTTCAAAGCAACCAAAGAAAATGAGAAAAACCAAGTTGTAATTTTTTCAAAGCAATGAGAAACCAAGTTACAATCAAGACAACTAAGTTAGAAATGTAGCACAATTAAACCATTTTTCCTTTAATTTTTGTTGGTATACACAGCACGATTAAATTTCCATCACCATGCCTTATATTTAATATAAAGCGTAAAAGACATTCATATCATGCTTTGAAATGATCTAAATAGAAACAGTCATTTCCTGATGAATTACATGGTAACGGTCAGTTCGTTGGTTAACACGATCAATAAGCGCATTCATAATCATAAATTCTTCTGTGGCATCACATTCACCAATACATGTGTTGCCAGTAAATATTCCACTATTCTTATCCAGAGTAAGTCCAAGTACTTCATTTGGATTGGATAAATCGGTAAATAGAGTAACATCAATATCGACCAATGCTAAATGAGTAATAACATCTTCTTGTGTCAAATGCCATTCATAACCAATAGCAATATAGTTATTTTGATGTGAATCATATACCCATGAATATGATTGACCAAGTTCTGGAATAACACGATCACAGATAATAAAATACTTGTCCGTCATTAATGTTCTTGAAAATAATAGTGCCAACATAAATATTTAAAACTGAAAAAATTTAATCAAATTTTTTCAGGACTTGACTTAATGTTCGATAAGAACCTAAACTTTTCAGTTAAAAATATCCTAAATGTGGACGGATTTAAATTATTACATTTGGCAATATAATTGATTGATTTTGATGATCAAAAGGAATTATATGAAATTCATTTAATTTCTTTTGATGAATTGAATTTACAGTTCTTGATAAAATTTTAATATGACTGACATGTATGTATAATTTTTGTTCATTTACCACAAAATTTACACAACATTGCCAAGTAATATCATACATTCTTATCCAATCCTCCGTTGGAACTTCTAATATGGTATTTTCATCAACATCAATCATAGAT